>Ga0209794_1000569_pt1 | contig 49367 bp, 53 predicted proteins | sample EBPBio232013_DNA_FD_185869 | JGI IMG/M metagenome (GOLD analysis project Ga0209794, IMG submission 185869) | Wastewater treatment Type I Accumulibacter community from EBPR Bioreactor in Madison, WI, USA - Reactor 1_5/23/2013_ DNA (SPAdes)... | ecosystem: Engineered > Bioreactor > EBPR >... | reverse complement strand
GACCATCCATAACCCATTGAAATCATGGATCCTCGGGTCAGGCCCGAGGATGACGGCAGTGGGGAGGCAAGGTTTTTCATCAACCTCACGGCGGCCACTGGCCGCCGTTTCTGTTTGGTGTGTCTGACAGCGATCAGTCGTTGGCGGTGATCGAAAGACCCGGCAGCGACAGGATCGAAGCGGGCGAGGCCGAAATCGTGCCGACGAGGCTCATCACCGGCGTCGGCTGCGAGGGTTTGAACGCAATCGAGATGTTCTTCGGCTTTTCCAGGAAGTTGCCGACGGCCGTGCTCAGGCGGTTGTCGGGGTCCTGAATGCCCTGCTGCGCCAGCATCATCGGCACCATGCCCTTGATCGCACCGGCAAACTGCTCGCCGGAAACACCCTGCGACTTGCCGAAATAATCCAGCGTGCGCCCGGTAATGCCTGCATCTTCAAAACGCAGGAGGATGTTTCCAATGTTGATCTGCTGGGCGATGCCGAGCATGGCAAGGCCGGCAGCCTGTGCACCCGCCTGCTGGTCCGGATTGTCGCGCATGGCCTTCTGCGTGTCCTGAACCGTCTTGTGCAGCGCGCCGGTATAGCCGGTCATGGCGAATTCCATCTTCAGCGTGCCGATATTGGCCGCGTCGATGTCATAGCGGTTCAGCGTGAAGACGCCGGATTCCGCATCCCACTGGCCGGAAAGGGCGGCCTTGGCGTCGATGGTTTCGATGCCCAGCGCCTTGATCGTCGGCAGGCTGGCCGGATCGGCAAAGGTCGCCGGTTCCATATGCATACCGTCCACGGTGAAATCGAAGAACATGCCGCGCCCGCCATCGGTGCGCTTCATCGCCGCCTGCGAACCGGCAACCGAAAGAATGGTCTTGCCGTCCATCGAAATAGTCATCGGTCCGGTCGTGGTCTTGTCGTAGAAGATGGTCGTCGAGGTCCAGTCATTGCCCATCGGCGGAATTTCCATGCCGTCGGTCTTCACATCCTTCAAGTTGAAGGCGGTCTTGTCCTGGCTGAAAATCAGTTCGGGCATGGTCATATGGGCAACGCGGTATCCGCCATTGCCAAGGTCTTCGACATTTTCAAAGGTCACGTCGCCGAGCGAAAGGACGACCGACGGAGACTGCGGGCTCGTCATTTCCAGACGGGCGGACTTGGCGATGATGGTTGAGCCGTCAACGGTCACTTCGCCTGCGGTCAGCTTGCCGCCGCTTGCCTCATAGCGCTGGCCAAGGGCCGCGAGAAAGGCATTGCCGTCCAGCGCGAAGGCAGGCCCGGACAGCAGAGTACCGGCAGCCAGAACGGCAAGGGCATAACGGCGAGAGGGCAGGGACTTCATGATCGGGGACTTTCCTCGCTGGTGGCGCAATATCGCGCTCAATTTGTGATATCGGCGTCGCGGCCTGTCAATCCATGCCTCACAGGGAAGCATAAAGAGATGAAACGCCGTGTTCGCGCTTTTAAACGCAAACCGATAACAGTTGATTGCTGACGATTTTGTCTTTTTAGCAACCTGCCGTCCACAAGCCATTTCGTTTGCTTTCTTGCTGGAATCGGCAATTCCGGCTAACCCCGATTCCATGGGGAAAAATCTTGTGCCGCCCGGCGGCGGGTCTGATAACGGTGGCGACGGACATATTGTGCCGGTCGATCTCAAGGCGGCGCTTGAAGAGCGCTACCTCGCCTATGCCTTGTCCACCATCATGCACCGTGCTCTGCCGGATGTGCGCGACGGCTTGAAGCCGGTTCATCGTCGCATCATTCACGCGATGAGCGAAATGGGCATCCGTCCCAACTCGGCCTTCAAGAAATGCGCCCGTATCGTCGGCGACGTGATCGGTAAGTTCCACCCGCATGGCGACCAGTCGGTCTATGATGCGCTGGTGCGTCTGGCGCAGGATTTCGCCCAGCGCTATCCAATTGTCGACGGTCAGGGCAATTTCGGCAATATCGACGGTGACGGTGCGGCAGCTTACCGTTACACCGAAGCGCGCATGACCGAGGTCGCGGCCCTTCTGTTGGACGGCATCGAGCAGGATGCGGTTGATTTTCGCCCGACCTATAACGAGGAAGATGAAGAGCCGATTGTTCTGCCCGGCGCCTTCCCGAATCTGCTGGCCAACGGTTCGTCGGGCATTGCGGTGGGTATGGCCACCTCCATTCCGCCCCATAACGTCCACGAACTGTGCGATGCCGCGCTCTATCTGATCAAGCATCGCGATGCGCCGGTGGAAAAGCTGGTGGAGTTCGTTCCGGGACCGGATTTCCCGACTGGCGGCATCATTATCGAGCGTCGTGAACAGATCATCGAAGCCTATAAGACCGGGCGCGGCGGTTTCCGCGTGCGCGCCCGCTGGGCCATCGAGGATCTCGGGCGCGGCGGCTATCAGATCGTCGTCACCGAAATTCCCTATCAGGTGCAGAAGTCGCGCCTGATTGAAAAGATCGCCGAACTGCTGATCGCCCGCAAGCTGCCGCTGCTGGAAGATATTCGCGATGAATCGGCCGAAGATGTCCGCATCGTTCTCGTACCGAAGAACCGCACCGTCGATGCAACGCTTCTGATGGAATCGCTCTTCAAGCTCAGCGAGCTTGAAAGCCGCATTCCGCTCAACATGAACGTTCTCTCGCAAGGCCGTATCCCCAAGGTCATGCCGCTGAACGATGTGCTGCTGGAATGGCTGGACCATCGCCGCGAGGTTTTGATCCGCCGCTCGCAGTTCCGTCTGAACGCAATTGATCGCCGTCTGGAAATTCTCGGTGGCCTTCTGATTGCCTACCTCAACCTCGATGAGGTCATCCGCATCATCCGCGAGGAGGATGAGCCGAAGCCGGTTCTGATGAGCCGTTTCGAGCTGACGGATAATCAGGCCGAAGCCATTCTCAACATGCGCTTGCGCAACTTGCGCAAACTCGAAGAGTTCGAAATCCGCAAGGAGTTCGATGAACTGACCCTTGAAAAGGCCGGCATCGAGGCACTTCTGGCTTCTCCGGAAAAGCAGTGGCAGACCGTGTCCTGGCAGGTCGGTGAAGTGCGCAAGGCTTACGCCAAGGCCACGCCGCTCGGCCGCCGCCGCAGTGATTTCGCCGATGCGCCGACGACAGACGACGAGGCCATTCAGCAGGCCATGATCGAGAAGGAGCCGGTCACCGTCGTCATCTCGGAAAAGGGCTGGATTCGCGCTCTGAAGGGCCACATCGCCGATACGTCTGGCCTCACCTTCAAGGAAGGCGATGCGCTGAAGCTGGCCTTCCCGGCCCAGACCACGGACAAGCTCATTCTGTTTACGACCGGCGGCAAGGCCTACACGCTGGGCGCGGACAAGCTGCCCGGCGGTCGTGGTCACGGCGAGCCGGTGCGCATCATGGTCGATATGGAAAACGATCAGGATATCCTGACGGCCTTCGTCCATGATCCGTCCCGAAAGCTGATTATCTCCTCCACGGCGGGCAATGGTTTCGTCATCGCCGAAAGCGAACTGGTCGCCAATACCCGCAAGGGCAAGCAGGTGATGAACGTCAGCATGCCGGATGAGGCGCGTCTTCTGGTGCCGGTTTCGGGGGATCATGTCGCCGTCGTTGGTGAAAACCGCAAGCTTGTGGTCTTCCCGCTGGCGCAGATTCCGGAAATGTCGCGCGGCAAGGGCGTTCGCCTGCAGCGCTACAAGGATGGCGGCATTTCTGACATCAAGTGCTTTGCCATTGCCGAAGGTCTGACCTGGGAAGATACGGCGGGTCGAAAGTTCGTGAAGACCAAGGACGAGTTGATCGAATGGCTGGGCGAACGCGCCTCTGCCGGTCGCGCCGTGCCCAAGGGCTTCCCGCGCTCGGGCCGCTTCTCGGGCTGATTCACATCCTCAGAAAATGACACCAAGTGCCGGAAAAGACTCTGTCTTTCCGGCACTGTTGATTCAATCTGTGAGCGGCACGCAAAAGTCCCGGAAGAAGCGCGTTGCTCCCTCCTCATCAATCTCCCCGGCCGCAACAGCCAGGACGAAGGCATATAGTGTTGCCTCGTCGGTATCGATTTCGTACCCGTTCTCAGCCAGAAACACAGACGCCGTGACAATCGCTATGCGCTTGTTTCCATCAATGAAGGCATGGTTTCTGGCGAGGCCGAAGAGGTAGGCGGCGGCGAGTTCCATGACGTCATCGCAGCCGTAGGCAGCTTTATTGATGGCGCGCGCCAAGGCCGACTCCAGAACGCCATCATCGCGAAGGCCGTAAGCGCCCCCGAAACGTTCGATTTGCAGTTCGTGCAGACGCTCAACAACCGCCCGGTGGATGAAGACAAGCTCTGTCATTCGGCCAGCTTCTTCAGGGCAACCTTGTACTTTTCCATAAAGCGCTCGGCGTGCTGGATCTGGCGGTTGAAGTCACCGTCAGCTGCGCTCATCGACCAGTTACCTTTCCCATCTTCGGAAATCTGCAACGTATCACCGGCCTTCAGACCCATGCGGCTGAGAACTTCCTTGGGAATGATGATGCCTTCGGAATTGCCGATCTTGCGGATGGTGACGTTCATGGCTTGCCTCGTTGTGGTGTTGCAACAACGTTATAACACGCAAGCGTCCTACTGCAAAGGGATTACACCTCGTCGGCGCCTTCGTAGAGCGTCCAGCCGTCCGGCATCAGGTGCTCCTGCGGCTGGAAGCGGGTCTTGTAATGCATCTTGCGCGATCCCTTGACCCAGTAGCCGAGATAGACATGCGGCAGGCCAAGCGAAACGGTGCGGCGGATGTGCTCAAGGATCATGAAGCTGCCGAAGGAGCGCTTTTCCATGTCCGGATCGTAGAAGGAATAGACCATGGAGAGGCCATCGCTCATGAAATCCGTCAGCGCAACGCCAAGCAACTGCCCCTTGGGACGCTTATCCAGCCCGCTGCCTTCCTCGCGCAGACGGTATTCGATGAGATGGGTGTCGACATGCGTATCTTCCACCATCACGGCATAGTCGAGCGCGGTCATGTCCGACATGCCGCCATCCTGATGGCGGTGGTCGAGATAGCGGCGAAACAGCGAGAACTGTTCCGCACTCGGTTCCGGCGGCAGGACGGTGGCGATCACATCGCTATTGCCGCTCATGATGCGCTGAAACGAACGGCTGGGGCGGAACTGCTCGGCCAGAATGCGGACGGAAACGCACGAACGGCAGCTTTCGCAGGCCGGACGATAGGCAATGTTCTGCGAGCGGCGGAACCCGCCCTGCGTCAGGAGATCATTCATCTCGTTGGCACGGCTGCCGGACAGGTGCGTGAACACCTTGCGCTCCGTCTCGCCCTGCAGATAGGGGCAGGGGGCGGGGGCGGTCAGGTAAAACTGGGGAGAGCGGGTGGTCTGCGTATTCATGGATTTCGCTTTGCCCCCCTTTCAACCATGAGCCTTTCGCAAAAGCATGGCGGAAGAATGAAAAACGTCAAGGCGCAAGCGCATCGTTAGGACGCGCTTGCGGAAAATTCGTTCCCGGTGTGGTTTATTCAATAAGTGCGGATGGCCGCCGTACCGACCAGAAGGTCGTGGATCAGCCGCGAGCGGTTGGTGAAGAGGCCAGCCAGCAGAATGAGCGGGGTCAGCACCGAGTTCAGCACCCAGAACAACACGAGGTGGACAATCGCCGTCCAGAAATCGATCTTGCCGCCATCGACGCGCACAAGGGCAATGCCCATCATGCGCATGCCGGGGCTGGCCTGCGAGGCACCGCCAACGCTGAGGCCAAAGTAAAGCGCGGCAACAATCAGGCCGAGGATCGGGAAAAGATACCAAGCAAGACCAAGCGTGAGCACGCCGATGAAGAACAGGATGGCTGCTGCCGGGATGATCAGGATGGCGATCAGGATGTAGTCGACGCAAAACGCCATCGCGCGCCGGATCAACGTTCCGGAATAGGCGCGCCAGTCGTCGGGCGCGGCGGTACGGGAAACAGGATCAAGGCTCATTGCGGCATTCTCCGGCAAAACAATATCTGCACCAGATATGGGTTGTTTTGCCGGAAATACAATAAAGCCGTGATCGGTCTGAGCGTGTCAGGCCTGGCCCGCGAGCTTTTTTGCCACCTCGGGTGCGAAGTAGGTCAGGATGCCGTCGCAGCCTGCACGTTTGAAGCACAGAAGCGATTCCATCATGAACCTGTCACCGTCGATCCAGCCATTGGCGGCCGCCGCCTTGATCATCGAATATTCGCCGGACACCTGATAGGCGAAGGTCGGCAGGCCGAAGCTTTCCTTGAGGCGCCAGCAGATATCGAGATAGGGAAGGCCGGGCTTAACCATCAGCATGTCGGCCCCTTCTTCCACATCGAGAGCGGCATCGCGCACCGCTTCCATGCCGTTGGCCGGGTCGATGTAATAGCTCTTCTTGTCGCCCTTCAGCAGTCCGCCGGTGGAAATCGCCTCGCGATAGGGGCCGTAGCAGGCGGAGGCGAACTTCGTGGCGTAGGACATGATACCCACATGCTGGAAACCGGCCGCGTCGAGCGCACGGCGGATGGCACCAATGCGTCCGTCCATCATTTCGGATGGTGCGATAATGTCGGAACCGGCCTCGGCCTGCAGAATGGCGGCCTGCACCACCTGATCGACCGTCTCGTCATTGGCAATTTCGCTGCCGATAAGAATGCCGTCATGACCATGGCTGGTGAACGGGTCGAGCGCCACGTCGGTGATAACGCCGATGTTCGGCACCGCCTTCTTGATGGCGCGCGTCGCGGTGTTGATCAGGTTGTTGGCCTCAAGCGCGTTGGAACCCGCTTCATCGCGCAGTTCCATCTCGATGTTCGGGAAGGTCGCAATGGCCGGAATGCCGAGATCGGCAGCCTCGCGCACGGCCTCGACAGCCACATCCACGCTCATGCGGTTGACGCCCGGCATGGCGGCGATGGGATCACAGATGTTGCTGCCCGGCACCAGAAAGATCGGCCAGATGAGATCATCAACGGTCAGGCGGCTTTCCTGAACCATGCGTCGCGTCCAGTCCGCCTTGCGGTTGCGGCGCATGCGGCGGTGTCCGGTGATGTGATCGACGAGATGGGTCTTGTCATGCATGGTTTGGCGTCCTGGCTGGCTTTTCTGAAGCGTGCCGCGCAATGGTGTGCACGGTTTCGCGATGGCGACACGCTGTGACAATACCGGCTCAATACCACGCCACGGCAGGGGGCGAAATCATGAATTGGCCTCCCGGCTTGGGTTGTTTTGGCGCATGACTGGCGGCGGGCCAAACTTCACCGTATCTTTCGCGCATGGATACCGATTCTGCTGGCGCGCCCAAAAGCACATTCACCGAGACGCTATTCGTGGTCTTCCTGCGAATGGTGGCGGTTTCCTGTTTCTGGTTCGGGATCGAATATTGGGCCATGCTGGTGGGCTTCTCCAGCAGCGGCACGTCGCGTTTCGATCTGGTGGGGCCAGCCTGGCGCGGGGCCGGTGTGGCTCTCGCCGTGGTTTTTCCGGTGGCAGCCCTCGGGCTCTGGCTTCCGGCCTCCTGGGGCGCCGTCATCTGGAGCTGTGCGGCCCTTGGCCAGCTCCTGATGTATATCGTGTGGCCCGACGTTTTTGGCTCGAACTGGCTCGTACCGCTGATGCATGGTCTGGTGGCGGGCGTTTATGTATTCTTCCGGTTCGCGCTGGCCCTCGAAAGACGCGAGAAGATGACGCGAGTAAGCTCCGGTTTACCCTGATTGACGGGTCTGTATTGGTAAGGCCCTGTTAAGGCTGCAGTTTAAGTAGAATTTTATCGGTATTCGATAGGGTTGCTCTCAAGGCGGGAAACAAAACAAACACCGCCACCAAAACAGTGAGGCAGTCATGATCAATACCAAGATGAAGTCCCAGCAGCCGTCCGTTCGTCCCGTTGAGGAAGAAGCGATCCGTTCGCTTTATCTGGAATCGCTGCATCTGGTGGAACGTCTCCACCGCCGTCTTCTCGACGTTATCAAGGACGAGTTCGACCGTCAGGGTCGTTCGGATGTCAACGCCGTTCAGGCCCTGTTGCTGTTCAACATCGGCAATGCCGAACTGACCGCCGGCGAACTTCGCTCGCGTGGTTTCTACCTCGGCTCGAACGTGTCCTATAACGTCAAGAAGCTGGTGGATCTCGATCTCATCAACCACAAGCGCTCGCGCGTTGACCGTCGTTCGGTCCGCATCAGCCTGACGGAAAAGGGCCAGGAAATTGCTGAAACCGTGGCTCGCCTCTATGAGCGCCACGTCGGCTCCATCCAGAAGGTCGGCGGCATCGGCGAAGGCGAATTCGCTGAAATGAACAAGCTGCTGCAGCGTCTGGATCGCTTCTGGAACGACACAATCGCCTACCGCATGTAAAAGCGGCTCAGAAATACTCGGGAGAGGGGAAAAGAAACCGGATGCGCCGCTGGCGCGTCCGGTTTCTTGGCGTTTGGAGCATTTCCAGGAAAAGTGGGAGCCGGTTTTCCGTCCGCAAATGCGTCAGGACAAAGGGACAGAGTGTCCTCGAGAGTCCGGGAAAGTGGAAACACCCGAAGGCTTGCTCATGCACAACCTTGTGCAATTCGATCACACGAATGTTTTTACTGAAGCCCCGGTCGCATTTGCTTGACAAGCCGGGTGACACGAATTGGCCATATTGATATGGGACCGGCAAAGACTAGGGAAATAAGCTGAAGGACATGCGTCCGGGCTGTTCCTGCCATATGTTTCGCATTGAGACACCGGCAGGGCAGGCGAACGGTCGCAGATGGTTTTACCTTCGTGACATTCCACATGAGCGCGGCTTGAACTGTCGCGCCTTCACACACGGTCCGGTGCGGGTTTGTTAACCACGTTCGGGCATGATCCGCTCGCGCGAATGCGCGCTGTGAATAAAGAGATGGTGCGATATATGTCAGACAAGACCGGAATGGATGTTTTCTCCCGCCGCGCAATTCTGCGCACGGCGCTTTCTGCAGGTGCTGCAGCGCTGGCTGCCCCGGCATTGGCCCAATCGGCCATGGATGGAATCATCAACACGCCGAACCGCGGCAACTGGGATGACCAGTTCGACGCCAAGGTTGCGCGTGCCACCGTCAATGTCACGACCAACACGCCGATGCTCAGCCCGCAGGCTCCTGCCGCCATCCAGCAGGCCATGGGCGAGTACCAGATGATTGTCGCCAATGGCGGCTGGCCGGAAGTGCCGCAGACGGCAAAGCCCCTGCAGCTTGGCGCGGTCGACTCCTCCGTTCAGGCGCTTCGCCAGCGCCTGATGATCACCGGCGACCTGCCGCGTGATGCGGGCATGTCCGGCTCCTTCGATTCCTACGTGGACGGCGCGGTCAAGCGTTTCCAGGCCCGTCACGGTCTGCCGCCGGATGGTGTTCTCGGCGAATACTCGATGAAGGCGCTCAATGTTCCGGCCCAGACGCGTCTCATGCAGCTCCAGACCAATCTGGTGCGCCTGCAGGCCATGTCGGGTGATCTTGGCCCCCGTTTCATTAGCGTCAACGTTCCGGCTGCTTCCATCGAAGCCGTTGAAAACGGCCGCGTCATGCTGCGCAATACCGCGATTGTCGGCCGTATCAGCCGCCCGACGCACATGATCAACTCGAAGATCTATGAAGTGATCCTCAATCCTTACTGGACCGCGCCGCGCTCGATTGTCGAAAAGGACATCGTGCCGCTGATGCGCAAGGACCCGACCTATCTCGAGAAGAACAACATTCGTCTGATCGATGGTCAGGGCCGTGAAGTCAGCCCGTCGATGGTCGACTGGAATGCGCCGAAGGCTCCGAACCTGATGTTCCGTCAGGACCCCGGCAAGATCAACGCCATGTCCTCGACGAAGATCAACTTCCACAATCCGAACAACGAATACATGCACGACACGCCGTCGCAGGGCCTGTTCAACAAGCTCATGCGCTTCGAATCGTCGGGCTGCGTGCGCGTGCAGAACGTCCGCGATCTGGTTCTGTGGCTTCTGAAGGACAATCCGGGCTGGGATCGCCAGCATGTGGAGCAGGTCATCGCCAGCCGCCAGAACACGCCGATCAAGCTGACGCAGGAAGTGCCGGTCTATATCGTTTACATCACCGCCTGGTCGGCCAAGGATGGCGTCGTGCAGTTCCGCGACGATATCTACCAGAAGGACGGCGACCAGCAGCTCGCCCTTCAGACCACGGCAGGCGTCGAGCCGGCTTCCAGCAACGAGGACGATTTCGTTCCGCGCCAGTAACGGCCACACTGCAAACGCAGACAAAGTTGAGACAAAGCCGGGGCATCTGCTCCGGCTTTTTCGTTGTATCGGGGTGCTGATATGCGTTTCATATATTGCCCTTGGCGGGCCGTGGGGCTAATACGCCATCGCATCCCTTGAATCCTTGGAGGCCGCCTCATGTCGAATACCGATGCTTTCTTCAACCGTCCGCTCGCTGAAGTCGATCCGGAAATCTTCGGCGCAATCGGCAAGGAACTCGGTCGCCAACGTCACGAGATCGAACTGATTGCTTCCGAAAACATCGTTTCCCGCGCTGTGCTTGAAGCGCAGGGCTCGATCATGACGAACAAGTATGCCGAAGGCTATCCGGGCAAGCGCTATTATGGCGGCTGCCAGTTCGTGGACATTGCCGAAGAACTCGCCATTGAACGCGCCAAGAAGCTGTTCGGCGTAAACTTCGCCAACGTCCAGCCGAATTCCGGTTCGCAGATGAACCAGGCCGTGTTCCTCGCGCTGCTGCAGCCGGGCGACACCTTCATGGGTCTCGACCTCAACTCCGGGGGCCACCTGACCCACGGTTCGCCGGTCAACATGTCTGGCAAGTGGTTCAACGTCGTGTCCTACGGCGTGCGTGAGGAAGATCACCTCCTCGACATGGACGACATTGCCGAGAAGGCCCGCAAGAACAAGCCGAAGCTGATCGTCGCCGGCGGCACCGCCTATTCCCGCATCTGGGACTGGAAGCGTTTCCGCGAGATTGCCGACGAAGTGGGCGCTTATCTCATGGTCGACATGGCCCACATCGCCGGTCTGGTGGCCGGTGGCCAGCATCCGTCGCCGTTCCCGCACTGCCATGTTGCGACCACCACGACGCACAAGTCGCTGCGCGGTCCGCGTGGCGGCATGATCCTCACCAACGATGAGGATCTGGCCAAGAAGTTCAACTCGGCTGTCTTCCCGGGCCTGCAGGGTGGCCCGCTGATGCACGTCATCGCCGCCAAGGCCGTGGCCTTCGGTGAAGCGCTGAAGCCCGAGTTCAAGGACTATGCCGCGCAGGTCGTCAAGAACGCCAAGGCTCTGGCCGAAACGCTGGTGGAAGGCGGCCTCGACATCGTGTCCGGCGGCACCGACAACCACCTGATGCTGGTTGACCTTCGCAAGAAGAACGCCACCGGCAAGCGCGCGGAAGCCGCTCTCGGTCGCGCTTACGTGACCTGCAACAAGAACGGGATTCCCTTCGACCCGGAAAAGCCCTTCGTCACCTCCGGTGTCCGTCTCGGCACCCCGGCTGGCACGACGCGCGGCTTCAAGGAAGCCGAGTTCCGCGAAATCGGCAAGCTGATCGTGGAAGTTCTGGACGGCCTCAAGGTTGCCAACTCCGACGAGGGCAATGCCGCTGTGGAAGCAGCCGTGCGCTCCAAGGTCGTGGCGCTGACGGATCGTTTCCCGATGTACGACTACATCGCCTAAGGGGTCGCCATGCGCTGCCCCTTCTGCGGATCGGAAGATACTCAGGTCAAGGATAGCCGCCCGGCGGAGGATAGCACGTCTATCCGTCGTCGGCGGATCTGCCCGGATTGCGGCGGTCGCTTCACCACCTTTGAACGCGTTCAGCTTCGCGAACTTCTCGTCGTGAAGAAAACGGGCCGCAAGGTTCCGTTTGATCGCAACAAGCTGGTGCGGTCTTTCCAGATCGCGCTTCGCAAGCGCCCGGTCGATAATGACCGGATCGAGCGCGCCGTTTCTGGCATCGTGCGCCGCCTTGAAAGCTCCGGCGAGCCGGAAATCACTTCGGAAGAAATCGGCCTGCAGGTGCTGGAAGCCCTGAAGACGCTCGATGATGTGGGCTTTGTGCGCTACGCCTCGGTCTATCGCGATTTCTCCCATGCGGAGGATTTCGAGAAGGTGATCGAGGAAATCAACGCCAAGATCGCCCGCGATCCCGGACTGGATGGGTAATGCATGTCGCGCAAAAGTGTGAAGCGGTTTTGCGACAACGACATGCGCAAAAACAAAGACAAACGATGAGCGCCGAGGACGACCGGCGCTATATGGCCGAAGCCATTCGGTTTTCCCGCACCAATGCGGGCATGACCTCATCAAACCCGTGCGTCGGTTGCGTGATCGTGCGCGATGGCGAAATCGTTGGCCGTGGCGTCACCGCCGCGCCGACGGGCCGTCCCCATGCCGAGCCTCAGGCTCTGGCCGATGCGGGGGACAAGGCCCGGGGTGCCACCGCCTATGTAACGCTCGAGCCGTGCTCGCATTTCGGCAAGACGCCCCCTTGCGCCAATGCGCTGATTGAGGCGGGCGTCGCCCGCGTCGTCGTGGCCTTGACCGACCCGGACCCGCGCGTGGCGGGCAGGGGGCTTTCCATGCTGGCGGATGCGGGCATTGCGGTTGAAAGCGGTGTTCTGGCGAAGGAAGCCGCCTATCAGTTGGCTCCCTACCTCACGCGCCAGACGAAGAAACGCAGCCATGTGACTCTGAAACTGGCCGTTTCTGCCGATGGCATGATCGGCGTAAAGGGCGGTGGACAGGTGGCGATTACCGGACTGCAAGCCCGCGCCGAGGTTCACACCCTGCGCGCTGAAAGCGATGCGATCCTTGTCGGCATCGGCACGGCGCTCGCGGACGATCCGGAACTCACCGTTCGATTGCCCGGCATGGAGCATCGCTCGCCATTGCGCATCGTGCTTGATCGCGATCTTCGCCTGCCGCTGACATCAAAGCTCGTCCAGACGGCCAGGACTGTCCCGGTCATGGTCATGGGCTCCAAGACCGACAAGAGCCCCGAATTTCTGGCGCGCCGCGAAGCCTTGGCTGCCGCGGGCGTTGAGGTTGTCGAGGCCGAAACGCCTCTGGAGGTGGTGACGCTTCTGGGGGAGCGCGGCATCAACGGCCTGATTGTCGAGGGCGGCGCGCAGGTTGCCGGTGCCTTCCTCAAGGCCGGTCTGGTCGATCGTATCCAGCTTTATGAAGGTCCGGGCGTGATCGGCGACGGGGGCATTGCATCGCCCCTGACCCGTTCCCATATCGGCGAGGACTTTATTCTGGTCCGTGAGGCCGACTTCGGCCCGGACCATCGCTTCGATTACGAAAGGAAAGATGGATGTTTACCGGGATCGTGACGGATGTGGGCCGCGTTGAAAGCATCGTACCGCTGGATGCAGGCATTCGCCTGCGCATCGCCACCGATTACGATCCGGCGACCATCGCGATGGGGGCGTCGATTGCCCATGCCGGAACCTGCCTGACGGTCACGGCGCTTCCGGCGGAAGGCGACAACAGCCGCTGGTATGAGGTCGAGGCCTGGGAAGAGGCGCTGCGTCTGACGACCATCGGTTCGTGGAAGCCCGGCACCCGCATCAATCTCGAGCGGGCCTTGAAAATCGGCGATGAACTGGGCGGCCATATTGTCTCCGGCCATGTGGACGAAACGGCGGAAATCCTCTCGGTATCGCCCGAGGGCGAGGCCGTGCGCTTCACCTTCCGCGCACCGAAAGCCTTCGCAAAATTCGTGGCGCCTAAGGGCTCGGTGGCGCTGGATGGTACGTCGCTGACGGTCAATGCGGTGAATGGCACGGATTTCGATGTGCTGATCATCCGCCACACGCTGGAGGTCACCACCTGGGGCGAACGCAAGGCGGGCGACCGGGTGAATTTCGAGGTTGATACCATGGCGCGCTATGCCGCGCGGCTTGCCGAATTCAACTGACAATCCCGGCGTTGTAGGGAAATATAAACCCGTCCGGCTTAGTCTTGCAGCGAAAGATGTTGCTTTCCCGCAAGCCAGCCGAGGCGCCATGACCAGCGTTAATGCCAAGCCGATTCTCTCCATCGTGGCACCTTGCTACAACGAGGAGGAATCCGTGTCGGAATTCGTGCGTCGTGCTGCCGCCGCTGCACGCGCCTGCGCCGGTTCGAATTTCGAGATCGTTCTGGTCGATGATGGCTCCAAGGATGGCACCTGGAACCTGATTGAAAGCCTTTCGCTGGTCGTGCCGCAGATTGTCGGCGTGCGCCTGTTGCGCAATTATGGGCACCAGATGGCGGCCACCGCAGGCCTGACGACGGCCAGCGGCGAGCGCGTCCTTCTCATCGATGCCGATCTTCAGGACCCGCCGGAACTCGTGTCCGACATGATGGCGGTGATGGATCAGGGCGCGGACGTGGTCTATGGACGGCGCATTCGCCGCAATGGCGAGACCTGGTTCAAGCGTATGACGGCGGCAGCCTTTTATCGCATGCTGTCGCAGTTGGCTTCGGTGCAGATCCCGCAGGATACGGGCGATTTTCGCCTGATGAACCGCCGCATCACCGACATTCTGGTCGCCATGCCCGAGCAGCACCGCTTTATTCGCGGCATGGTCAGCTGGATCGGCGGACGGCAGGTAGCACTGGATTACGAGCGCGACGCCCGCTTTGCCGGGGTCACGAAATATCCCTTCCTCAAGATGGTGCGCTTTGCCGTTGATGCGTTGACAAGCTTTTCGACCGCCCCGCTGCGGATCAGCACCTATGTCGGCATGGGCACAGCCATGGTGGCGCTCGTCATGCTGGTCTATTCGCTGTTTCGCTGGGTCAGCGGCGCAACGATTGAAGGTTGGGCAAGCTTGATGGTGGCGCTCACCTTCTTCAGCGCTATTCAATTGATCGCGCTGGGCGTGATCGGTGAATATCTCGGTCGCATGGTCCAGCAGGGCAAGGGGCGTCCGTCCTTCATCATCGATCATGTCATGCGTCGGGAAACGGCGCTGGGTGAGGGGATTGTCGCCCCGAAGAAGAAGACCTCTACCGCAGCCCGCACCCGGTCGAAGGCCTACTGACCATGACGCGCCTTGCCTCGCTTCGCACCTTCATGCGCTATGCAGGCGTCGGCATTGCCAATACGGCGGTGGATTTCGCCGTCTTCGCCCTGTTGCTGGAAGTGGGAATGGCCGCCGGTTTTGCCAACGCGCTTGGCTTTATGGCCGGAGCCATCAACAGCTATGTCTGCAACACGCTTTTCACCTTCCGCGATGCCGAGATCGTCGATGCCAACGGGCAGATGCGCCGCATGGCGGCCTTTGCTGCCGTCACGCTGATCGGTCTTGCCGTCAGCGCCATCGTCTTTGCCGTCTTCCACGTCCTCGTGGCCGATTACCTCGCCAAGATGGCCGCGACACTCGCCGTGCTTTCGGTCGGCTACCTTCTGAACCGCACGCTGGTTTTTGCCCCGCGTCGCGCCTCCTGCTGATGTGCGGAACCGACAGATGACAGAGTTCGAGGGCAAAAGCCTCTCCCGCAAGGATGTCGATCCGGCCCGCCGCGCGACCATGGTCGTGATCGCCCTGTTCCTCCTCATGACGCTGGCCATGGTGGTCTGCTTCCGCTTTCCGCCGCTTCTCGACTTCGCCAATCATTATGCGCGGGCCTGGCTGATCGCGGGCGGCATTCACGAACCGCCGTTCAACGACATCTACACGCTCGACTGGTCGCGCACCTCCACCAATATCGGCATGGACGTGGCCGCGCTCGTGCTGGGGCCTGTGATTGGCGTCGATCTGTTGATGCGGGGGCTCCTGTGGCTGGCGATCATCCTGCCGCCCTTGGGGGCGATGGCTCTGCATCGCCAGATTTACGGCAGCAGCAGCCCGTGGATGCTGGCGAGCCTATATTTCGCCTGGTGCGCTACCATGATCGGCGGTTTTTTGAATTTCCAGATCGGTCTTGGCTTCGCGCTTCTCTTTGCCGCCCTCGATCATCGCTTGAGTGGGCAAAACCCGGTCGTTGTTTTCATGGTTCGGGCCGCAGTGTCGCTGTTCCTGATCTACGAACATATTTTCGCACTAGGCTTCTACATGGTGCTGCTGGGCGGACTGGCCATCGGCCCGGATTTGTCCGCCATCCGTTCCGGCCCGGCCTTTGGCCGTCTGCTCGGTCGTATCCTGCTGATCGCTCTCGCCTGCGGCCTGCCGCTGGCGCTTGTCGTGGCAACCGCCCATAGCCTGCCGGGAGCCCATGCCGGTGCCGGGTTCGGCAGCATCCGGCCCAATCTCGATGTGCTGGATATGATCGGCGCGCTGACCTCCGCCTTCTGGACCTATTGGCTGACACTCGATTTCGGTCTGGTTCTGGTCCTGCCAGCGCTTATCACCGTGGCCTTGCTGGCACGGCAGATGCGCCTGCATGCCGGTCTTGCCGTGGCATGGTTCCTGTTGCTCGTCCTTTCGCTCTTCTCGCCGGTTCATGCGTTGGGAACGGGCTGGATCTCCTGGCGTTTTCCGATCATGGCGGCACTGGTCTGGGTGGTGATGCTCCGCCCCTTTTCGCAAACAGGCCGGGCGAAAGCCTGCGCGCTCGTGTTGATCATGGCTGTGCTCACGCTCGGTCGCACCGCATGGGTCGGCGATAACTGGTGGCGGGCCGAGGCCGACAGTCGTCAACTGCAAGCGGTCATCGCTGACATTCCGGCCGGGGCATCCGTCCTCCCGGTCATCCATCTGGCGGCCGCTGGCGCGCAAAAGGACGAGGTCCGCCATCGATACGCGGCTTGGTACAAGGATACATTCCGCCATTTGCCGACGCTTGCGGTGCCCTTGGCACATGCCGCCGTGCCATCACTGTTTACCGCAGCAGGCAAGCAGCCATTGGCGGTGAAACAGGAATGGCTGGATCGCACCGTTCCCGAGACCAACCTGCTGTCCATTCACGCTCTGCAATGCCAACGGCTTCGCCAATGGGAGTTGACGCCCTATCTGGACCGCTGGCGGGAGAAATATGACTATGTTCTGGTCGTCAATGCCGACCTTCCGGATCAATATGTCGGCGATGGCGTGCCGCCCGGCCTGATCCCTGTTGTTGATACGGGATTTGCCCGGCTTTACCGCATCGACAAGGCTTTTGGCGAAAGCGATGGCCCCTTTGCCTGCGCCCTGAACGTACCTCAAACGTGAAATTGCTTGCCAGCGGGGGCAAGCCGTGGTTAGACCGCGATCAAACCCCGACATCTGTTCGCATGTCCGGCCTCAAGGGCCGTTGAAATGATCGGAACCATTCTCATGTCTACGACACCCGCATCTCACCTTCTCATCGTTGAAGCCCGCTTTTACGATGATCTTTCCGACGCCCTTCTCGAAGGCGCCAAGGCCGCGCTCGATGAAGCTGGCGCGACCTATGACATCGTGACGGTTCCCGGTGCGCTGGAAATCCCGGCAACGATTGCCATGGCTCTGGACGGTATGGATGCCGGCAATGTGGCCTATGATGGCTTCGTCGCACTGGGCATGGTCATTCGCGGTGAAACCTACCATTTCGACGTGGTGAGCAATGAATCGGCCCGCGCCCTGATGGACCTTTCGGTCAGCGAATCGCTGGCACTCGGCAACGGCATCCTGACCGTTGAAACCGAAGCGCAGGCCTGGGCCCGCGCCAAGAAGAGCGAAATGGACAAGGGTGGCTTTGCTGCCCGCGCCGCACTGACGATGATTGACCTCAAGGCGAAGCTGAGCGGCTGATATGACGACCCAGGACCCCAGCGAAAACACGGTGAAGCCTGCCAACCAGCGCGGCGCGGCACGCCTTGCCGCCGTGCAGGCGCTTTACCAGATGGATATTGGCGGCAGCGGCGTTTTGGAAGTCGTGGCCGAATACGAGGCCCATCGCCTTGGTCAGGAACTCGACGGCGACACCTACCTGAAGGCCGATGCGGCATGGTTCCGGTCCATCGTCTCGGGCGTCGTGCGCGACCAGACGAAAATCGACCCGATGATCCGCGCCTCGCTGCAGGACGACTGGGCGCTGTCGCGTCTCGATAGCACCGTGCGTGCCATCCTTCGTGCCGGAACGTTTGAGCTGGTCGAGCGCAAAGATGTGCCCGTTCCGGTCATCGTGACGGAATATGTGGAAATTGCCCGCGCCTTCTTTGAAGACGACGAGCCGAAGCTTGTGAACGCTGTCCTTGACCGGATCGCCAAGCAGGTCCGCAGCATCGTGCGCAAGTAAATCAGGAGACAGGGCGGATGGATGCAGTTCAGGGCGGCACGGTTCCGGGTCTTGAGGCGCAGTTGCGCTCGGCCAAGATCAATGTCGGCCTGCTGACGGCGGCCCAAGCCATCCTCGGTTCTGCCGGTCCTCTGTCCTTCTCCGTGGGTGCGCTTGCGGGTTACGAACTGCTTTCGGACGACAAGTCTCTGGCTACCGCCCCGCTGACGGGTTTCAATGTCGGCGTGGCGCTCGGAGCCGTAGCTGTTGCCGCAACATCGCGTCTTTTGGGCCGCAAGGCCGCCTTCATGCTGGGCGCCGTGATGATCGGCATCGGCGGACTAGTCGCGGCCCTTGCCCTGTTTCGTGCCGATTTCTGGCTTTTTGCCGGTGGCCTTCTGCTGATCGGCCTTTCCGGCGGGTTTACGCAAAAAATCCGCTTTGCCGCCGCCGATGCCTCGCCGTCCTTCTGGAAGGGCAAGGCCATTTCGTGGATTCTGGCGGGCGGCATTGTTTCCGCTGTGCTCGGGCCGCAAATTGCCATCGAGACCAAGGATTTCTACGCACCCGTGCTCTTTGCCGGTGCCTTCATGGCCCTTGTGCCGCTGAGCCTTCTGGCGGTGGCCGTTCTGGCCTTCCTGAAGCTTCCGGACGTTCCGGTTGGTCATGATCACGCTGGAGAAGCGGCCCGTCCGCTGCGTGAAATTGTTTTGAAACAGCGCTTCCTGACGGGCCTCGTCTGCGGCATCGGCTCCTACGCGCTGATGACCTTCATGATGACCGGCGCGCCGCTGGCCATGGTGGTCGGCTGTGGCATGACGACGGAAATGGCGACGCTCGGCATTCAATGGCACGTCATTGCCATGTTCGCCCCAAGCTTCTTCACCGGCGTGATCATTGCGCGCTGGGGGCCGGAAAAGATCGTGGCGCTCGGACTGCTCATCCTCATGGTTTGCGCCGTGGTCGCGCATGCGGGCGTTGAGCTCTGGAATTTCTGGGGCGCGCTGATTTTGCTCGGCGTCGGCTGGAATTTCGGCTTCATCGGCTCCACCGCCATTGTCGCCGCAAGCTATCGCCCGGCAGAAGCCGACAAGGTTCAGGGCTTCAACGACATCGTGCTGTTCGGCACGGTGGCGCTGGCCTCCTTCTCCTCGGGACGCGTCTTCACCGCCTGGGGCTGGAACGCCATGAACCTCATCATCTGGCCGGTGACGATTGCCTGCCTCGTACTGATTCTCCTCGAAATGCGAGCCGCCAGCGCTCGCGCTGCAGCATCGCGCAACGCTGCAGCCTGAGATTTAACCGTTTAATCCTTGATTTTGTTCATTCTGCATTGCGGCGGAATGTCCTGCTGCACCCGTCGCGAATGGACAGGGGTTGCGTTAGACGAAAGACGGAAGCAATCTCCTTCCAAACGGAGAGCGGCTTGAAAAGGTTGGGGTATGCCGACCGGGGTCCGCTCACGGGAGGGAGAGGGTATGAGTGTAGTTTATCTGGTCATTCTGTGTGGCTTGTTGTCCATCGTCTATGCGGTGTGGGCAACGCGCGCGGTGCTGTCGGCGGATCAGGGCAACGCCCGGATGCGCGAAATCGCGGGGTTCATCCGTGAAGGGGCAACAGCCTATCTCACGCGTCAATATCTGAGCATCGCCATTGTCGGCGTCGTGGTGTTTGTCGGTTGCTGGTGGCTTCTGTCGGCAACGGCTGCCATCGGCTTCCTGATTGGTGCCGTGCTTTCGGGTCTTGCAGGCTTCATCGGCATGCATGTTTCGGTTCGCGCCAATGTGCGCACGGCACAGGCATCCTCCATCAGTCTGGCCGCTGGTCTCGACATTGCGTTCAAGTCGGGTGCCATCACCGGCATGCTGGTGGCCGGTCTCGCGCTCATCGGCGTCGCCAGCTATTTTCTGGTGCTGACGCAGGGGCTTGGCCATGAGGCCGGCTCCCGCGAAGTGATCGATGCGCTCGTCTCGCTCGGCTTCGGTGCGTCGCTCATCTCCATCTTCGCCCGTCTCGGCGGCGGTATCTTCACCAAGGGTGCGGATGTCGGCGGCGACCTCGTGGGCAAAGTGGAAGCCGGGATTCCGGAAGACGATCCGCGCAACCCGGCAACCATTGCCGATAACGTGGGCGATAATGTCGGCGACTGCGCCGGTATGGCCGCCGACCTTTTCGAAACCTATGCCGTGTCGGTCGTCGCCACCATGGTTCTCGCCGCCATCTTCTTTGCGGGCAGCGCCGTTCTGGAATCGGCGATGATCTATCCGCTGGCCATCTGCGGCGCCTGCGTCGTCACCTCCATCGTCGGCAGCTTCTTCGTGCGCCTCGGCGTCAATGGCTCGATCATGGGCGCGCTCTACCGCGGCCTGATTGCCACCGGCGTGCTGTCCATCGGCGGGCTTGCCCTTGCCACCAGCATGACGGTCGGCTGGGGCTCTATCGGAACCGTGGCTGGCGCGGACATCACCGGCACCAACCTGTTCTTCTGCGGACTGGTCGGTCTTGTGGTTACGGCGCTCATCGTGGTCATCACCGAGTACTACACCGGCACCAATAAGCGCCCGGTCAACTCGATTGCCCAGGCCTCGGTGACGGGTCACGGCACCAACGTCATTCAGGGCCTTGCAGTGTCGCTGGAATCGACGGCGCTTCCGGCGCTCGTCATCGTCGGTGGCATCATTTCGACCTACCAGCTTGCAGGCCTATTCGGCACCGGCATTGCCGTGACCGCTATGCTCGGTCTTGCCGGCATGATTGTGGCCCTCGACGCATTCGGCCCGGTGACGGACAATGCGGGCGGCATTGCGGAAATGTCCGGCATGTCGCCGGATGTGCGCAAGGCAACCGATGCTCTGGACGCTGTGGGCAACACCACCAAGGCCGTGACCAAGGGCTACGCCATCGGTTCTGCCGGTCTTGGCGCTCTGGTGCTCTTTGCCGCCTACGCCAACGACCTGAACTACTTCATCGCCAATGGCGACCGTTACCCCTATTTTGCGGGCATCGGTGAAGTGTCCTTCACGCTCTCCAACCCTTATGTGGTGGCGGGCCTGATCTTCGGCGGTCTCATTCCTTACCTCTTCGGTGGTATCGCCATGACGGCCGTGGGCCGTGCAGGCGGGGCCGTGGTCGAGGAAGTGCGTCGCCAGTTCCGTGAAAAGCCGGGCATCATGGCCGGAACCGAAAAGCCTGATTACAGCCGTGCCGTTGACATGCTGACCAAGGCAGCCATCCGCGAAATGATCATTCCGTCGCTGCTGCCGGTTCTGGCCCCAATTGTCGTCTACTTCGGTGTTCTGGTGATTTCCGGATCGAAGGCCTCGGCCTTTGCCGCGCTTGGCGCTTCGCTGCTCGGCGTCATCATCAACGGCATCTTCGTTGCCATCTCGATGACCTCGGGCGGTGGTGCCTGGGATAACGCCAAGAAGAGCTTTGAAGACGGCTTCGTCGACAAGGACGGCACGCGCCACCTCAAGGGTTCGGAGGCTCACAAGGCATCTGTCACCGGCGATACGGTGGGCGATCCCTACAAGGATACGGCCGGTCCTGCCGTCAACCCGGCCATCAAGATCACCAACATCGTGGCCCTTCTGCTGCTGGCTGTTCTGGCCTGATATTGAACCACAAGCAAAAGGCCCGCTGCAGAACCTGCAGCGGGCCTTTTTTATGCGGATTTCCGAAGGGTGTTAGTTGCCGCCCAGCATGCGCTTGGCTGCCTGTGCGTTGCTGGCCGAAGAGCCGACGCCCGAAAGCAGCTGCTGCAGGAAGGTCAGATCCTTGCCGCCCGTCGGCGTGGTGCGCGAAATCGTATCGAACACCTTGCCGTCCTGAAGCGTGTAGTTGGCGCGCTTTTCCACAACGCCATCCTTGTTGAAGTAGATCGCCAGAATGTTCTGCTCCACAAGCTTCGGCTTCTGGAACGCAACCGAGCGGGTGCGCTTCTGGGAAATATAGTAGAAAACTTCGTTGTCGAAGGTCGCCGTCGATGAGGGCGTGCCAAGCGTCAGAAGCGCCTGCTCGCGGCTCGAGCCCTCCGGCACGAGATCAAGCGACTGCTGATCGGCGATGTAGCCGGAATGCAGCACTTCGCTGGTCTGGCACCCGGCCAGAAGCGCGGGAGCGGAGAGCGCCGCGATGATAAGACTGGCCTTGAAGCCTAGTTTCCGGTCAGTTCTGGAATACCGCATTTTCAACGACATCTCTCCAAATTCAACGAACGCACCCGGCAGCCCGATGGCCACACGCAAGATCAAGGGCTTCCATTCCGCCTTCCTCTGCGGCTCTTCACCGCCGCCGGTCGTGCAGAGAACGGCATTGCAATTCGCGCCTGCTTCGGTAAACCAGCTTTCGCGATCATGCAACACGGGCAAGCGGGCAGGGAGCCTGTTTCCGGACGCCAAGCGGAATTTTCAATGATCTTTGGGCTGTTTTCAAGGCGAAGGAATAACCGGCGGATACTGGACCGCCAGTATGAGGCGTTGACCAGTACCGCCCGACAGCCGGCATTCTACCTCAGAGGCAATGTGCCGGATACGCCCATGGGCCGTCTGGAAATGCTCTCATTGGTCATGATCCTGTTTTTCCGCCGCACCCGTTTTTCTGGCACAAGCGGTCAGGAACTGGCGCAGGAGGTGATTGACGCCTTCTTTCAGGACATTGATCACTCGATCCGTGAGCTGGGCGTTGGTGATCCCGGCGTGCCGAAGCGCATGAAGAAACTCGCCGCGCGGTATTTCGGTCGGCTGGAATCCTACGCCGCTGCACTGGATGCCCGGAATGTGGAGGCCTTGTCTGCGGCCCTTCAACGCAATATTCACCCGGAAACGGAAAATCCCCCATCAATGGATGCGCTGGCCGGCTGGGCCATGGACGCTGAAAAAGCGCTGGCGGACATTCCGGAAGACCGCGTTGCGGAAGGTCTGGTGATCTTCCCGGACGCGGATTTGCCTGTAAAAGGAGAGTTCAGATGACCCGCGTCATGAATGACGAGATCCCCTTTTCCTATCCGGTCAAGGTCGGCCACATCTCAGCCAATCCGGTGGAAGTTCGCGTTGAGGCCTCGCCGGAGGAACTGACCGGCCTCGCGCGCCTGTGGCGGGTCAATGAAGTGCGCTCGCTGAAGGCGACGCTTTCGATTGCCCGCTGGAAGAAGGATGGCGTACGCCTCAAGGGCCATGTTGATGCCGCGATCGTCCAGTCCTGCGTCGTGACGCTGGAGCCGGTCGAGACCGAAATCTCCGAGGATTTCGAGCAGATTTTTGTGCCTGAAGGCTCGAAGCTGGCGCGCCTGATGACGGGCGAGCAGGGCGAAATCGTCCTTGATCCCGATGGCCCGGACATTCCAGAGCCCTTCACTGGCGATTCGATTGACGCGGGCGAAGCCGTTGCCGAGTGCGTGGCGCTCGCCATTGACCCTTATCCGCGCAAGCAGGGCATCGAATTTAGCGCTCATATCGAGGATGATGAGGCAACTTCTGCCAAACCATCGCCTTTTGCGGTGTTGAAAGACTGGAAAAAGGACTAATACGACGCCATTGCTCACAAATGCGTGTTGTCTGCCGCGGCGAAAACGCTATTTTGTGCCGAATGTGCTCACCCCTTCGCTAGAAAGGGGAATGTTCGTAAATTCAAAGTGTTACAGCGATTAGCAATTCGTGAACGGATGGCTCCGCCTGTAAATGCCGCCAAAGGCGGATGGGAAGGAACGTAAGGCGTGATCAGGATTTCTCTCGATGTCATGGGCGGCGACTTCGGTCCGGAAGTTGTTATCCCCGGGGCGGCCAAGGCGCTCGAACGGCATCCCGACATTACCTTTCTGCTTTATGGCCAGAGCGACAAGTGCGAACCCTTCCTTGAACGCTTTCCGAAGCTGCGCGCCAACGCCACCGTCCACCATTGCGAGGTGGCGATTGGCATGGATGAAAAGCCGAGCCAGGCGCTGCGTCGCGGTCGCGGTGTTTCGTCCATGTGGCGCGCCATTGATGCGGTGAAGGATGGTACGGCTGATGTGGCCGTTTCGGCGGGCAATACCGGCGCGCTGATGGCCATGGCCATGTTCTGCCTGCGCACCATGCAGGGCATTGAGCGTCCGGCGATTGCCGGCATCTGGCCGACGGCCCGGGGCGAAAGCGTCGTTCTCGATATTGGCGCGACGATTGGTGCCGATGCCAAGCAGCTGCTTGATTTCGCCCTGATGGGGGGCGCCATGGCGCGTGCCCTGTTTGACATCGATTCCCCGACGGTTGGCCTGCTCAACGTTGGTGCGGAAGAGGTCAAGGGCAATGAAGAGGTGAAGGAGGCCGGTCGCCTGCTGCGCGAGGCCGATCTCGATGGCCTGACCTATTACGGCTTTGTCGAAGGCGATGACCTCGGCAAGGGCACAGTGGATGTGGTGGTGACCGAAGGCTTTACGGGCAATATTGCGCTGAAGGCCGCCGAAGGCACCGCCCGCCAGATGGCCAATTTCCTGAAGATGGCGATGTCGCGCACACTGATGGCGAAGATCGGCTACCTCTTTGCGCGCGGTGCCTTCCGCATGCTGCGCGAGAAGCTTGATCCGCGCAAATCCAATGGCGGCGTGTTTCTGGGTCTCAATGGCATCGTCATCAAAAGCCATGGCGGCACGGATGCCGAGGGCTATGCCGCTGCCATTGACGTTGCATATGACATGGTGAAGAACGGTCTGACCAAAAAGATCGAAAACGACTTGAAAAACTATCACGCGGGACGGGAGTCGCCGGTCGGTCCGGAAACAGCGTGAATAAAAGGGTAGGAAACAGATGATTCGTTCCGTTGTGTGTGGCTATGGCGCCGCTCTCCCGAAGCGTGTGGTGACGAACCAGGAGCTCGAAAAGTCCGTTGACACGACCGACGAGTGGATTGTGCAGCGCACCGGCATCCGTCAGCGTTACATTGCCGGCGATGACGAAACCTCCGCCTCGCTGGGGGCCGAAGCTGCCCGCGCCGCCCTCGCAAATGCCGGTCTGACCGCAGCCGACATCGATGTGATCATCGTCGCAACCTCGACCCCGGATAACACCTTCCCGGCTACGGCGGTGAACATCCAGAACCGTCTAGGCATGACGCATGGTTATGCATTCGACATGCAGGCCGTCTGTTCGGGCTTCGTCTACGCCGTCACCACGGCCGACAGCTTCATACGCTCGGGCCAGGCCAAGCGCATTCTGGTCATCGGCACGGAAACCTTCTCGCGTATTCTCGACTGGAATGATCGCACCACCTGCGTTCTGTTCGGCGACGGTGCTGGCGCCATCATCATGCAGGCCGAAGAGGGCACGGGCGAAGTCGCGGATCGCGGCGTTCTCTCCGCCAAGCTTCGCTCGGATGGCTCCCACAAGGAAAAGCTCTACGTGGATGGCGGCCCGTCGACGACGGGTACGGTGGGCCACCTGCGCATGGAAGGCAAGGAAGTCTTCAAACATGCGGTCGGCATGATCACGGACGTGATCATTGACGCGTTTGAAGCCACCGGCACGACGGCGGATGACCTGGACTGGCTGGTGCCGCATCAGGCCAATCGTCGCATCATCGAAGGCTCCGCCAAGAAGCTGGGCATTCCGATGGACAAGGTGGTCATGACGGTCGATCAGCATGGCAACACCTCGGCGGCCTCGATTCCGCTTGCACTTGCAGCAGCGCTTGACGATGGACGCATCAAAAAGGGCGATCTGATTATGCTGGAAGCCATGGGCGGTGGCTTCACATGGGGGGCCGTCCTTCTTCGCTGGTAAGCAAAACCGCGTGTCCGCCCCTCATCAAGTGCTTGTAAACGCTTGACCGGCAACCGGAAGGACAATAGTCTCACAACGCTTGAACCCGATGGCCGTCCATGGCGGATGTCTGGCATCGGGTTCCGGTATCCTTTGCAGTCGTAAATTGTGTTTGCAGTGCAGTGAAGGGTCCACTTGGACGGGTTTTTCAAACGGGGCGGGGAACAATGGCCGGTAAAACCGTAACGCGCGCTGATCTTGCGGAGTCTGTGTTTCGCAAGGTGGGCTTGTCGCGCACTGAGTCCGCGGAACTGGTTGAGACCGTGATTGACGAGATCTGCAACGCGATTGTTCGCGGCGAGACCGTCAAGCTTTCTTCCTTCGCGACCTTTCAGGTCCGCGCCAAGAACGAACGCATTGGCCGCAACCCGAAGACCGGCGAGGAAGTTCCGATTTCCCCGCGTCGCGTCATGACCTTCAAGGCCTCCAACGTTTTGAAGTCGCGTATCCTCAAGGCACATCTGTCGCGCAAGGCGAAGCAGAAGCCCGCCGCTACCTGACGGGCAGAGCCTCCTTATAAGAAGGCGACGTTTAAAGCCTTTGGATGACGCGCCCCTTGCCTTGAAATCGAACCTTTCCTCCAGTGAAATACAAACGATTCGTCCGGCTTCGCTTTCCGGCCGAGTCGTTTTGATGGCCGTGTGGCGCTTGTCGCGCTTTCGGCATCAATTCAGGAGCAAGCAGGCCACCGGACGCGGTGTTTGATCGCGCCGGCGGCCACGCGGCTTTCGATGTGGCAGAGCGGGAGTATCCGGTATGGAAGTCGACAAGAGCCCCGATGCGTTTCGTACCATCAGCGAAGTGGCCGATGATCTCGACCTTCCGCAGCACGTTCTGCGTTTCTGGGAAACGCGCTTTCCGCAGATTCGCCCCATGAAGCGGGGCGGGGGGCGGCGCTATTACCGCCCGGATGATGTGGAGCTTCTCAAGGGCATCCGCCACTTGCTCTATGATCATGGTTACACCATCAAGGGCGTCCAGAAGCTCCTGAAGACCAACGGAAACCGGTTCGTGGTGTCCATCGCCAATGGCGACGGCGCAGCGCTCAATGCACTCGTCTCGGCCACGGAAGCGGAAAAGGCAGCTGATCCGCGCGTCGCTCATCCCGATGAGGACCAGATTGTCGGCCTGCCGAAGGCCAAGCCCAGCGGTCGCTTTTTTGGATTTGGCGGACGCGATCAGGACGAGACGCCGGAAATCTCGATTGGCCGTGGCGGCTCGATTGCCAAGGAAGATCGTGCCCTCCTGCAGGAAGCCCTCTACGACCTGCTGGAATGCAAGCGCCTTCTGGATCAGGTGCGATAATCGGGAACTGATCGAGCCTTCAGGCGTTACTCTCTCATCAGTGAAGAACATGGGAGAACGTCTTGAACAGTAAAAGCGGACTTTACGTCATCATCGGCATTCTGGTGGCTCTTGTCGCAGGCCTTGGCGCCTATGCCTATCAGGAAGAAAAGAAGCCGGAAGGGATCGAGATGAAGATCGGACCCGACGGCGTGAAGATCGAAAAGAACTGACAAGAACCACGCGCCCGGGCCGTCATGGTTCCGGGCGAAAATGTCAGTCCCCAAGACTTTTCCCTTGCGCATCAAGGACCATGCCGCTAATGAGTGCGTGCTTCTCACGAAGCCGGTCGGAATGTAGCGCAGCCCGGTAGCGCACTTGACTGGGGGTCAAGGGGTCGTGGGTTCGAATCCCGCCATTCCGACCATTTATCCCCCCACAACCTCCCAAATGATCCTATGATAGAAACGACGAAAGTCGTTCTTGGCGCTTGTCTGTTCAGGTGGCTTTCATGTGAAAAGTGCCATGGATAAGGATGACAGAGGCGCGAATGATTCGATTTCGCCTTGAAGGGAGACACTCATGAAGAAGCTTATCGTTCCGCTGATGGCGGTGATGATGACCGTGACGGGCACCGTTGCGCCGACCGGCGCTGCCTTCGCTCAGTATTACGATAACCAGCAGGGCTACCGTCCGCCTCCGGGTTACCGCCCGCAGCCCGGCTATCGTCCGCAGCCCGGCTATGGCCAGTATCAGGGCTATCGCCCGCAGGCTGAAGCGCCGCGCAAGAAGAAGAACAAGACCGCTGCGATCATCGCCGGCGGCGTTGCCGCCGGTATCATTGGTGGCCTGATTGCCGGTGGTGCCGGTGCGCAGGAGCCGCGTCGTCCGCCGCCGCCGCGTTGCTGGCGTGAACAGCGCCGCGTGCCGAACAGCTATGACGGCGGCTGGCATACGGAAGCCGTCCGCGTTTGCGAATAATCGTCGCCAACGAGAATCAAAGAAGCCGGGGTTTTGCCCCGGCTTTTGTGTTTCAGGTCTGCAGTCCGGTTCGAAGCCCGAGGCTCATCAGTGACTTGCGCACCGCGCTGTTGAGTTTGCGCTCCACCACCACATGGAAGGCGAGGGCAAAGAGCAGCATCCCGGCCGTCGCCACGAGAATGGCAGCCATGCCCGGCATGAAGCCCGCGATTTTCGGCACGATCAGATAGCCGACATTCTGGTGGAAGAGGTAGATCGGATAGGTCGCGCCACCGAGCAGGCTGGCGAGACCCCAATAACGGGCATTCACCTTCACATTCAAGGCAGCGATGAAGACGCCAATCGACACGATAATGATCGCCGCGATCACCGTACGCGAATAGGTGGTGGAATAGGCCACCTCAGACCAGTCCGCGCCCTTGATGGCGGTGAAGATGCCGTAGACCGCCGACAGCACCAGAAGAGCGACCGCCGTATAGGAGAACTGGCTGCGCAGGCGGTTGATGAGGATGCCCACGGCAAAGAAGCCGCTATACTCCGTGATGAACAGGTTCTGCAGGTGCTCGTTCTGGATCAGGGTTTCATTGACCAGCGACAGCACCAACCAGAACGGAATGATCTGCACGAGCTTGTCGAACTTGTTGAGGGAAATCAGCAGGAAGACCCACCCGTAGAAGATGATTTCCAGCACGATCGACCAATAGGCACCATCCACGAATTTTTCGCCCGCCAGCTTGGAGAAGACGAACAGGTTGGCGATGTACTGGCGCGGCGTCACATCAAACAAAGCGCTGCCGGAGGCGACGAGCACCAGCGTCGAGAGCGTCATCATGATGAGGAATGTCGGGTAAAGGCGCGAGAAGCGCGACACGAAGAACTTGTAGGGTCCCTGGCCTTCGGCCGAGTAGGCAATCACGTAGCCGCTGATGATGAAAAACACGCTGACGCCCAGATGTCCGTACTTGGTGATTTCGACCATGAAGGCAGGCACATGGATGGCCTGCATCTCACCGGCAGCAACGCCGCGGAATGTGTAATGGTAGAAAACCACGGCGAGCGCCGAAAGCAGGCGCAGGATGTCCAGTCCGTGAATGTGGTTCGTTTTCATGACGGCCTCTGTCTGGTCAGATCGACAGCCGTTTTTATCATGGGGCCTGTGTAAACGAGTTTAACCGGGCCACCTCCACTTGAGGGCAGGGTTAATGCTTTGCCCGCGCCGCGCGCGTCTGGCGCCCATGGCGATACTCAAGCGCCACGCAGCCCCAGATGATGCCGAGCAGCAGATAGAAGTGACGCCAGTGCTCGGTGTCGATCACGTTGCCGATCAGCGCATGGCCGCACAGGACGATCCAGGCAATGGCGAGGTAAGGCTGCCATGGGCGATCACGCAGCAGGCGGTTGAAGCCCATGACGATGGTTGAAATCACCATGCCCACATAGGTGACGGCACCGAGCCAGCCATAGGTGGTGAGCGATTTGAGCCAGACATTATGTTCGTCTTCCGGGAAGATCGTGGAAAACACCAGAGGCCCGATGCCGAGCGGCTTTTCCATCATCATCAGGAAGCCGATGCGGTGGCGCTCGAAACGCCCCAGATGCCCGCCGTCATAGTCCTGCACCAGCTTGGTACGGCTGGAAAGCAGGTTGGAAATCTGTTCCGATTGCAAGGCGAGCACGAAGGCGACGACGAGCAGCACGGCGGCGGCGAGCGACAGGAGCAGGATCTTCAGGCGGAACGCGCCGCTGCGTTCCTTGAGCAGCATGATGATGACCATCATCACCGCGCCAAACAGGAAGAGCGCCCAGGCTGCACGCGAAAACGACAGGAAAATACCCAGCGTCAGCACCAGCAAACCCGCTGCCCGAAGCGGCGCGGTGGAAAGCTTTTGTGCGAGAATGCCATGCAGAAGATAGAGGGCAGGGGCGATCAGATAAGGGCCAAAGACGTTCGAGTCCTGAAAGGCACCCTTGGCGCGGTCATAGCGGGTAAAAACTTCGGCACCCGGAAAGAGGTGGAAGTAACCGGCAATGCCGAGCAGCGATGTCAGGATGGCGGCGATCACCCAGGCCTGAAACATCACCTTCAGGCGGCGATGATCAGCCTCGATCATCGCGGCGTAGAAGACAGCGCTGAGCGCCAAAAACACCGAGACGGCAATGTAGATGGCACCGCCCCCTACATCCTCCACCATTTGCGTCAGAGACAGCATGCCGCCCACATTGAAGGTGATCAAAAGGGCAAGCAGAATGCCGACGGTGCGGCTGAGCGAAAGGCCAATCAAAAACCAGACGGCCACTTGCCCGGCGATGACCAGTTCATAGGGCGCAGGCTCCGAAATCACGAAGCCGGACAGAAAGACACCAAAGGCGAGCGCTGCCGTGCCAATGATCCGCATGGCAGAAACCGGCGCGTTGAGAACGCGCCGGCCGGCTATCAGATCGCTATGGGTGTCGAACGTGGTCAATAGGCGTTTTCCGTCTTGAGAAGCCGGATTGGCGTCAGGAACAGGATCTTCAGATCCAGAAGAAGCGACCAGTTCTCGATGTAATAAAGGTCATAGGCCGTGCGGAAACGGATCTTGTCGTCATGGTCGATCTCACCACGCCAGCCATTGATCTGCGCCCAGCCGGTGACGCCCGGCTTGACGCGGTGGCGGGCGAAGTAGCCTTCGGCCACATCCGCGAACTTCAGTTCACCGGCCTGTGCGGAGATGGCGTGCGGACGCGGACCAACGAGCGAAAGATCACCCTTCAACACATTGAAAAATTGCGGCAATTCATCAATCGACGTTTTGCGGATGAAACGGCCAACGGGGGTCACGCGCGGGTCGTTCTTGGTCACGGCCTGCTTGGCGGTCGGGTCGCATCGATCCGTATACATCGAGCGGAACTTCAACACGTTGATCACTTCATTGTTGAAGCCATGGCGCTTCTGCACAAAGAGGATCGGCCCCTTGGAGGTGAACTTCACGGCAAGCGCTGCGCCGATGAGAACCGGCCAGAGCAGCAGAAGGGCCACGATGCTGAAGAAGATGTCGAAGATGCGCTTGGCAACCGAGTCCCAGTCGCGGATCGGCTTGTCCAGCACATCCAGCATCGGTACAGAACCAACATGCGAATAGGAGCGCGGACGGAAGCGCAGCTTGTTGGCGTGTGCCGCCAGACGAACGTCGACCGGCAAAACCCAAAGCTGGCGAATGAGGTTCATGATGCGCGCTTCAGCCGTCAGCGGCAGGGCGATGATCAGCATGTCGATGCGGGCAAGACGGGCAAAATCCACGAGTTCGGCCACGGTGCCGAGTTTCGGATAGCCGGCCACCACATTGGGCGAACGGCTGGAGTTGCGATCATCGAAAATGCCACAGATACGGATATCGTTGTCCGGCTGCTGTTCGAGCGAGCGAATAAGGTCCTTGGCAACCTGTCCGCCGCCCACGATCACGGCACGGCGCTCCATCAGGCCGTTGCGGCCCCAGTGGCGCACGCCAATGGCAAAGAGGAAGCGTTCGGCAAGCAGGAACAATCCTGCGCCGCCCAGCCACCAGCCCAGCGCCCGAGGGCCGTAGAAAGCGTATTCGCCGGTCACGTAAATCAAGGCCAGCACGCTCGAGGCACCGATCAGCCATGCGGCGATCAGGCGCTTGAGGTTATAGCTCGGCGCACGAAGGGCGGAAATCTGATAGAGATCGGCAGCCTGCAGGGCGAGAACCGTGAGCGCTGCCCCCATGCCGATGATGAACATGTGCAAGAGCAGCGACAAAACGGTGGAACTGCCCACCATGGCCATGGCGCCCAGACCGATGGCGAACAGGCTGAGAAATTCGAAAGCGCGATATTGGCCGATGACGATGGTCGGGGTGCGGCTGCTATCGGCAAACTGACGGGCAATCTGCTTGGCCAGTGCATTCAGCTTGACGGGTTCCGAAGCCGGGGCAGGGGCAGCATCAGCCTTGCGCGGCCCGGTGCTGGCCTCGTTCAGTTTGCGCTTCAGCGCGCCAAGGTCGAAATCTTCGTTCTGGTCGATCTGTGTCATGGCTCTTCCGGTCTCCCTTGGGAAAAGCACTAACAGGAAGATGCTAAAAAACGCTTAGAGCATTTCCAGGAAAAGTGGGAACCGGTTTTCCGTCCGGAAATGCTTTAGCCGGAAACCTTGCCGTCCAGTACGTCCCGGTAAAGCTGCAGCAGGGCATTGGCCATGACGGGCGTGGAGAAATTGGCCTTCAACGTTTCGCGCGAAGGCATGGTGGTTTCCTTCCAGCCCGGCTCGGTCAAGGCCTGGGCCATGACGGCTGCCAGCGCATCCGGGTTGCCGGCTTCAACGAGGGCCGCACTGTCCTTGCCGAGGATTTCGGAAATGCCGCCGACGCGTGATGCAATCACGCCCTTATGGGCGGCCAGCGCCTCAAGGATAATGTAGGGGAGGCTCTCGTTGCGCGACGGAACGACAACGAGGTCGGTCAGGGCAAAGGCCTTGCGGGCGGGCATGGCCGGGCGCATGTGCAGCCGGCTGCCGAGACCGAGCATGGTAATGCGCCGTGCGTAATCATCGCGCTGCGGGCCATCGCCGATCACAAGGCCGGAAAGGGGGCGTCCGACAATCCGTTCGGCGCGCAGGAAACCTTCAATGAAGACATCCGGTCCCTTCAGGTCGCGCAGATTGCCGATATAGAGGAGGTCGACGCCATCCGGTTCTTTGGCAATGGGCTCGAATTCCGGTTCGGAAATGCCGTTATGGATGCGGCGTGAACCACAACGCGGTTTGCCAACCCGCTCGAAATACGTATCGCGCTCGTAATCGCACACGAAGACGAGGGAATCCGTAAAGTACTCCATGAACCGTTCCGTGCGCAGGATGACCTGCCCCTTGAGGCTGGCGCGACGGAAATGGAGGCTGCCGCCATGCGGCGTGTAGAGGCGGGCTACGCTATACCTGTTGACCCGCAGAAGTGAGCCGATGATGCGGGCAATAGCGCCACCCTTGGCGCCATGGCCGTGCAGAACATCCGGCTGCAAGCTCTTGATATGTTTGTACGCTTGGGCAAGCGCCAGAAGATCGGACGGCTTGATGGACCGTTCGATGGGCATGCGGATGAGGCCGAGCGAGAGCTTCGGTTCCATCTCTTCAAACAATGTGCGCTCGAAATCGCCGCCCGTATTGCTGTCGCAGAGAACGCCGACCTCGTGGCCGGCTTTCACATGTTCATCCACCAGATCGCGAACGTGGCGAAAGACTCCGCCCACAGGTGCTCTCAGGCAGTGAATGATACGAAGGGGGCGCTGTGCTGTCATGAAATCAGAAGAACCGTTCGCGGACATAAATCGTATCGCCCGCCAGAAGCGGATTGGAGATCGTCACGCGGCCTGTCATCACTTCGCCATTGATCTTGCGGGTTACGTCGATATCGCGCTGGTTGGCGCGGGCCGTGAAGCCACCGGCAATGGCAACAGCATTCTGGATCGTCATGCCCGGCACGTAGGAATATTGTCCCGGCTGACCCACTTCACCCATCACGAAGATCGAGCGGTAACGGTCAACCTCAATGGTCACGTCCGGATCACGCAGGAAACCCTGCTGCAATTTCTGGGCAATGGCCTTCTCGACTTCCGTCATGGTGCGACCACGGGCCGGAACCTGACCGATGAGCGGGAAGGAGATGTAACCGGCCTGATCCACCGTGTAGGTATTGCTAAGCCCGGTCTGTTCGAACACGGTGATGCGCAGCCGGTCGCCGCTGTCGAGACGGTAAGGCTGGATCGTTGCTTCGTTGAAAGCCTTGGGCGCGGGCTGATAATGTGTGCAGCCTGCGAGGCTGGCGGACGCGAGCACGAGCCCAACGACCATGGCGCGTCGCATTTTGGCGAAACCATTGTGTTCGGGGTGCATTCGCTTTCCTGCTCCAGACTGAAGAACTTGATGGGAGTGTTATCGATCCGTTAGGGTTAACGGGCGGTAAAGAGCCGATCATTTCTTCGCAATTGCCAGTGCAGCGCACACTGAAAAGACGCCAAAACCCCATTAACGCTTGAGTTACCATGATCGTTTAGGGTTTTGCCCAAAGCGTTCTTTGGAGTACGGCATGTCTAGCGTTACCAGAAACAATCAGGATGTGGATATTGACCTCATCCAGCTCTTCCGCGCCATTTGGGAGCGCAAGACGCGCGTTCTTTCGGTAACGCTCGTTGCCGCTGGTCTTGCCTTCGTCGGTTCCAGCGCCCTTGAAAAACAGTTCAAGAGCGAGACCCGTATTCTGGTGGAGCCTCGCGCGCTGGCCGTCGAAAACACGGCCAATAACGGGCAGGGGGCAACGCCGCCCGATGAGCTGGCCATCGCCAGCCAGGTCCAGCTTCTCCAGTCCACCGACCTGATCAAGCAGGTCGCCCGCGATCTGAAGCTCTATGACATGGAAGAGTTCGGCAGCGACAATTCGCTGATCGGCAAGCTGATGGTCTCGGCGCATCTGAAGCAGGACCCGAATTCGCTGGCGCCGGAAGATCGCGTGCTGAAATCGTTCCGCGAAAAGCTGTCCGTCTACCAGGCACCGGGTTCACGCGTCATCGGCATCGAATTTACCTCCCGTGATCCTCAGGTTGCCGCAACGGTCGCCAACAAGATGGCGGATGTCTATCTCTCTTGGCAGAGTGGCGCAAAGCTCGACACCAGCTCGGAAACGGCGCGCTGGCTGGAGCCGGAAATCGCCAGCCTGCGCGACAAGGTCAAGGAGGCGGAGCAGAAGGTTGCCGCCTACCGTTCGAATACGAACCTGTTGCCGACGAGCGAAACCAATACGCTGGCCAATCAGCAGCTGAATGACATTTCCGTCGAGTTGACCCGCGTGCGCGGTGAACGGGCGACCGCCGAGGCGCGCGCCGAAAATGTGCGCACCGCCTTGGCCGCCGGTCGCGATGCCCAGACCATGGGCGATATCGTGGCATCGCCGGTGATCCAGCGCCTCAAGGAACAGGAAGCGCAGATCCAGTCGCAGATCTTCGACATGCGCACCTCGCTTCTGGAAAACCATCCGCGCCTTAAGGGCCTGCGTGGGCAATTGGCCGGTGTTCAGGAGCAGATGCGCACGGAAACCCGTCGTGTTCTGGCGAGCCTTGAAAACGAAGCCAACGTCACGCGCCTGCGTGAGCGTCAGCTGACGCAGCAGTTCAATACGCTGAAGAGCGAATCCGCCAAGGCGGGTGAAAGCGAAGTGGGCCTGAAGGAACTGGAACGCGAAGCCGCAGCCCAGCGTCAATTGCTTGAAACCTATCTGGCCCGTTACCGCGAAGCCGCCTCGCGCATGGACCCCAATGCCCAGCCCGCCGATGCCCGCATTGTCTCGCGCGCCATCGAGCCACGGGAAGCGGCCTTCCCGAAGGTGGTGCCGATCACCATCGTCGTGGCGCTGGCTGCCATGTTGCTCACCGCCATTTTCATCATGTTGGCTGAACTCTTCAGCGGTCGCGCGCTTCGTCCCGTTGATGGCGCGCTGGATGGTGCCGAAGCGGATGCCGCGACCGACGAGATTGACGCCCCGCGCCACGTGGCCGCCAATGCCGCCGCACCCGTGGCGAAGAGCGCGAAGCCGGAAGTCGAAAAGGACGTCGATCTGGCACCGGAATTTGACCAGCAGGATTATTCCGTGCCGGGCGTGGCCGATCTGATCAGCGAAGCCGGGCTTTCAGGTCATCCGATTGTCACGGTTTCGCCGGAAGGGGATGAAGGCTCGGCGCTGACCGTGCTGCTCGCCCGCCGTCTGGCCGGACAGGGCGCACAGGTTCTGTTGATGGACATCAGCGGCACGGCGGCCTCGACGCGCATCATGATGCGCCGGACCGATCTGCCGGGTCTCACCGATCTTCTGACCCGCAACGCCGCCTTCGGTGAGATCATTCACCCGGATACCAAGTCCACCGTCCATGTCGTGCCGCAGGGCGCGAGTGATGTGGCCGCCGCCATGCGCGCCATCGACCGCCTGCCGATGATCCTCGGTTCGCTGACCGAAGCCTATGAGCATGTGGTGGTGGATTGCGGTGCGGTTTCGGCGGACGATCTGGTCGATCTCCTGAATGGCCGCGAAGCAACGCTCGTCATTGCCATGCCGGATTATGATGAAGCCCGCTTCACCGCGATTGCCGGCGAGTTCTATGCCGCTGGCTTTGAAAACTTCATTCTGATGACGGGCGCATCGGCCAGTGAGGCGACGGCGGCAGGCCGCGTCGCCGCCTGATCAATCCTCTTCGGTTGCGGTAGACGCCGCAGCCGACTTCTGGCGCATGACGCGAAGCCTTTGGGCGAGCGTATAGAGCGAGCGATGGCGCTTGATGAAGGCGCGCGCCTGAATGCGCACCAGCTCCATCAGGCGGGCCGCACGACCGGCAACCGAGACCGGCAGGAGAATATCCCGCTGCGGTGTAATCACCGGGCACCAGCCGCGTTTGTAAGGCTGGTCGCCAATGCCAAAATCAAACGTGGCATAGCCCTCAAGGGCGCATTGCTCGATCATCAGCCAGAACAGAAATTCACCGGGGCTTGCATCCGGCACATGCGTCTCGTCAATCGAGCCGAACTGGCAGATGACGTGGTCGCCATTGAGCGTCAAACCGGCAACCGCGCAGATATGCCCGTCATGCTCGCCCTTGAGGCGTAGCGCATGAAGACGCAGCGGCGACTGACGACCTTCGTGGTCCGCCTGCGCCAGTGCGTGGAAGAACGCCTTGGTTTTCGTCTCGAGGAAGGCGTCGGGAAGTCCGAGCGCTTCAAAGCGAACGGCCTTCTGGCGGAAGAAGGTATCGAGAATCTCGGCGCGTTCCTCAGGCGTCGAGGCCACCACATGATCATAACCGCCCATGCTCTCGAAACGGCGCAACTGATTGCGGTATTTCTTGCGGCGGCGCTTGGCGTTGACCTGCGCAATCGTCGCTTCCATCGTGCCCAGTAGCGGCAGCTGGAAGGTGAGATTGCGGTTTTCAACGGCGGAAAGTGCCTCAAGCGGCGTGCAGGCGCCCCGCCAGCAAAGCCGCATGTCGCGCAGCGCCACCAGATCGGCTGTGCCGGAAAACACCTGCGTCAGCGATGCTTCAAATGCCTGAGCGTCGCGGATCACACCCTTGTTGCGAAAGGCGCTGGCGATCAGGCCCGTATTCATGTTGCTGAACTCGCCCGCCATGAACTGCGCCACGCGCACGCCGCGGCATTTGACGACTTCCAGCGGAAGAATGAACTGAACGCGACCGTTCTGGCGGCAGATGACAATGGCCAGCGGGTGCGGGTTGGTGTCAAACCACGCCTTGCACCAGTCGTAGAAGTGGTGCGGAGAATTGAGCGAATCCTGATTGAGCGCTCGCCACTCGGCTTCGAGCGGTGCCATCCGGTCATAAAGCTCAAGCGTCAAACCGTTGGCTGCATCCGTCACCTGCGCAACCGGCTTAATCGCCGCAAGCGGCGCGCGCGGTGAGGTCACATCTGCGACAAACGAGTAGTCTATTCTCTCGGCTAACACCGCATTCTCCAGCGAAACGTCGTTGTTTCGGTGAAAATAGGATGCCGGATGTGACCATCGGTTTAACAGGGAGCAACCGCACCGCGAACTTTGAGAACGCGGTTATTGTCAGCTTAACGCGCCTCGCAGCGTTTAAGCGCGGTCGTTCTTTTTCGGACCTGCCATCCACTTGATCAGCGCCATGGCGGGCAAAATCCAGACGAGGCCGGAGACCATGAAGTAAATGAGATGCACCCAGAAAGGATATTCCGACAGATAGAAGGAATCGATCCTGCCTGCGATGAGCGCATAGACGATGACCAGAATGACAATCAGGATCGTGCCGATGAAGGAGCGCAGTTTCTGCGGCATGGCTTTACCTCAGGCCGAAAGCATCAGATCAAGGTTCTGCACCGCAGCCCCCGACGCCCCCTTGCCGAGGTTGTCGAGCAGCGCCACGAGGTTGACATGCGCGCCGCCCTTGGTGCCGAACACAAAGAGCTTCATCGTGTCCTTGCCGGCAAGCTCTTCCGCATCGACGCGGGCCAGTGCCGCACTCTCCTCAAGCGTGACCACCTCGACAATCGACTGACCGGCGTAATGGGCCTTCAGCGCAGCATGGATCATCTCCAGCGTCGTGCCTTCGGCAAGGGCGGCGAGATGCAAGGGAACCTGCACGATCATGCCCTGCGGGAAACGACCGACGGATGGCGAGAACAGGGGCGCGACGTTGAGCTGCCCATAGGTCTGCATCTCCGGCACATGCTTGTGCTTGAGCGTCAGGCCATAGAGGAAGTTGTTGGCGGTGATGGCGTCGTCGCGCGTCAGGTCTTCCATCTGCGCAATCATCTGCTTGCCGCCGCCGGTATAGCCCGAAACAGCATTCACGCTGACCGGATAGGCATCCGGAATGATGCCAGCCTGACGCAGCGGACGCAAAAGGGCAATCGCGCCGGTCGGGTAGCAACCCGGATTGGCGACATGACGGGCCGAGCGGATTTTCTCGGCCTGCGCCGGGTCCATTTCGGCAAAGCCATAGCTCCAGGCCGGATCGACGCGAAACGCCGTCGACGTATCGATGATGCGCACCGAGGCATTGCTCTCGACCATCTTCACGGCTTCGCGCGAGGCCTCATCCGGCAGGCACAGAATGGCCACGTCCGCCGAATTCAGGAGGTCTTCGCGCAGCTGCGCATTGCGCCGCTCGGCTTCGGGAATGGAAAGCAGTTCCACGTCGCGGCGGTCAGCCATGCGGGTGCGGATTTGCAGACCCGTGGTGCCGTGTTCGCCGTCGATGAAGATTTTCGCTTTCATTTTCGAAGCCTTTTCAGATGTTTGAAGAGTTTTCCGGATTCAGTTTATCAGTCTTTTGTAACAAGCTTGCCGGAGCGAAGGCCCAGCATATACATGGCAACCGTGGCACCGGCAATGGCGGTCAGGTCCGCATGGTCATAGGCAGGCGCCACCTCGACAACGTCGGAGCCGCGCACGTCGAGCGCCGAAAGGCCGGCCAGAACCTGCAGGATTTTCGCGCTCGATGGGCCACCCGCCACCGGCGTGCCGGTGCCCGGCGCGAAGGCCGGATCGAGGCAGTCGATATCAAAGGTGAGGTAGGTCGGCACACCGCCCACATGATCGATGATCGTTTTGGCAATCTCGGCGGCGCTCATCGCTTCCACGTCATAGCCGTAAAGAATGCGGATGCCGCAATCCTCCGGCGCATGGGTGCGGATGCCGATCTGGATGGAGCGGGCCGGATCGATCAGGCCGTCGCGAACCGCGCGCCCGACGAAGGAGCCGTGATCGATGCGCTTGCCGTCATCATCCCACGTATCCTGATGGGCATCGAACTGGACGAGCGCCAGCGGCCCGTGCTTGGCCACATGGGCTTTCAGCAGCGGCCAGGTGATGAAATGGTCGCCGCCGAGCGTCAGCAGGAAATCGGCGCTTTTGAGGATCTTGGCCGCCTCGCGTTCGATGGTTGCAGGCGTCTTTTGATGGTTGCCGTAATCCAGCAGACAATCGCCGTAGTCGATGGTCGGCATTGCCTCGAACAGATCGCGATGGAACGGATATTGCGGATCATTATCAAAGATCGCCGAAGCGCGACGGATGGCCTGCGGCCCGAAGCGGGCACCGGGGCGGTTGGAGGTGGCAGCATCAAAGGGAATGCCCCAGACCACGGTGCTGGCACCTTTCAGCGTCTTGGTGTAGCGCCGCCGCATGAAGGACAGCACGCCGGCATGGGTCGGGTCCGATGCGGCGGAGGTCAGCGATGCGGAAGAAATGGCGTGGTCGATGGTCTTGTTGGCCATGGCGGTGGCGTCCTCAATCCTTGCTGAAGCTGTAAGCGCGCTCCACCCTGGCAACGCGCGTCTCAAACTGCTTGTACCAGTTTTGGCGTCCCAGACGCTGGGCTGCAAGATGGTCGATCTGACGTTTCCACGCCAGAATGGCCTCTTCGCTTTCCCAATAGCTGTTGGTGATGCCAAATCCATCGGCCCCGCGCGCGCTTTCAACGCCGAGATAACCGGGCTGCAGGGCGGCAAGCCGCACCATTTCATCAGCCATGGCCCCATAGCCATGATCGCCATCCGTGCGCGTCGAGGAAAAGCACACGACGTAATAGGGTGGGGCAGGCAGTTTGGCAAAGCTCATGGCGATCTCCCGAAAAAGGCTCCATAACGCGAAAAGGCGGAGCCGAAGCCCCGCCTTTCCAGAATTCCCGATGGGAAGCGATTAGCGCTTCGAGAACTGGAAGCTGCGGCGGGCCTTGGCCTTACCGTACTTCTTACGTTCAACGACGCGGCTGTCGCGGGTCAGGAAGCCACCCTTCTTCAGAACGGGGCGCAGGCCCGGTTCGAAGTAGGTGAGGGCCTTGGAGATGCCGTGACGAACAGCACCGGCCTGACCGGAAAGACCACCGCCGACAACCGTGGCAATGATGTCGAACTGACCCGAACGGGCCGAAGCGACGAGCGGCTGCTGCAGGATCATCTGAAGCACCGGACGGGCGAAGTATGCCGAGAAGTCCTTGCCGTTGATGATGATCTTGCCCGAGCCAGCCTTGACCCAAACGCGGGCGACAGCGTTCTTGCGCTTGCCGGTGGCGTAGGAGCGGCCAAGGGTGTCGACCTTGCGGACGTGAACCGGAGCAGCAGCGGCAGAAGCCGGTGCGAGGTCCTTGAGGGAGGAAAGGTCAGCCATTATCAGGCGCTCCTTACGTTCTTCTTGCTCAGAGCGGCGACGTCGAGCGCGACCGGCTGCTGGGCTTCATGGGGATGGTTCGAGCCGGCGTAAACGCGAAGGTTCTTGAGCTGGCGACGGCCGAGCGGGCCGCGCGGAACCATGCGCTCGACAGCCTTCTCGATGACGCGCTCCGGGAAGCGGCCTTCGATGATGGCGCGTGCGGTACGCTCCTTGATGCCACCCGGATAGCCGGTGTGCCAGTAGTACTTCTTGTCGGTGTACTTGCGGCCGGTGAAAACGCACTTTTCAGCGTTGATGACGATGACGTTGTCGCCGTCGTCGACGTGAGGCGTGTAGGTGGCCTTATGCTTGCCGCGCAGGCGGTTTGCAATGATGGTGGCGAGACGGCCAACGACAAGCCCTTCGGCGTCGATGATCACCCACTTCTTCTCCACCTCAGCGGGCTTCTGAACGAAGGTTCCCATAGTGTGTAACTCTCTTTGTCTGGACCCGTGCGCCAGAAGGCACCGGGCGTTTTCTTGATAGCTTGGCTCCGGCTGACCGGAACATGACGGCAGAATTCTTCAATTCATACGTTCGCGGCGGCTTATAAACGCGCGCCGTCATGCGGTCAAGGATCGTAAAAAGTCACGATGCAAAAATAAGTCAATAAAAACAATGCAGTAGTAATGTGGTTTTATTTTACCACACAAATGAAGGGCGAGAACCTGCAGATTCCTGTCCAAAGTGCCCCCAAAAGGGTGGCGAAAGGCCCCGGTCCTGTGACAATCTTCCGCCCGAAACGCATGAGGGAGGAAACGCGCATGGCCGATATCGTATCGCTTCACAAGTCCGGGCAAGCAGGAGAGGGCATTTTGCTTTCGGCGCTGGAAGACGGCATTCTGCGGCTGACGCTGAACAATCCCCCGGCTAATGCCCTGTCGATTGCCCTGATGGAGGCGCTGCTTGCCGCACTTGATGAGGCGAAGGCCAATTCGGCGGTTCGTGTGGTGATCATCGCAGCGGCGGGCAAGCTTTTTTGTGCCGGGCACGACCTCAAGGAAATGACCGCTCATCGTTCGGATGAAGATGGCGGCAAGGCCTTCTTCGAAAAGACCATGCGCATGTGCGCCGATATCATGATCCGCATTGCCCATCTGCCGAAGCCGGTGATTGCCGAAGTCAACGGGCTGGCCACGGCTGCAGGCTGCCAACTGGTGGCAAGCTGCGATCTGGCGATCTGCACCGATACCTCGGCTTTTTGCACGCCGGGCGTCAATATCGGCCTGTTTTGCTCGACGCCGATGGTTGCCGTCACCCGCGCCGCCCATCGCAAGCAGGCGATGGAAATGCTGTTGACCGGCGAAACCATCGATGCTTCGACGGCCAAGGATTTCGGCATCGTCAACCGCATCGTGCCGAAGGAATATCTCTCGCAGGTGGTGACGAAATATGCGGCCACCATCGCGGCCAAGTCTGCCAAGACGCTGAAGATCGGCAAGGAAGCTTTCTACCGCCAGATCGATATGCCGCTGGAAGAAGCCTATGACTACGCGGCCAGTGTCATGGTCGAAAACATGCTGACACTCGACGCTCAGGAGGGCATCTGTGCCTTCATCGAAAAGCGTCACCCGGAATGGAAGGGCGAGTAAATCGCCCTCTTTAAAGCCTTTGATGGCGGATGATGCCTGTCGGCCAGCCATCACCCGGCGTCGGCAAAGGCTTGCACTGCAGGACCGGGCAGCGCGGCGTGTCCTTGGCGGGCACGTAGGCGCGGTCGGCATATTCGTTCATGTCGCAAAAGGCGTCGCTGCGCACATAGCGGTCGTAAAGCGTTATGCCGGTCTTGCGCGGCGAGGGGTAGCGCAACACCGATGCCCCTTCGTTGCGCAGGACATTACGAATGCTCTCGCAGGCCATGCCTTGCGTGTTGTGGCGTGAAATCGCGAAGGCCGGAGAGGCGCTCGCCAGAACCAGAAGCGCAACCAGTGCATTTTTCATGACACTCTCCCTTTCATGTGCTCGAAGAAAACATAAGTGTAGATTGTGGCAAGGCAAGGAGGAGCCCCATGAATCACGATCGCTATGAGCCGGAATATCTGAAGGGCGTTCTGCAATCGGCGAAGGTTATCGCGCTGGTTGGCGCATCGCCGGACCCGTTGCGCCCGAGCAACTCCGTCATGCGCTTTCTGCAGGGACGCGGCTACAAGGTGATTCCGGTCAATCCGGGGCAGGCGGGTAAGGAGATCAACGGCGAAACCGTCTATGCAAAGCTTGCCGACATTCCCGTGGCCATCGACATGGTCGATGTCTTTCGCGCCTCCGATTATCTCGGCAAGGTGGTGGATGAGGCGTTGGCCTTGGAAACGCGCCCAAAAGCGATCTGGGCGCAGCTTGGCGTGCGCGACGACGAAGCCGCAGCCCGGGCTGAAGCCGCGGGCCTCGATGTGGTCATGAACCGTTGCCCCGCCATCGAACTGCCGCGCCTTCTCGGCGGGCCGGGGCACTGACGGCAAGAGGGGTCAGGCGCGATCCATGAGATGCGGGCTGGCGCGCATGGCGTTCAGCGCGTCGACATTCTCGCAGAATTCATCCAGACGACGGGCGGCCGTTCCGGCGGCCAGATGCTCACGGCAGCGGCCCTTGTTCGGGCAGCGGGCGCAATTGGCCGCCATCTGCTCGAATTCGGGTTCGCCAGCGGCCTCCATCGGATCAATGTTGAGCGCGCGCATCATGCGGATCATTTCGCTGCAGGCCGACGGGTCGCTTTCGGCGATTTCAATGAGCGCGGCGCGCGAAAGACCATGTTTCATGGCAATGGAATCGAGCGAAACCGCATCCAGCGCCGCCAAGGCTTCGGCGTTCCAGCTTTCCTGACAGCGAGCCTGCCACCAGGATTGAATATGCGGCATTACGGGCATGGAATTCAGATCGGACGAAGCGGTCATGCAGCCCTCCATGGAATACGCTCACCGAGTTCACGAATTTTGCGCGGATCGCATTGATTACGATCAATTTCAGTTCCTGAAAGATCAAGGCGACCAATAATTGGAAATCGATTTTCCAAATTAAGAACTATCTGGAATATGAATCCTATCAAAAGAGGCGGCGCCACGTAAATTCGACAGGGCGAGGCGCTTTCCTGTTTCCATGCGAAACGGAAACGTTATGATCGCGCCGGCTTGCGCAGGGACCTTTCACGGACTGCGCAGAAACGATTTTTTGAGGGAGGCCTTCCAATGACCGAGCAGAAGCCCGGCTTCGCTACACTTTCCATCCACGCCGGTGCCGCTCCGGACCCGACGACGGGTGCCCGCGCTACGCCGATCTACCAGACGACGGCTTACGTTTTCAACGATGCCGACCATGCGGCAGCGCTGTTCGGCCTCAAGCAGTTCGGCAATATCTACACCCGCATCATGAACCCCACGCAGGGCGTTCTGGAAGAGCGCGTCGCAGCCCTTGAAGGCGGCACGGCAGCCCTTGCCGTGGCCTCCGGTCACGCCGCGCAGATGCTGATTTTCCACACGCTGATGCATCCGGGCGAAAACTTCGTCGCGGCCCGCAAGCTTTACGGCGGTTCGATCAACCAGTTCGGCCATGCCTTCAAGAACTTCGGTTGGGAAGTGCGCTTTGCCGATACGGATGACCTCTCGACCTTTGAAGCGGCCATCGATGAGAACACCCGCGCTGTCTACATCGAAAGCCTTGCCAATCCGGGCGGCACCTTCGTGGATATCGCCGCGATTGCCGATCTGGCGCATAAGCATGGCCTGCCGCTGATCGTCGATAACACGATGGCCAGCCCTTACCTCATTCGCCCGATCGAGCACGGTGCGGACATTGTGGTCCATTCGGCCACGAAGTTCCTCGGCGGTCATGGCAACTCCATGGGCGGCGTGATTGTCGATGGCGGCACGTTCGACTGGTCGGCCTCCAACAAGTTCCCGACCCTGTCGCAGCCGCGTTCGGAATATGGCGGTGTGGTTCTGCATCAGGCGTTTGGCAACTTCGCCTTTGCGATTGCCTGCCGCGTTCTCGGCCTGCGTGACCTTGGTCCGGCGATTGCGCCGTTCAACGCCTTCCTCATCCAGACGGGCATTGAAACGCTGCCGCTGCGCATGCAGAAGCATTGCGATAACGCGCTGACCGTCGCGCGCTGGCTGAAGACCTCCGACAAGGTGTCCTGGGTCAATTATGCGGGTCTGGAAGACAATCCGAACCACGCGCTGCAGCAGCGCTATTCGCCCAAGGGGGCCGGTGCCGTCTTCACCTTCGGCATCAAGGGCGGCCTCGAGGCTGGCAAGAAATTCGTGGCTGGCCTCAAGCTCTTCTCGCACCTTGCCAATATCGGTGACACGCGCTCGCTCGTCATCCACCCGGCTTCCACCACCCATGCCCAGCTGACGCCGGAGCAGCAGGTGGCCGCCGGTGCCGGACCGGATGTGGTGCGTCTGTCGATCGGTATCGAAGACGCCGCTGACATCATCGCCGATCTGGAACAGGCGCTCGCCGCCATCTAACGGTACGAAAAGGGGAGACGGGGACCATGGCCAACAGCATTGCTTTCACACCGGAAGGCATCGAACCGGAAATCGGCGCGCCCGATCCGGAAAAGCTGGTGGCCGGGTCCCCCGTCTTTCGCACCTGGAGCCTCGATGAAAACGAGGCCGAAGGGCTTTATTCCGGAATCTGGCAGGCAACGCCGGGCGTGTGGCGCGTTTCCTATTCGGAATGGGAATATTTCAATGTCCTGTCGGGCTACTCGATCCTGACGGAAAACGGCGGCGAACCGATCCATCTCAAGGCGGGCAGCCGTCTGGTCGTCAAGCCGGGCTTCGAAGGCGTCTGGGAGGTGGTCGAAACCACCACCAAGGATTACGTCATCAAGCTCTAAAAACCAGCACCAGAAGCGGTGCGAACAAGACGTTGGTGAGGCCAACGAGAACCATCACCAGCCCGGCAATCGAGCCTTCCTCTGCGCCAATCTGGTTGGCGCGGGCAACGCCTGCACCATGCGCGCCCATGCCGAACAGCGCCCCGCGCGCCAACGTGCTGTGAACCGGAACGAACTTCAAAAGCAGATCCCCGAGCATCGCGCCAAAGACGCCGGTAACGACGACGAACAGCGCCGTCAGATCCGGAATGCCACCCAGTTCACCGGAAATCGTCATGGCAAAGGGCGTGGAGATCGAACGCGGCACGAGGCTGAGGCGCAGCGCATCATTGAGACCCAGCCAATGCGCCATCGCCGAAGCGCAGACGATGGCGGTGGTGGAGCCAACCGCAACGCCGAAGGCCAGAACCGGCCAAGTGCGGCGGATGAGGGCCCGCTGCTCCCAGATGGGAATGGCGAAGGCAACAGTTGCCGGACCCAACAGCAGCATCAGCCAGTGCGTGGAGCCGATATAGGCGGCGTAATTGGTGCGCAGCGCCAAGGCCGTCAGGATCAACGCCAGCGGTGTGAGCACCAGCGGAGAAAGCCACGGCTTCGGAAAGCGACGGAAAACCCGCTTGGCGGCCAGATAGTAGAGGATCGTCAGCGCCGACCAGAAGCCGGTGAGGAAGATCGGATCATTCGGCAGCATGACGCAGACCCTCCTCGCGGCGCAGCAGCCAGCGATAACCGAAATCGACGGCGAGCGCGGTGGACACCATGACGGCAACCGTGCCGGTGAGAATGACGGCGATGATCTTCAGGCCGATGAGGCCGATGAATTCCCGGTGATCCATGACCGCCAGAACAGCCGGAATGAAGAAGAGCAGCAGTTCAGCAATGAACCACTTGGCCCCGCGCCGCATGGAGCCCAGTTGCAGCTTGCCGCTGGCCAGCAGCGCCAGAACCAGAAAAAGCCCGATGACGCCGCCGGGAACCGGCAGATGCGCGGCCTTGGCAATTTCCTGACCGGCCAGCCAGAACAGCATAATCAGCAGGCCCTGACCGACCAGACTGCGATGCAGGAACTGGCGGGCGATGATGCGCGTGCGGCGGACGGGTAGGGAACGGGCGGTCATGATCTTGCTTTACGGTCTGGCGTTTCATGGAATGCCTTCCGTCATACGGCAATCTGCGATATTCATAAAATGAATTGATTGCATACAAACCATTCAAAATAGGACTAATATGGAAATCCGGACGCTGAGAGCCTTTGTTGAAGTGGTGCGCGAGGGCGGCTTTTCCGGCGCGGCGCGCAAGGTATTTGCCACGCAATCGGCCATCAGCAAGGCCGTTCGCCAGTTGGAGGATGAGCTTGGCCTGACGCTGCTCGACCGCATCGGGCATCGCTCGACGCTGACAGCCGCGGGCGAGATCGTCTATCGCCGGGCACTCGCCATCCTGTCCGAGCGCGATGATCTGTTGAACGAGCTTGCCGAGTACCGTGGGCTGAAGCGCGGTCGCCTGCGGCTCGGCCTGCCGCCAATTGGGGCCGATTCCCTGTTTGCGCCGCTCTTTGCCATCTACCGGCAGCGCTATCCGGGCGTGGAAATCCAGTTGGTGGAACATGGCTCCCGGCGGCTGGAAGAACTGGTGCGCACGGGCGAAATCGATATTGGCGGCTTGCTTCTGCCGGTTTCGGACGAGTTCGAATGGCAGGAGGTCCGGCTGGAACCGCTTGACGTGCTGCTGCCGGAAAACCATCCACTGGCAGGCGAGGAGGCTATTGCGCTGACGGCGCTCAAGGACATGCCCTTCATTCTCTTCGATGCCGGTTTCGCCTTGAACCCGGTCATTCTGGGTGCCTGCCACGCGAAGGGCTTCGAGCCGCAGGTTACGGCGCGCTCCAGTCAGGTCAGCTTTATCGTGGAACTGGTGGGGGCAGGGCTTGGCATGGCCTTTCTGCCGCGCCTCATTGCCCATCAGCGGGTGCGGCCCGGCGTCGTGCATCGCCCGGTCATCGATCCGGTCATGAACTGGCACATGGCCTTCGTCTGGCGGCGCGGTGGGTTCCTGCCGCATGCCGCACGCGCCTGGCTGGAACTGGCCCATGAAATCAAAGGTCAGCCACCGGCCTGAAACACAAACGGCGCGGGAGGGAACCCCGCGCCGTCTGCATGACATCGATCCTCGCCCGTTAGGCAGCGCGCTTGATGGCGTCGCCGAGGATCGAAATGAGGTCGTCGATATGGCTCTTCTCAACGATGAGCGGCGGCGAAAGGGCAATGATGTCGCCGGTGTAGCGAACATAAGCGCCGTGCTTGTAAGCATCGACGAACACATCGTAGGCGCGGGCGCCGATGGCACCGTCACGCGGCGAAAGCTCGATACCGGCCACGAGACCGAGGTTGCGAACGTCGATGACGTTCGGGGCCGACTTCAGGCTGTGAACCGCATCCTCGAAGTAGGCTGCGAGTTCAGCGCCACGCGTCAGCAGGCCTTCGTCACGGTAGATGTCGAGCGTGGCAAGACCGGCAGCGCAAGCGGCCGGATGGCCGGAATAGGTGTAGCCATGGAAGAACTCGATGGCAGCGCCCGAACCGGAGTTCACGACGGCATCATGCACCTTGCGGCTGGCGAACACGGCACCCATCGGGATCGTGCCGTTGGTCACGCCCTTGGCCGAGGTGACGATATCCGGGATCACGCCGAAGTAATCGGTGGCGAACGGCGTGCCAAGACGGCCGTAACCCGTGATGACTTCATCGAAAATCAGCAGGATGCCGTGCTTGGTGGCGATGTTGCGCAGGCGCTCAAGGTAGCCCTTCGGCGGAATGAGAACGCCGGTGGAGCCAGCCATCGGCTCGACGATCACGGCAGCAATGGTTTCCGCGCCATGCAGCGCCACCATGCGTTCCAGATCGTCGGCGAGGTCGGCGCCATGTTCCGGCAGGCCGCGCGAGAAGGCGTTCTTGGCCAGATCATGCGTGTGGCGCATGTGGTCGGCACCCGGAAGCGACGGGAACATGCGGCGGTTGTTCAGGATGCCGCCGACGGTGATGCCGCCGAAGCCGACGCCATGGTAGCCGCGTTCGCGACCGATGAGGCGCGTGCGCGTGCCCTGACCGATGGCGCGCTGGTAGGCGAGCGCGATCTTGAGCGCCGTATCGACCGATTCCGAACCGGAATTGGTGAAGAAGATGCGGTCAAGCTGGGCGTCCGGGCCGCCGGGCGCGATTTCTGCCAGACGTTCGGCGAAGTCGAAGGCAATGTTGTGGCCCATCTGGAAGGCGGGCGCGTAGTCCAGCTGCGAAAGCTGGCGCTCGACGGCCTGCACGATCTGACGGCGACCATGACCGGCGTTCACGCACCAGAGACCCGCCGAACCGTCGATGATCTTGCGACCGTCATCGGTGATGTAGTGCATGCCTTCGGCACCCGTCAGGATGCGCGGATCAGCCTTGAATTGCTTGTTGGCCGTAAACGGCATCCAGAATGCGTCGAGGGAGGGGTGATTGTTGCTCATGGTGGTCCGCTTGCATGTTCGAGTGGGAGGGCGGGAAAAAAGCGCAGCACAGGCGGGGCAGGGTGCTTCTCCATGTTGCTTCGCATGGCACAATGCTACGTTTGAAAAATCTGAACAAGCCATTTTCTTCC
>Ga0209794_1000568_pt1 | contig 49433 bp, 46 predicted proteins | sample EBPBio232013_DNA_FD_185869 | JGI IMG/M metagenome (GOLD analysis project Ga0209794, IMG submission 185869) | Wastewater treatment Type I Accumulibacter community from EBPR Bioreactor in Madison, WI, USA - Reactor 1_5/23/2013_ DNA (SPAdes)... | ecosystem: Engineered > Bioreactor > EBPR >... | reverse complement strand
CATTTCTGAGTCAACCAAGGGTGAATTCTGCATTCATCCATAATCAAATGGTCTTAATCAACCTTTGACTCACAAGAAAACGCTGATTTTTTTTAAAACCTTTTTTCATAGGTTATTTGACACTACCTATAATACGCACTGACGATCTCGCCATAATATAAGACATGTTCATCACCACTTGCATAATGCGTCTTAATAATCTGCTCATCTAGTAGCGTCAGGTCCATCGCCTGCCTATAGACGATTTTGCACTCGATTTGTAGCTCACAGTCCGCTATGATCGGAGATGCGATCGCTTCCGATTGCGCTAACGCCAATGTAAGACCACACGCACTGATCTTATCCATCTCTCTACCTGATTTGGTCCCGCACAGTGCCAGCGCTTTTTTCAAATCTTTATGAATCGGCACACTCACTGTAAACGACTGCGCTTCATGAATAAGCTCATGCGTATATCTGGAGAAGCGTACAGGCACCATCATGACCGGTCTGTTCCACATATACCCTAGGGTACTCCACCCGATGGTCATAGTGTTGACCCTTTCTCCGTGCTTAACCGTTAAAAACGCCCCCTTTACAAGCTGGGTTAAATAATCCATCGATAGCTCTTGAAAGTTCACTTTTCTCATAGATATCCTCGCATTATTCATTATTTATTATTTTCAAAATATAAATCATCCACAGTATAGAGCAAGGCGTCTGCTTTCTCTAGAGATTCTGTATATCCACTCTTTGAAAAGAAACCTAAAGCATTTGCTTTAATATAGACACCCTTGTCCTCTAGTTCATCAAGCACTCGTTTATTGATCGGCGTATTGGTCCATTTACACTCGAAGACTACGAGCTGTTCCAGAGTTTTCATGACGATGTCAATCTCTATATCGAGATGCTTCTTTGCGTCATTATACCAAAATCGCCCAATCTCCTCCATCCTAGAGGCATTGATTATCGTTAGGTACCGTTTGCAAATATTCTCGAACTCAAAGGAAACAAACGAATCCAAGTGAGGTGCGATTAGGGTATCAAAGAAATGATCACTTTCCATGATTACCTTTCTCGACCGATTCTTCTCTATAAAAGAATAATGAAACTTAAAAAGCTGATCTTTAATCTTATAAAGCGTTTTCTTTGAATTTGATTTTTCACCGAAACAAGTTTCCTTCTCGACGATACCGAGCATCATCAAAACATCTAAATACTTTGAAGTTGTGCCCGTATTGGCAGTGCCACTTTTTGAAGCAATTTCGTTAAGCCGCGTTGCACCCGAGGCGATCGCATTAAGTATACGGCCATAGGTTGACACACTTCTCACCTCTTGGCTTAAAAAGAACATGATTTCGTCCTCGAAGATAGCGCCCTCATCTATAATCAAATCCATCACATTTTGTTTAACACTTTTAGAATCATCTATTTTACTTGCATAATAGGGTACACCACCAAAAATGCTATATAATCTCACTTTATCTTCACTACTCATGGCTGGATAGAAGCTTGAGGCTTCATAGTAATCAAATGGTTCGAGCTTAAGCTTAAAGGTAGCTCTTCCATAGAGTGGTTTTTTATAAGCAAGTGCTTCCTCAACCATCCCGACATGACTCCCCGAAAGGATGAATTTGATATTTGACTCTATCAAAAATTGATCGATGATATTCTGAAACACAGAAAGAACGTCTGCATTTGATGCCATCAGGTAGGTAAATTCATCGAAAATAACCGTCAGCGTTCGCTCTTGACTACGCTTTGCGAGATATTTAAATATACTTTCGAAATCTGAAAATGCAATCGGTTCATCAAAGTGGGCAGCGACAACCTTACCAAACTGTACCAAGTTATAGTCTAGTCCCATTTCATTAGCTACATAATAGATGGCATTATGTTTGCTAACCACTTCTTGAAGAAGCCTTGTTTTGCCGATGCGTCGTCTACCATAAATGATTCCAAACTCAAAACGGGTAGAATCTATTTTCCTTTCGATCATCTGAAGTTCTTTTTTTCTACCGATGAACATTAAAACCTCCTAACTGTATCTGAATAAACTTTATCATGATACAGTTATTTTATTCCTTGCTAAGTCACCTGTCAAATAAAATTACCACAGACGCATATTGACAAGCACTCAAAATAGGCGTAAATAAAAAATGGCTAACGAGCGTTAGTTAGCATACTAATACAACACTATTAACGAAAAGGAGTAACGATTTGGATAAATAAGAAGAAATTCTAAGGGCTACCTTTAGCCACTTCGCTAAGAGAGGCTAAAGTCTCGTCATGTCTGATATTGCGAGCTCAGTGGATATTAAGACCCCATCTATTTATAGTCATTTTAAGGGGAAGGACGAGATTTTACTCGTGACGATTGAAAGAGAGATTTCCCGCTACCACGCATTTTTGGACAGTCTGTATCTCACCATGACCTTTGATAACCTTAAAGAAGACCTATATGCACTCTTTAAAAAGATACTTGGATACTTCAGTGAAAAGGACTTGATACGATTCTGGCGCAACCTTTTGCTGGTGGATCAAGAAGAACTTAGAAGAACATGCAGTCAGCAAGTATTTAATCTCAAAATTTATCATGTCGGAAAACTAAAAAAGGTATTTGAACCTTACAGCGATGGAAAATTGGATGTCATGGAAGGAAGATCGCTCCATTTTCTAGCCATCATCCAAGCTGCGCTAGAAATCGAGTTGCTTTTCTATGACGCTGAAGCCACAGCGGAAGCCTACATCGAAAAAATGGGGCAAGCCTATAGCGCCTGTAATTTCTAAATAAATGGGAGGAAATCATCATGTTTTTATTTGAAAAAATGCCTTGGTACGCAGCCCTAATGGGGGTCGCTGTACTCATAGGACTGATCGTAATTAATGAATTGACCAGACGTAGTAAACCCCTCGCGATTTTTACTTATCTTGCACTCCCCATCCTATTAACCGCTTTCGTGTGGCCTAAAACCTCAGGACCTGGAACGCCTATGGGGTATTGGTTCCCTTGGGTAAAGACTTATTCAGCACTTGCAGGCGTACTCGGTTTTATGGCACTTCGGTATGTAAAAGGCCTCGATAAGAACAAATGGATGCTCGAATTCCCAGCGTTTATTTTGAGCCTAAACATACTTGAAGCAGTGATTCGTGATTTTCAGTGTTTTGGCTATAACGGCATCGCCGGTATCCTCAACATCATCACCATTGATTCTACTCAGGACTCATGCTGCTGTTATCCTGTACGATTCCAGCATTTTTCATCAAAAAAGGGGCATGGCTCCAGCATCGTGCTCAGACCTTAGGCTTATGGACCATGTTCTCGCTGACCTTCCCGTACTTCGCTGAAACCTCTCAGTTCGCTGTGAAGTCTTCACATAAAACTTAATCAGTAAATAAAGAATCCACTATCCCATAATATTCATGGAGTAGTGGATTTTCAATTTCGTGAAAAATCTTGATTGTGGTGTCCAAACTTTATGGTATAGGAGGATGCATAGTAGAATACGAGACAATCGAACAATTCCGCTTAGTCGGCGATGAAAAGGTCTTATACGATAGCCATTTTTATGATCCAGCTTCAACTACCCCGTTCATGTTGGTGAGATTGGCTACTATTACTGGGACTTTCAATCAGAGGCTATGGGATTGATCCGTCAAGCCGCACATGAAACAGTTAACACAAGTCTGATTAATTATGAACTAGCAAACATTCTTTTTTAAATCAAAACGCGCATTGACTTAAGTCAATGCGCGTTTTACGTTTCTCCTACATACTAGAGATACTTAATAGTTGAGGAGGTCCTATCATGACGAGCACACTTTATAAAAAAATCAGTTTTACAACAGCACTCTCATTACTCCTAATGGCCATTATTGCCCCTATCGCCGTATTTGGAATTTTGGAAGCCCAAGGGCCAAAGAGCGCACAGGACTTGCAAATAGCAGGAAGTATTTTTGTTTTAATAGCATTTCTCGACATTTTAGTTGGCTGGGGTGTCCGTTGGCTCTTTATGAGCGAGAACCCCGAACTAGCAGAGCTCTCTGGTTGGCTCAGAATCCTTTATGGTTCAGTACTTCTTCTGAGCACGACCCCCCTATTTATCGCTGCTACAGATCCTGCAACTATGGTACAAGCAGACAGTGCGATACTAACCTTTCAGTGGATCTGGGACATTGGACTATTCTTATTTGGAATGCACATGATGTTGTTAGGTATTTTAGTCTATCGCTCGCCAAATTTCAGTCGAATTCTAGGGATACTTGTCATCATAACTGGCTTAGCCTATACGATCGATAGTATTCTGATTATCTTAGGCATTGCTTTTCCCGTGGTCTTCGGTGAATACTTGTTCTTCGGAGAAATCCTTTTTATGCTTTGGTTATTCTATCGTGCCATTAAAGGAGTAAGGAATTAAACTTTACAGCGTAAAACTCAAAAGGCTCCCTCATATCCGTTTTGATGGGTTGAGTGAGCCTTCACCTTTTATTTTTTAGACAAACGACGCTTAATACGGCTTAGAGATTCTGCCTTCATTCCCAAATAACTGGCTAACTGGTGCTGTGGTACACGGGTTAGCAGTTCGGGTCTCGTGTCTATAATATGTTGAACGCGTTCTTCGAGAGACATGCGTATATAAGTGGCAAGCGTCGTGTGAACCTTATCGAGGGTAGCTTCCATAATCTGACGCGAGAGGTCTCTAAACTCAGGCATGGCGTCGAAATCAGCTTCCACCTGGTTAAGCTCTCCCACAATTGCTATGCACGGTTCAAGACAGTCAAAGCTGTAGGGTGAAATTTGAGCGAGGTTCTCCTGATAAGAAACGATGGCCGTATCGTATTCCGATAAAAAATCGAACGTTGTTTCTATGCCCTCTTCGTTTATGGCATACTTTCTGACCATGCCCTTTAAGATAAAATAGCATTTATGAGCGAGCTCACCTTGAGTAATCAGCCTCTCACCTTTTTTGAATTCTGACACCTGAAGGTGCTGTGCCATCAAATTTGCTTGATCCTGGCTTACCCCCTCTAAAGACAGCAAAAACTGCATTAGGTAGGCATTAGATGTCTCTTTCAATTGTTCTCCTCCCTTTTGTCGATTAACTGAACGCCATCAACACCATAAACAGTTTAACTCCTGGCTTTTAATCACTCAATCGGAATATAAATATCCGTGAAGCTTTTTTCATACATCCGCTTGGCTGGCTCTGTAACATATAGCTCAAACGGGAAAGAATCTCTCGGTTTTTCTTTACCCTTGAACAGCCATTCATTATACATATAATGCCACGCTTCTTCATATTCTTTTGGTGAAATCTCAAAATGTCCAACACCATACTTTCCTGAAATACGCATGACATTAATTTCATGGATTTCATCGATGACTGCCTCATCAGATATCGTCATGGCTAAACTGGTTCGAAGTTGATCTGACGCAGTAATAAACGGATTATCATGATAAATCGTCAGCACCTTTGTTACATCGGGAATAATTAAATGGTTCTCAGTCGCAAAAGCCAGTAACTGATTAAACATTTTCCTACTGTTTCGTCTAAAAGCGATATAGCTGCCTTTGAACCTCACATAAATGACTCTCGTGTTAAAATTTTCTATGGTTATACTTGGCTTTTCCACAACTTTTGCACCTCCTTATGAGTATACTCAAATTGTACATCCGCTTGATGATTATTTCTTTTCCATTCTTGCTCTTTTGCGAAAATCAGTCGGATTCATACCAAAATGCTTTTTGAACGCCTTATTGTAGCTGCTTGAACTGTTATAACCATAGTTGTGAGCAATCTCTGTGATGCTAATCTTATTGTTTACGGATAAATAGATGGCTGAACGTTCCATTTTTATCCGGGTTATAAACTGATTCAAAGTCTCCTTTGAATATTTTGAAAACACTCGATGAAAGTGATACTCAGATAAGTATACATTTCTTGAAACCGCTTCTAAAGTAATGGATTGGCTGAGATTCGCCTCTATATAATCTTCAGTCTTATTGATCATTCTTACATAGTCTTCGTAACTCATAATGCCTCTTTACTGGAACGAATAAGAAGTTCCGTCTCCACATTTAGCCCCTCAAAAGACCATGAAGGAATACATTCACCAAATGGGTATTGTTGAACGCGTAATACATCTCCATCTTTTAGGCTATACACCATCACTGAACCGTGGTCGGTATCGACGATCCAATACTCCCGAACACCGCTATTCGCATAGAGGCTGAGCTTTTTAATCATGTCTTTACCCCGCTTATTCGGCGAGACGACCTCTACCACTAGCGTGGGAACACCGTGATACTTGCCCTTCTCATCGATGTTTTCAGAATCACAAATAACGAGGATGTCAGGCTGTACGATATTCGGATCATCGTCAAATTTTGGCGAATCATTTTTGAGCCTTACATCAAAGGGCGCCATTAAAGGACTACATGACTTCCCTTTAAAAAAATTATAAAACTGACCGAAAATCTCTCTGATTGCAACTTGATGAGCATGACTTGGCGAAGCCATAAAATAGATTTCGCCATCGATGAGCTCGTATTGAGCCTCAGAATTCTCTGTAATCTCTAAGAACTCTGAAAGCGTCACTCGTCTACGCAAATAGTATTCTGCAGTGCTCTCCTGCATTACATAGACCATGGGATCTTGATAAGGAATAAGCTTCGCTACCCCTCTCTCATTCTTAGTGATAATGACCTCGTTCCCTTCGATGGCCTCTTTAAGATACTTTCCAAAAGCATTTTGCATAATCGAAGTGCTCACGCGCATATAGCTCACCTCCGTTTAGGTAAATTATATACCCATTTTAGCTAAAAGTCTAACTTATTTTAGGTGGTTTTGTTCCAATGCCTTCGCTGTAGATCAGAGAAATCTCAGAAAAGTAACGCAGCGAGTGCATGATTCACCTTTTCTTCATTAATCCTCTCTTCAGAGGACTGATCAATTAGTCCCATCGCTAAAGATTGAAAATCCCAGTAGAAAAAACCTACATCATTCTTTGTTAATATCTCTATCACATCAGAAATCCAGTGGAGCCCACCTTTGTCTTTAAAGCATATATGAATAAGTCCAATCTCGCCTACATGAATCGGTACATCGCTGCGTTCACTAAATTCAATTAGTCGTTTTAAACGCTCATTTAGATACGACTTATTTCTAGGCATCATAACACCCTTCTCTGACACTTCCAGAATTGAATCATCAGGATAGCTTCCCCCGTCATGATAATAACCCATCCATTCGGCATACTGGTGTGTGAATTTGACTGGATCGTAAAAATGACCGTCATACAAAAGATTATCCCAGTTAAGCTTATGATAATACTTAGAGGAATCGTGATGGTCTATTTCACCGTGACAGCCATAAAGCTTGGAGACCACGATCAGATGCTCTGAGTCCACTGCGCGGATATGCTGAATCGATCTGTCAAGCAACTCAAAATAAGCTTCACCACTTTGGTCATCCGTCACAGGCACATTAAAAAGATCATAGCCTAAAACAGTGGTTTCCTGAGCATAGCGCCTCGCTAGAGTTCTCCACATTTCAATAAATCGGATTTGATATTCCTCATGGTGCCAAAGACGAAAATCTTTGCCTTCCTCTTTGTCGAGCCAATCACCACCATGAGGCAAAACCAGCGCGATGGAAACATAAAGATTATTCTGTTTTGCATGGTATATTTGTAAATCAAGCCATTTTAACGCCTCCTCATTATATACAAATGGGGTTTCTAAAGGCTCTAAAAAGCGGTGGCTGACCGTCAAACGGATGCCATTTGCGCCTAATCGCGATGCATATTTATAGGCCTCATCATCTTGACCGGTTCTAAGAATTGTTTCTGCAGGCATCCAATAGTTTTGCGTAAAATTAAAGCCTCGAAGTGTCATTGGACATCCTGTTTTAGGATCAATCAATTTTCTGCCTTTAGTTTTAACAAACATGTAAGCCACCTCCTTATCATCTTAATTATTTATAGCGCTTCTATAAATTGTATTGTTCGATATATCGTCAAATAGGATTGCTCCTTCGTGTAAATCCCTCTCGGATTAAACAGCTTTCCATCACCTGCCATAATTGCAGTGTTTAAAGACTTGATTAGTGTCGACGTAATAAAAAAAACATCTTCTTTCGCCCAGCTTGAGATTTTTTCCGAATCTGAAAATTGAGGTGGAGTACCGCTGACTTCCTCAACGCCATAAAACCGTAAAAGATTACGAAGAATTTTTGCTGCCTGTTCTCGGGTTAACGGATCATTCGGACCAAACTTATTATTGCCATAGCCTGCAACAATGGATAGCTGGGTTGCATAGGATACAGATAAGTCTTTTGTGTCCTCGAAGAAATCTAGATTTTTATCGAGAGAATACTTTACCACAAACGCATCCATCGTTATTCCTTCATACTGTACTGCAGCCGAGATAATCAATTGCGTAAATTCCGACCGACTGATAGGATCCTTATAGTTCACCTGAAGGCTCAGTGGAATGAGACTTTCTAAGACTGCTTGGTTGACCGTTGTAAGCGCCCATGAGGATGGTGCATTATCTCCAACTTGGTGAATCACCTCAAAATCAAAACCATTTGTCCCGCTCCTAGAAACTGTTCCCATTAGCTTCCCCTTGTTATAAAGACCTCTAAGGTTCACTAATTGATACCCCGACGGCCTTACTACCCAACTTTTTCCTATAATCAAAAGCTCACCAGTGACATTATCAATCGTGACATCTGCAATAAATTTGCCTTTAGGAACTCTTGGATTATCGGGTACAGAGTAGAAGTCAAACGTGGCTTCGTATGTGTTATTCTGGGTCTTGTAAATCACTAATGTCAGCCCCGTATGTCCTTGGGTTTCCATATAGGAACCTCGATAAACCCCTAAGTAGCTGTCCAAGCTCAAGGAAGGTGTCGCATTATTGACGCCAAGCGCAACCCCCGTATTGGTAAGCATCGTGACTAGCACAAACAGAGTGAGTAATATTTTAATTCGTCTTTTATTCATCATGATAACCTCCTAAAATCATTAGACTTTGAAGTGTTTATTTATCTATGATCTAAACATTAACACCTAACACCACGAGTAAAACGACAACCGAGATGGGAATAAACTCGATACCATGTATGATAAGACCAGGGTACAATGAGCGATACCTTCTATTTAAATAAGACATAAAAATGCTACCGATAGTTAGCAAAGGTAACAACTCAATTTTGTGAACATGATACACTCCAAATAGCAAGCCGTTGACAGCCCAATCCCACTTGCCAAATACGCCATTAAGCTTTGGTAATAATATGCCCCTAAAGAATAATTCTTCTCCCAACAAATAATTGAACAGTGCAGAAATCAACATGATCCCCACGACATACCATGCACCGATGAATTCGGGGCTTGCAAGACTTTGTATCAAAATGGAAGCTGGTGGTTCAAAAGAAGGAAACATTTTGATAAATCCATCCGAAAGGAAATCGAATATACCCGATGATTCGATAAAAAAAGTATATAGAATTACCGGAATAACAAACCAATAAAGCCGTTTGTTCACTTTATTCGTTTTGGGGTCTATCGGGTGATTCAACCACAGTCTTTTTTTTAGTTTTTCAAATGTAAGACTTCCAAGCTCTTTTTTTAGGATGAGGATTGATAAAACAAACTGCCACATCATCCCCATAATCATCAACAACCAAAACAAAATGCCAGGGTGGATTGATACCTTGTTGCTTATGAGTGGAAAAACATAAAAACGAGCAATCCCCATGGGTGCTGTGACCGCAAACCATAGTGACATTATTTTAATGAGACTGTATTGTTGACCGCTAATTTCTCTCGTTATCTCTTGTTGAGGTGAATAATTGTCCATATTTTGCCCTCCGATGCGAATTTGTAATATTTTACAGTTTAGCATAGAAGTTTCACGTGCTGTACCAACTAAAGTTGGTAATACTATCCTCGCATAAAGCGCAAAAAAAGCCATCCACAATTTGAGAATAGCTTCATAATTACTCATTTGATATTTTGAATTCATTTCTTTATAAAACCATCACCCGGATATAAGATAGAAAAAAGATCCCACATATTCCTATGAAAACCGCCAAATAGCTCGTGCTACCTTTTTTCTCATAATACTTCATCCGCTCATCATACGGTAGCTCCGCCGCTTTCGCTAGATGCTTATCCACATGATCCTTATAGAAGGCGTTCCCTGTCGCCCCGATGAAAATTGAGACCACCAGCCCTAAAATCTCATTAGCACCTTCCACGAAACTCGTTAGCATCGAAATAAGCGCTACCACCGTTCCTAGTATGTATAGCTTACGGTAAAAACACCAAAGTGGCGTCAGGAAGAAAGCCGCCCAGTTCCAGCTCGTGTTTTTTTCCAGTACCGTCATGGTCTCGAACTTATCGATATAAAACTCGGCCTCATTTCCTATAAATTCCTTCATCGCTTTTGTCTCTTCGGATACAGGAGGCCCACTTACATAAGTATTATAAACAAACCGCGGCATCGCCTCGATCTGAGCCCCACATTTCGAACAAAACCGATCCTCTTCACTTATTTCGTTACTACATTTAGGACATGCTTTAATATTTTCCATTAGTTTATCCTTTCTTCTTAATCCCCAGCACCATGAACAGCGTCGACAGCATCAAACATAAAAGCAGTAAAATCGGAATATCCGCTTCCAAGTAATCGATTAGCGTCAACATATAACTCGTATATATCGAGAAAGTTTGCCATACATTTGCTTTGCTAAAAACTTCTAAATTCGATAATGGCAGAATCATCAGCCACCAAATAAAACCTAAGAAAAAAACAGAACTTACAGATAGTACATTCTTCCAGATTCGTCCTTGGTCTCTAAGAAATAGCCTTCCCCCGATAAAATACAAAGCAAAAGCCAGCAACGCGATTACCAATCCTATTATAACCATTTTATCGACATGTGCTTTATAAGCTGCTTCTGATACCCATTCTGCCACACCCACATTTATCACCAGCATATAATATAGCAAAACCGATATGATATTTACGAAAATATGGATTGTCAAGGCTTTTACGTTATTCTTAAGCATATCTCCTCCGGCTCCACTATCTCCAATTCACTTTTTCTCATCCCGCTCCATCCATTTCACCTGCGAACAGTCATTAAACACCATAAACGCCTTAAGACGCTCATCCAGTCTTTTTTTAAACCCAACCGTTGGTTTAAAACCCTCCTCATACCAAACATTCTTAACCGTGAGCGTCTTTTCTTTCCTTTGACAAACCATCTCGATTCGACCGATAAAATCAGAACCATATAGCATCGGAAGCACATAATAGCCAAACACCCTTTGCACCTCAGGCGTGTAAATCTCCCACTTATAATTAAAATCAAATAGCGCGCAAATCAATTTTCGATCCCATAAAAAGTTATCCAGCGGGGCTAAAAACTCGACGCGATTGCTTTTATCCTGAAGTGTTCGAACCGAATGTAGCAAATCTAAATCTAACGCTAAGATATAAAATGGCTCCTTCACATCCTCTACCTGCACAGGGATAATCTCGTCCCTTTGCTCAAGTACCTCGAAAACACCCTTCCGCTCAGCAGATTTCAGCTCCCGTATGTTTAACCACGCATCAGACGGCCGGTTCCAGAGCATGCCCACTGCACCGATTCGCCTCTTCACACGCCAGCACAGATGCTCGAATAAATCAGGATGTGGATCTGGTGCAGTCACCAGTGATTCCGGATATAGATTTGTCATAAGATCATAGCGTTTATTCGTGCCTTTCTTACTGTGTATTCCCAGCTCACCCTTAAAGTATAAAAGCTCCAGCGCCGCTCTCGATAACTTCGTATGACCCCAATACCAATCCACCTTATGCTCATATTCCAGCTCAGAAGATGTTTTCGGACCTTCAACTCTAATCGTTTCGATGATCTCATGACACACCTTATCGATCTCATCCTTACTTCTTCCTTTCTCAGCGTACATTTCACGCTCTCTCGCGAAATAAGGCCAGTCCTCTATGGGGAAAATCGCCAGATTTTTATCGAAGTAATCCACTAAAGCCCGTTCTTGATACAGCAGGTCATAAAGGTCGCTTTTTAAAAAATTCTTGATGCGCGACTGTAGCACCAGCTCAGCATTCTTCCCGCACACATCGATGGGATCATACTGTAGACACCCCACCTGCCTGATAAAGGCTAATATATCTTCTTTTCCTCTTAACACTTTCTTACCATATAGATGGTGCTTGGTTAGTAAGAACTTCCTTGCATCACTTTTGCTTATTTGAATCATGTCTGCCCCCCACTCATTCTAATAATGATAACCAAAGCTGCTCTGATTCAATAACCGATTCAGCTACAAACTCGAGAAAAGGTTGATAATCCATGGTTGTATGTGCATGGTCCAGCACCTCATAATAACGCACTCGGTTTTCTTTTTTTATGATAATCGGCGTATAGCCATTTTTCATCAGTTCAAAATTTAGAAGTAGCCTTGAGGTTCTTCCGTTTCCATCGACAAACGGATGGATTTTAACGAACTCTCCGTGAAGTAAGGTTGCTCTAACGATAGGATGGAATGAATGCCACTCCTCTTTATACTCCATGATGAGGTTTTGCATCAACAAATTAATTTCATAGTGCTTAGGAGGAATATGAACAGCACCGAGGGTCACCACATTTTCAGTTCTGTACTTACCCGCATTTTGATTATCAATCTCTTTCAGTATTAGTCCATGAATGCATTTGATGTTCCATTCGGATAATGAATCGTTGTTTCCGATTAAATCCTCTAGAAAAAAAATTGCCTCCCTGTGATTGATTGCCTCTAAATGTTCTATGACACTTTTCCCTCCGATGGTTATCCCGTCTAGAACGACCTTCGTTTCGGATAAAGTTAAGGTATTTCCTTCGATGGCATTACTATTATAGGTCCATTCGATAATCAGCTTATCATGTAATGAATCCGCTAACCGTTTAGGAAAAGGCCTGTGTTGATCGATCTTTTGCTTCATTCCGTCGATTAAACTAAAATCATAATCAAGCCCTTTGTACGCTTTCCTATGACTGACTCTAGCATCAGCTGGCTTGACGGCTTCATATGGAATTGACCAGTTTCTACCGATTTTCACAGCGCCAGCGACTCGACCTTCAGCACACAGTATGCGTATTCTCCTGTCGCTAATCTGCCACTTCTTACTTGCTTCGGTAATACTCATATACTTCACAAAACTCACCTGCCTTATAAATATAATATACCGATATCGGAACAATGTAAACAATGTTCCGATATCGGTATAAAATCCTTCCCTACGTAGGCGAAGCAAAAATCTCCACCCTAATTTCCCTTACCATATCACCGTCAAAAGTAAAAATCACTTTCTTAAACCCATAATAAAAATTCAGTAGCCGCTCACCAGACGCGTCTTTCACATAATACGACCAAGTAGTGTCAACAAACAGCGTCCTGCTATTTACTAAATCAGGCACACCCAGCTGAGCGATGACTTCATCCTTGCTCATGCCGACTCTAAAACCATCACCTAAAGTGTACTCTTCATGTGAAAGTGTAAGCGTGTAATAGGTAAGCATATCACTGAAATAGGTGAACTCTAAACGAAGGCCCAAACGCTCAAAATCATGAAGTTTAGCTTCCAAATCATCAGTCGCTTCAGGTTTTACGAAAGGCGATACTGGCTCAAAATAGCGTACCTGCTCCTCCATAGGACCTGCCGTATCGATTAAAACCTTACCGTCCTTTTTAATGACGACTTCCGAATCATCAAAAGCCCTGTTAACCAGCGTTTGATCACCGTAACGCATATCAACCGCTCGCTCTATGACGCGCTCGGTATCGTCCCCCTCAAAAGCGTAGCTCACCTCCGCTAATACGATATCCCCCTGGAGACCATTCGTCCACATCCAGCGACATGTCATAATAGCCTTCATCGTCTCTTTATCGATCACCGAAGAAATCGACTTATAAAAAGGCGCTTCATTCAAATGGGAATCCTTCAAGTTTAAGAACAGTTTATCTGGAAGAAGTGAATTATAAGTTCCTAGCGCGCTGGTCACTTCAAAGCTGCGGTCATCAAGCACAGCACTCGTCTTAGCATCAATCTCATGGTACAGCGTATCTATCAAAATCGGCTGAGGCACACCATCTACGATGCTAAAGTAATGCGTATCCATTTCATCATTTAAGACGAACGCAAGCTCAAGCGCACCGTCTCCTAAAAAGTCCCCATAATAGACTTTCTCATATCTAAAATCGCTTTGATACGCATGTACGATTCCACCCAGTGCATCCGTTAAAACGATTAAGTCCGCCGTGTGGATCAAATTGAGCTCAGGAATCACCTTAACATCATTTAAGGACATCTGTGTAAACTGCATTTCCAGCATCATCAAATCGTCGCCATAAGTGAATAGCTTTAATTGATCCGAAAACGTGTAATATACCTGACCATAATCCTCCTCAACCTTAGTCGCTAGCAACTCAGGATAGTCCTCAGCGATGGAATCCAGGTCTTCATAACCCTTTCTTAGAATATCGATACTCATCTGTAGGTCATCAGTGACCTCAACTTCTTTGATACTGGCAGGACCGATGATGATCGTTCTATTCGCCCTAAGATTCCTCTCATTACCCAGTATATTCTTAGCGATGTCTGGCTGCACAACTAACGGCGCTACGACCTCTTCAGTCGTTTCAACCGCGTCCGTCACCTCCACCTCAGTGGTCTGAGACACTTCCACGTCACGGTCACAGCCTGATAAACCCAGTAAAACGAACACTAGCATCATAACCACTAAAACCTTACTTAGTCGCATAACAGCCTCCTCAGCGCTACTTCATACGCCCACGTTGTGCCAATCCACTCGCCGAACACCACCAAATCCCGTTCATTTCATCAGTTCCATCTAAACGGATACCTTCTTCCCCGTATCATAACCGAGTTCATAATAATGGTTATTGTTAAAGGTAAAGCTTTTGATGACATCCAGACCGAGCTTGCGTGTATGCGCTTCAAACGATCTCGGATTAATGTGATTAATAAAGGTGATTAAAATCGGAAACCGGCGTTGCATTTGCGCCCTAGAAAAATCAAACAGATTTGGCAGAACATTCGTCCCTCTATAATCTTTATGGATGCAGATTGGACCATATTGATATGAGTTTGCTGTTGATAGCGTTTGCCCCAGGTACTCCGTGTTTGGCAACTCCTGAATCATATGCTGAAACAGCGGCCAAGCTGACCAAAAATCCCAGGAGGCTGCCATGGCATAGCCGACCACCACATCACCATTTTCATCATCACACGCGATGGCCAGTCCTTGTTCTTTCTCGATGATGTCCTTAAATTGTTGTTCCGTAAACAGTGTGGTGACGAAACCATTTGGCTTATCCTCATCGCTGATCGTCGACACGTGATACATCGACTGAAGCGCCGATATTTTCGGTATATCTGCCAGTGTTGCATTTCTATAGATCATGGTGCCTCCTTCCATTCATAAACATAATATGTGCCATAATTAGTGCCACCTGTCCAAAGTTCCTCACGATCACCTACAGAATGTCCATTAGGAATAACCGCAGAAAGCTTTCCGCTCACAGAAGAAATGTTTTTCTCTTTATATTTCACAGATGAATAAATCTCGAAGAAACTTTTCCCAACCTCGTTTGCAAATCTGTCGTTGCCCCAGTCAGCTCTACAGCTACCATGACCATCAAAATAAGATAAAGCCTCAGCAGTGAAAGACAAATTAAAATCGAGACTGATCGTCTCTCCACCCTTAATAATATTCGGCGGTACCGATATGGTAAGTTGAGTGCCATAGCTTTCGCCGTTCAACATATCCGGATCAGGATAAGTGTCGCTGTCGCCTATATATTTCCAGTTAAAAACGTAACTACCCGGTGCTGCTGATGCGCTCACTTCATAGATGCCACCTTGATTTGTACTGTCTAGGTTGGCCTGATAATTTTCATTAATTGTCTCCACTAAAACCCAAGCATAGCTTTGATTCCCAGACGTAACCGTCGTTTCAGAAGATGCCTCTTCGGATTCGTCCTCTGTACTCGTTGGAAGCGTGGTAGCTTCATCATCTAAGATAATTTCAACCTTAGGTGGAGTAACTTTGAAGGCAACTGTCTTGACTGGAACATCTGATCCAGGGGCTAATATCTCCAGCTTATTAGGTGCCCCTACAAACATATGACCATATAAGGTAAATGTGGTGTTCGCAGTACCGTCAGCATTGATTTTGCCTGTCCAATCATCTGCTTTCGCTTTACTGTTTAACGGTGCGAAACGAATTGTATGGCCTGCATAGGTCTTTTGTTTATCTATAACACTTAAAGAAATCGGTGTGTTCAAATACGCAGAAAAAGCGCGATATTCCGCTCTAAGCTTCCGCTCATTCTCAAGATTAAGCTTTCTACCGATTTGATGGATTACGCCTGGAAGAATATCTCTATACAAAATCGTCCTACGTTCCTCACTGATTTCATCGCGAATCGAATCATTCAAACCAGCTTGTCCGCCTGTCCAAGCGAATTTTTTTCTCGCCATGTCGACATAAGCATCAACGCCATCCTGGTTATCTCCACCCCAAAATTCTTCACAATTTTCCACGACGAGTTCGTCTATCTCCTCCTTCAACTCATCTTCAGAGTAATTACCTGATTCAAATAACGGATACAAAGTCTCATACCAATACGCCGAACTTTTATAGCCACGTTGGTTCTTTTCATAATAAATCGTGTACGCATCTCGATAAATACTTGCACGGCCTTCTATTGCCTCAGTACCAAATTTATTGATAGAATAATCCACTATGGCCACAGCTGCCATACTCGCTGACATCACTGAGCTACTAAGCTTGGAAGCAACCTTGCCCATTGTATAGGACCAAGCAAACTTCATGCTACCGACTAATGCTTCATGAATTTTACCATCTGCGACATTAACACCGATTTGTACCACCGAAGTCATCAAACCGATGTTACCCAAATAATCGCCAACAGTGGCCAATACATCATCTCCGTAAGCTAAGAATCCCGCACTTTGAGACATGCTCCCTAATATATCACTGCCTATCTGAAGACCGTCTCCCACAGCACTCACACCGATTTCCACACACTCTGAAGCCGGCACCCCAAGTGAGGTGTATTCTTTTACAGCCGTCAAAAATTTATCACTTGAACCTGCACTTCCCCCGAGCATTAAAAACTCGGTGCGCGCCTTGCGCTTTCCTTCTCCACTAACGGTAAACACACCGTATTTCGAAAGGTGATCAGTACTAATGACCACTGCACTTGAATCTGTATCATAGCGAAACACAACTGGCTCCCAAACCCCAGTACTCTCATTAAAATATGCAGCACCTGGAATCTCGCCTTCAGCAAGGATTAGTGGTATGGTGAGATCGATAACACCGACGAATTCCTCTATCCCCTCTAAAGAAAAATCGTAAACATCTAAAGCAATTTCACTTTCATCATCCAGCAAGGGTGCACCATCTACCTTCGATATTGTCGCCTTAACTTCAGAATCAAGCATTACTGAATTAAGGACCATGCTAACACCCTGATGCGAAATCGTTAATTGATCTGGCCCAATAGTTCCCTCTGCAAAAACCGTCATTGTTTCAGTGACTTCTTCAGCGCTCTCTTTTTTGCTACATCCAGCAAGTACACCTGTTTGAGAAATTAGCATTGACATAATCAGTAATACACAAAGAATTTTTTTTCCTTTCATACCAAAACCTCACTTCCCCAGAAAACAATCTTGAATTTAATAGACTTTTTAAAACTCCGGATCACGATAAACGGATAATGCTCTCTCTCCTCTATTTACCATATCACATTCTATTAAGCTGGTAGGTCTTCCCTACCTGACGCGCACCTACAAATAATAAAGGCAAACGAATTTTTTTATGCTTCCATTCAATCAAATCCGATTTTTATTACGTTCCATACACTCAACTCTTGTGATAATTATATGGCAGCACAAGTCTTAAATCAATAAAACGTCATTATGGATTTGATTTATCCATGGTACATCGTTCTATTTCGCTGTGCCAATCCCCTCGCCGCACACCACCAAAGCCCGTTCATACCATCAGTTTCCTCTCAGAGGGTACCAAGTACCAAATCAGCAGAAACCACCAACTAACACCCAGAGACGTTCAAATCACGAGGGTTCAAATCATAATAGCTAGTTTATACCATAATGGTGCCTGACACCCATGATAATTTGATTACTTTGAATTATATTAAATAAACCGCATAAAGAGGTACTGATTTAATGCCTTCGCTTAAACCAAAGTTTTTCTTAGAAATTCTGATACTGACCTGAGGATGATATTGTCTAATATACTCTTTAAGACTTCTTGATCGTGTGTTGGTGGAGGCTTTCACTTCTATTGGTATAATATCTGACTCTTTTTGTAGTAAAAAGTCCACTTCATTTGCATTATCTTTCCAGTAAAATAGGTCGTAGCCCTTTGATTTAAGCTGCTGTGCGACATAGCTTTCTGTAATTGCCCCTTTGAAGAGGTTGTGTTCATCGTCCTTAGCGACCGTCATATAAGGCACTCTCGTCATCGCCATTAGTAGCCCTACATCACTAAAGTACAGCTTGAACGACTTCGGATCACGATAAACGGATAATGGTATCTCTCCTCTATTTACCATATCGCATTCTATTGCAATCGCACTTAAAAGCAACCATTCTATTGAACTGCCATAGGTTAAAGCCTTTGCACCTTTTTCAACTACGCTGTATTTGAACTTTCTTTGATCACCGGCAAGCTGATCTGGTATTGAACGATAAATGGCCTGAACCTTCAAAACCTCACCCGACGTTGTATATTTACTCATATCTGCGATATAGGCATTGATTAAATTGGTTTGCACCATTCTGTCGAAATCAATAATCGATTGGTTGACTCTATTGAACTCCTTGATCGCTGCGGGCATCCCTCCCACGTACAGATACTGCGTATATTTTTCGATAAGCTGGTCATGTATCGCATCTGGTAGCGCTTCATTATGATCATAAGATGCTTTTATCCTCGGCAAATAAGCGTCTGCACCAACCCCTTTTAGGAATTCATCAAACGTAAACGGGTAAAGATTATGGATTTCGACCTTTCCTACTGGAAACGAATAATTTTCTCTTTGGATTGCGACACCGAGTAAGCTTCCAGCACCGACGACATGATAATCTTCTAATGATTCTGCAAAGTACTTCAGCGCCGTTACAGCTCTCATCTCCAATTGAATCTCATCGAAAATGATAAGTGTCTCTTCTGGTACGATCTTTTTCATATAAATAAGCTCAATATCTGAGAGAATTCGATCTGGCTTTAAATCCTTATCAAATAATGACTTCATTTGAGGCTCAAGCTCAAAATTAATATAAATTGAGTTTCTGTAATGCTTACTAGCAAATTCATTCAGTAGGTAGGTCTTCCCCACCTGACGCGCACCTACAAGTAGCAACGGCAAACGATTTTTTTTATGCTTCCATTCTATTAAATCCATCATTTTATTTCGTTCCATACTCTCACCTCTTGAGGTAATTATATAGCAGCAAAAGTCTTAAATCAATAAATCTTCATTATGTATTTATTTTATTCGATATTTTAGTGTATAATGTCTTTTTTTAGACTTAATGACGCTGGATATCATCCCCACTATTTTTTCTACTTTCTCATCCGTTTTACACATCCCTACACTATGCTCCCTTAATAACCATCTCGACCACATTACCCATTTATCTCCTGAACATCAAAATCAATGAAGCGCGACTTCGAATGCTCCTTATATGTAAGAATACCCCGATTATTTTCAAAAGCGAGTGAAAACTGATCAGCCGTCACATTAAACCGCTTGATTTCCTTATTCTCGAGTTCAAAAGTTAGCTCGAAAGCAGTGCCTATATTTGGAGATCGTGGAACCATATAATTTCTAATCGCTTTCGATTTTACCTTAGCAGGCACACTAATCGGCAGTGAAAACCTCAATTTATAAGCATCGATTGTGACAGCATATATCTGCGCCACAAACGCACTGACTAAAAATGCCATGATAATCCCGAATCGAAACGTAGACGCATTTAGGTCACGGTAAATCTCATTTACCTCATTATATTGACTCAACTGAGCCCGTTCATTCGGATAGATGATAAATAGGAAAACCATCAGTAATATCAATGCCGTCGGAACAAACGCCATCACCCAGTCCAGCCAAAATCTTTTAAAATTAATCATGTCGTTCCTCCCAACTACCTCAGCCTCACACCACAGTATGGACATTCCTTCGGATCAAACACATATCGCGAAAACACCATATGGCAGCTCGGACACCGCCAAATAATCCACATCACGAAAATCGCGAAAGCACTATACGCCCCTAAGCTCACCATGATCACCTTGCTCAGCACTTCACTCTCCCTGAATAAGAGGTAAAGCACCCCCAGTAGCGGTAATAACGTAAAGTTCAGCAGCCACACCACATTGATCCACCGCCGCCTTTTCACATATGACCGCTTGATTTCCTCTTCCGTCTTCCTCATCTCGCCTCCGTTGTGCCAATCCCCTCGCCGCACACCACCAAAACCCGTTCATCCCATAAGATTCCTCTCACAAGAAGTCAAAATCTACTTCAGAGAAATAGTATCAATCTCGTACTTAATAATACCATTCGCTTCACTGATATACTTTCGGCTATATAAGTCTTCCACGATGAGGCTCACTTCTTCCTTTGACTTCTGATTCGCAAACACAGAAGTGGCAAATCCTATTAGCGTACTTCTTTTCTTTGGACGCTTATTACCCTGAATTTTCTTTAGTTGTTCGATCAATTTCCTCATTTCAGGCGTAATTGTTTTATCAACCTGTTTGTTGCTCACCTGAGTGATATTCGTCACTCGCTTGACGATTTTCGATCCTTTTGACTCATTAATGTGTTCGATCAATGCATCATATCCAGTATCCTTGGAAACGATTACGTAATGACCATATTTATTAGCTTCCACATACTTCCCTAAGTAGAAAGCGATATGAAAATCCAATGCATTTTTCCCCTGCCCAGAAACTTTAAGCCATTCTAAGGACTTCCCGAGCTGTTGTGTCTGAAGCACTAAATCTATCGGAATCTTCGTCTGATTCTTTCCGACCAGCACTCTAAACTCCGCATCTTGAATCGTATCGATACCCTCTATGTTTTGGATATTCTCATAATCGACTAGAACCAGTTTATTCGCCATAGCCCCTCCAACCATCATCAGTTGTGCCAAACCCCTCGCCTACACTACGTCCGCCTAATAATTTCATTAATTCCTTCTCACTGGATACCAGTTACCAAATCAGTAGAAACTTATATCACACACCCACAACCATTCAAATCACAAGAGTCCATATAATCAATTATAGTTCACTCCACATTGGTGCCTGACACCAATATTAGGTAGGTTTTACTTTGAATTCTTTAAAGTTCTTACGCCGTATCGCCAATAACCTATTACATATGGTCATCTCACCTCCGCTGTTCCAAACCTATCACACTTTCTTCTCTGTGGGTACCAGGTATCAAATAAGAAGAAACCTCAAATTAGCTCCTGCATGCATTCATTTTACTTGTGTTAACAATCCCAAATTTAGTTTCTTCCGGTTCGTTACCTGTGATAGAATTTGATTAACTAATTTTTCCAAGTGTACATATAATACATCACTGAGAGGAGTGTTTTATATGAACAATCATGAAGAACTTATTGGTATTTTCAAATCTGTAGGGCATGAAAAAACAATCTTTATAGGCTTTGATATTGGTAAGTATTATCACGTCTGTCAGATTTGCAACGGATACAAAGAACCGCTAATGTCTGCATTTAAATTTAACTCAACTGAATCTGGTTATAAAGAATTCAAGTTGGCATTCGATGATATTTTAAAGATAAACATGCCAGATTACATGATTTTTGGATGCGAACCCTCTGGTACTTACTATTTGAATTTAATGAATCAGTTATCAATCGATTATCCTAATGCAGACTTTCGGCTTGTTAATCCATTGGCGACTTCAGCCCAACGAAAAATGGAAATGGAACATAATAAATCAGATCCAATTGATGTTAATGCAATTCTAGAGCTAATGTTACAGGGACTTAGTTATCCACTTCCCATTCAAGATCAAGTTTACGATGAAATCAAAGAATATGTACGGTATTATGATAAACTCTCGAGTCAATTGGTTGGTTTAAGGAACCGTATACTTCTATGCATTGATGAGCTTCACCCAGGATTCAGAATCCCAAATTCAACGTACTTCAATTCTCAAGCAGGCAAACAATTTCTTAGAGTACTGCCTGATCCGCGGCTTTTGAAAGACATGAATCTTGTTGATGTATTAAAGTATTTCGAAGAAGCCGGGGAACATTTATCTGCTCAAATGGCAATGAGGTTTAGTATAGCAGCTAAAGACATACTAATCCCTGATAAGCCTGTAATTAAAGCTAAAATTAATACTTTAAAAGGTGTAATTAAGCAATATGAATTAACAGAAGAGTTAAAAATTCAAACGAAATTGGAAATTGAACAGATCGCATCTCAGTTCACATTTTCTAAGGAAATATTGAAATTAGTTGGTCTTGGTCCATTAACACTTGGACGCATTATTGCTTATCTAAATAATCCCTACCGTTTCAGTAATGGTGATCAAGTCGCGAAATATGCGGGTCTTGTTCCAAGGCATTCATCTAGCGGCGTTTATAGCGGTAAGGAATCTCTTACACACATGGGACACCCACAATTGAGAAGTGTCACAGTACAACTAACTCAGCATTTAATTTCTAGTACTGGCTATTTTACTGCATTTTATAATCACTTAGTTATTGATAAAGGAAAGGATATTAACCTAGCTATCGTTGCAACTGCACATAAAGTTCTTCGAGTTATTTATCATATGATGATATTTAATGACAAGTTTAACCCTCCAAGTGCTAGAAATTCAGAACTGTCCTCTAGCAAAATTGAACGAGTAACAAAACAGAAATTAAAACAGCGCAACAGAAAAGGAACAGTAATACCATTGACCCAAATCAACTCCGAAGAGTATCATACACGGGTTTGAAACTGCTCCCACTTATACAATACCCATTGTAGTTCATTGATAAACGTGAGAACAATAGCATGAAGGAATTCGTTCGTTACCTTGATCTATATAAGATCGTGTGTCAGATTGATTCAACCTTCTTGTTTTTATGAAAGTCGAATAGTATCATAAGTCCCTGCTAAGGCAAACTAGTAACACACAGGCTGATTAGAATAATAAGGTTGCATGAATTATTACCTATCGTTTTCAAAAAAAGATACTTCAATCTTGAAGGGGAAGATTTTTTTTGCAAAAAATCATTGCTTTGCTATAGTATCTGACACCCATGGGTAGTACAGAAAATCGAAGGTTACGCTTTGAGAGAACAGAAAAAAATCAACGTGATGCTTCCGCCAGATGTTATAATGATAAAGGCGAATGATGCTTTATTATCTCAAGCCATGATTAACATCATATCCAATGGCATCAAATATGCCCATTCAAATGTGGACATAGCCATCAGTAAAGAAAATCACATGGTAATGATCAAAATCAAAGACGATGGCGATGGTATTCCCGTTCAGGATTTACCACACATCTTCGATCGATTTTAAGGCAAAAATGGTAATTTCGGATTAGGCCTTGCGATCGTAAAATCCGCGATTCTGAGTCTAAAAGGGTCGATTAGAGCTTATAACGAAAATGGAGCAGTTTTCGAAATCAAATTTCAAGTTATAACGTAATGTCTATGGGAGGAGTACATGATCAGAGCGCATTTAAGTCTGGTAGAAATTCTAGAGATGAACCAGTTTCAAACACTACAAGATAACTTGTCTGTATCCACAGATTTAGCGATTTTAACCGTGGATTATAAAGGCATCCCTGTGACCACACACAGTTCATGTCGAGCTTTTTGTGAAAAGGTAAGGAAAGCCCCCAATTATAAAGATTTATGTCAAAAGTGCGACTCGAGAGGCGGACTTGAAGCCGCTAGACTTCAAAAGCCGTATATTTATATGTGTCATATGGGGATTGTGGATTTGGCGGTGCCCATCATCGCAGAGGATCAATATCTGGGGGCAATAATGGCCGGACAGGTTCGGATATCAGACAGCAGCAAACTCGAGTGGATTTTAAATGCGAACCACGATGCCGAAAAATGTAAAGCCAACGCAGAACTCATGGCAGATTATCAAGCGATGCCCGTGCTGAGCTTTGAAAAAATAGAAGCCATCGGAAACCTGTTGTTTGGGATTAGCAAAGTCATCGTAGACAGAGCGACACTTCTTAAAAAACCAGAAGACCATCCCGGTTCTGAGCCGCTTGAGTCTCCTGTATATCAGCCGATGGTTAACCCTAAAATGGTGATCCGAACAGAGATTCCCACACAGTACATCTTCCTCAAACCCGCGATCGAATATCTCCATCAAAATTGCCATCAGAAGATTTATCTCAAAGATATGGCCACTTTATGTAACATCAGCGAGAGCTATTTTTCGAAGTCGTTCCATAAAGCCTTTGGCTTGAGTTTTACCATGTATCAGAACAAACTCAGAATCGACAAATCCGAAATCATGCTTAAAAACACCAGTAAAAACATCAATCAGATTTCAGATGAACTCGGTTTTGATCATGCCAGCTACTTTATCAGACTATTCAAAAAAATGCTAGGCATCACACCCGCTATGTACAAACATCTGTACATTGAAAAGACTCAACTTGAACAAAACAGTTCAAATCGTTCATGATAAAAATCAGCATTTTATGCTGATTTTTTTTATTTCCAAAACATAAAATTAGTATTTTAGAACAGTTATGTATCAAAATCGTGCCATTTCCTCTGATGTATTTTATGTCCCACTTCCATATAATCAGGTTAAGTCGCAACACATTATGATTAAAAGGAGATGGCATTATGAAAAAAATACTCATTTCACCGTCAAAATATGTTCAAAGTAAAGGTGCAATTAAGGAACTGACTAAAATCGTCAGCGAATACGGTAAAAAAGCACTTTTGGTTTCTTCCAGTGCAGATTTATCTTATGTTCAAAAGGCTCTGGATGAAGCGCAACAAAATTATCCCCTTGAATTCGTGCTAACGTCCTTTAGAGGCGAATGCTCAAATGTAGAAATCGAAAGATTGAGAACCCTTTCTAAAGCAAACGGCTGTGATGTCATCATCGGTCTGGGTGGCGGAAAGTCTTTAGATACAGCGAAAGCCATCGCCCATTACGATCATTTACCCGTCATCGTCGTGCCCACCATCGCCTCCACAGATGCACCATGCAGCAGCTTAGCCGTCATTTATACAGAACAAGGCGCGTTCGAATCTTATATGTTCTTTAAAACGAATCCAAACCTCGTGTTGGTGGATACAGACGTCATCGCAAAAGCACCTGTTCGTTTTTTAGTGGCAGGCATGGGCGATGCTCTATCCACATATTTTGAAGCCAGAGCTTGCGCGAGATCTTTTGCAGATAACATTCCTGGAGGCAAGAGCACGAAACTGGCCATCGCCGCCGCCAAACTATGCTATGAAACACTACTGGAAGACTCTTTAAAAGCCAAAGCGGCCTGTGAAGCCAATGTCGTGACACAAGCACTTGAAAACATCATCGAAGCCAATATCCTTCTCAGCGGTATGGGATTTGAAAGCAGTGGTCTTGCAGCGGCACATGCAGTGCATAACGGATTGACTGCCCTGGAAGAAACACACCATTGTTTCCACGGAGAAAAGGTAGCCTTCGGCGTATTGGTGCATCTGGTATTAGAAAATGCCCCAAAAGCAGAACTCGACGAAGTTTTAGTCTACTGTAAATCGGTGGGTTTACCGACCACACTTGAAGCGCTTGGTGTCAAAGAGGTGACGGATGAAAAAGTCATGGCAGTGGCTGAACTGGCGTGTGCGGAAGGTGAAACGATTCACAACATGCCATTTAAAGTCACAGCTGAAGATGTTTATGCAGCCATCTACGCAGCCAATCGTTTGGGGGCCTAACATGAAAAAAATCATCAATCACACAGATGACATCGTCATCCAGATGGGCAAAGGCATGGCTCTAGCCCATCCCGATAAAATCGAGTTCGAAGAAAAACATAAAATTTTTAAACGCAAAACGATCAACCCCAAAAAAGTCGCATTGATCTCAGGGGGTGGCAGCGGTCACGAGCCTGCACATGCCGGTTATGTGGGCACGGGGATGCTCGATGCAGCCGTGGCAGGAGATGTGTTTGCGTCACCCTCATCGGTACAAGTGTATCACGCGATCAAACAGGTGACAGGTGAAGCGGGATGTCTGCTTATCGTAAAAAACTATTCAGGCGATTGCATGAACTTCGACACAGCCGCTGAAATGGCAGAAGAAGATGATTTAAAAGTCCTTTCTGTGTACGTCAATGACGACGTCGCCGTAAAAGACAGCCTCTACACCATCGGCAGACGGGGCGTGGCAGGCACCGTGCTCGTGGAGAAAATCGCAGGCGCAGCAGCGGAAAGAGGAGACTCTCTGGAAAACGTTCAGCTTCTCGCTCAAAAGACCATCGAACAGGTGAAGAGTATCGGGGTTGCATTGACGTCGTGTACCGTACCAGCGAAAGGCACACCTACATTTGACCTTGGTTCAGATGAAATCGAGTTTGGTGTCGGCATCCACGGTGAACCTGGCATCGAAAGAAGAAAAAGCATGACGTCACATGCACTGGCAGTTGAAATGTTAGACTTGCTGATCGGGGAACTTGGCCTGACGGGTGAAGATGAAATCGTGGTCATGGTCAATGGACTAGGAGGCACGCCACTTCAAGAACTGTATGTGTTTAATCACGATGTTCGTGCCATACTCAGTTCTAAAAACATCCACGTGTACGACACGCTGGTGGGCAACTATATGACGGCCATCGATATGGCAGGACTATCGCTCACGGTACTCAAACTCACAGATGAACTCAAAGCGCTCTACGATGCGCCTGCAGATACCATCGCATATCATAAATAGAACATTATAAAAATCTTGAGGAGGCAATATGTCAACTTTATCAAAAGCTGAGCTCTTCCAAATGGTCAATCATATGGCAGAGGTGATCATCGAAAACGAAGTGCCGTTTTGTGAGCTAGATGCTGTGGCAGGGGATGGCGATTTCGGGATGTCTATCGCAAAAGGCTTTAAAGTGCTTATGGCGCAGTGGGAGACCTTAAATCGCGAAAGTATCGGCGAATTTTTAGCGGACTGTAGCATGGTCATTTCAGAAAACTGTGGTGGGGCTTCAGGCCCGATTTGGGGCGCGGGTTTCAAAGGGGCAAGTAAGGCCACCACGGGTTTACAGAGTCTCACAAAGGCTGAGTTCGCATCTATGCTTGAAAGTGCAGCGGAGCTGATTCAAAAACGCGGTAAAGCCAACAGAGGCGATAAGACGCTCCTCGATGCCCTATTGCCTTGTGTGGATGCGCTAAATGCACATAAATCTGATGAAAACTCGTTTAAAATGTTCTTACAAACGGGTGCGATGGCCGCCACCGAAGGTGCTGAAGCCACTAAAAAAATGATCGCTTCTAGAGGTCGTGCCAGCTATGTTGGAGAACGTAGCTTAGAATTCCCCGACGCTGGCGCAATGGCTCTATCCATTATATTTACAGCGATATCCGGTCAAGTCTTAGATTAACTCAGTAAGATTCGAAAAAATACAGCAGTGTATTTTTTGAAATAGAAAGAGGAGGGAAATAGTGAAATGAAGAAGACCATGGCGTTTTTCCAAAATCCGTCAAAAGGATTGGCACTGGCATTGATCTTAATCTTAGTGGGCAGTTTTTTTGCAAATGTTTTTAACACCTCATTTTACCAAGTTGATGTAACGCGTATTTCATTTGAAACCGAAAAAGGTACGTTATCGGGGCTATTATATATGCCTGATGGTGCAAGCGCAGACGACCCTAGACCGACCATCGTCACCACACACGGGTATCTCAACTCGGCAGAAATGCAAGACGCACCTGCGATAGAGATGTCTAAAAGAGGCTTTGTCGTCCTGGCACTGGACATGTATGACCATGGACATTCCATGACGAAACTCGACACAGAAAATGCAGCTGCATTCTTCTCATTCTGGCCCACAGCTCTAAACGATGCGGTTCAGTACATCTATGACCAAGATTACGTGAAAAAAGATGAAGCAGGCAATGGTCTCATCGCAGTCAGTGGTCACTCCATGGGCGGATTTTCAACCACCATGGCCATGGTCATGGATGAGCAAGGCTTCGCTCAAACGGGAATCCGAAAAATTCACGCTGGCTTAACCGTAGGCGCAGACTTCCTTTGGACAAGTTATCTCGAGGTAACGGGCGATGTGGCCAGCGCAGCGATTGGACCAAGAATTTCAGGTAAAATCGCAGCGCACTACGACGAATTCTTCTTCGACATGGCAGCGGCAGCTGAATCAAAAACAGTCGTTCAAAAGGATTATTTAAAGCAAGCCGAAGGCTTAGCATTTCTTGGCAATCCTGAAAATCCTGTCCCTGGTGAGTTCTATAGCTTAGAAAATGGCGGTTTAAGAGTCATCTATACCCCAAATGAAACACATCCATGGAACCATTTTTCTAAAGAAACCACAGGAAATCAAATCGATTTCTACCAAAAAGCATTTGAAGGAAAACTTTCAGAAAATCAAACCAACGTCGACGCTGACAGTCAAACGTGGTTCTTTAAAGAGTTGTTTGAACTCGTGGCCATGATCGGATTCTTCATGCTATTTGTTCCATTGGCAGCCATCCTCGTTCAAAAGGTAAAATGGCTTCAGACAGAACAACAAAATGCCACAACGACAGTACGCAAAATGCACCCAGCCTTTTTAACCTTGATTGTCATCATCAGCGCAGGCTTCCCAGCGTATTTCTATCCGACGCTCATGGGTAAAATTCCTGAAAAACTCCTCTGGTTACAAAGAGGCGCAGAAGTGTTCATCGTCCTCAGCGCAGTGGCACTGATCTCGAGCTTTGTAATCGGTCAGTTTAAAACAAAATCCAACACAATCATCTCGGCTTTGGCACTCATCTTCGCGATTTTCGGTCGCGTTTTAATGAACCAATCCGCTGAGTTTTTCAAATCTAGCAGTTATTTTAACGCACCAACCTTAAATCAATTCGGTTTCTGGGCGGTTTCATCAGCCGTATTCGCAGTCCTCTTCATGGCAGTGATTCATTTTATCACGTCGTCTAAGGATCAAACGGTAACACTTGACATGTACGGCCTGACGAAAAAACCGATGGACATCCTTAAAGGCTTCTGTTTAGCCGTGATTCTCCTCGTTTCAGGCATCGTCATCCTGTTTGTCGTAGATGCGCTCTTTAAGACGGACTTCCGCTTCTGGACTTTTGCCGTGAAGACCTTTAACGCGAAACACATGATCTCTGCACTGGGTTATATGCCGATCTTCTTCTTATTCTATCTGGTCAATGGCATCGCCATACACAAAACGACACTTGGCCTCAAGTTCGGTAAATCCATCGCAGTCCTCATGAATGTCGGAGGCTTAATCCTGTTCCTAGCGCTTCAATACGGCATGCTCTTCGCCACAGGAACAGGCATAGACCCAACACAATCACTCACCAGCATCATCCTCATCGGCATGGTGCCAGTGCTCCTCATCGCAGCCCTGTTCACGAAAAAGTTAACCGAGAAAACAGGCAACATCTACACCAGCGTATTCTTCAACACCATGCTGATGACCCTGATCTCAGTTGCCAATACAGTGGTTTATAGTAAACTTGTTTAGGACATGATTCATGCCGTCCCACCACCATGAGCCTTATATGTGGCTCATGGTGGTGGGACTCATGTATTATGTCTTCGGGCGTTTTTGGAAGTGATTTATGGACGGGATCAAAGTAGTATGATGAAATATAAGTATGAAAGGGTCCCTATCTCAAGGGTACCAGGTATCAAATCAGTAGAAACTATCAATTAACACCCAGAGCCGTTCAAATTACGGAGGTTCAAAACACTAAAACTAGTTTATACCATAATGGTGCCTGACACCCATGGGTATATCATGCAGTTGCCGCTCACCTTTGTTCATCCCATCATAAAACTCAGACATAGATACCTCCAGTTCATCGTTGAGTTTGAGTCTAATAGTAAAAGTAGCCATTTCACCACCTTTACTATATACCACTCCCAACATGACTACCATGAGCCAAAAGGCTAATGCTTCGGGACCTTCGTCCTTTTCATATTAGCCATGCATCTTTCCATTTCAGCGGTGCCAATACCCTCGCCGCATACCACATAATCCCGCTTATTCCATCAGTTTTCTCTCAGAGTGTACCAGGTACCATTTTAGTACAAACCAACTTTCGTCTGCCAAAGGCATTCATTTTACAACGGTCCAGATCATGATGAAAAGTTTATACTGAAATGGTATCTGACACCCAGAGTAGTAGGATCTTACTCAAGAAATGATATGAAACGCGGTAGTGATGTTGACATTCTAATCGAATTCATTGATCTCTCAGAGCCATTATTATTTGTTGAAATTGCTAGAAAACTAGAGAACTTGCTTAAAAAAAAAGTAGACTTAATCTCATTTTCATCCCTTGACTACTCAGATGCGAAGAGTATAATTCTTTCGGAGGCTAAGGTGATTTATGAAAAAAGACATTGAACTTAGATATAATCTGGTCCGTTGCCACGATTGAAATTCCTAAGTTAAAAGTATTTATAGACAGCTACTTAACTTCCATACTACGATAAGAACCTAAAAAGGTTCTTTTTTCATTCCAAGGGTACCAGATACCCAAATTAATGAACAATTCTGTTTTAGTCATCAAAACCACGTCGTTCTGTGCATAAGTCATCCATCCAACCATCATCATATACCGATCCACTATCCTTATAGGGTACAGCCCGCGGTTTCCCCATTTTATAAAGCTTACACGACTTAGGACCATAGCAAAAACTTTCAAATCTATACTTTTTAGTAATCCCCCAGTTATACTCAATCTCAACAGCAGACATCGTCGCCCAAGCACATTGAAAGCATTTTCCCTTATATGACGTAGCACTAAGCATCCTTGCGCCGCGCATTTCATAGACAGCCATCTCTGGAGGCTCGATCAAATAGGGAGGTGGTTTACATACCGTTAACTCTGCTCTATTAAGGATCTTCATGCTCCCCGCTCGATAAAAATCGGCGTAGTCACTGACCTCATACATTTTTGTCCATGCCGATCCTTGTACGTGATCGCCTATTCTAAATTTATGCTTTTGTTGTTGTTTCTCAGATATAGCCACAGAAAATTGGGTGACCACACCATCTGCTTCACCATCAAAGAACACATTATAACCATTATGATAATGTGTTCTATTATCAAGCCTGTAGCGCCATACCGTTGTACGTGGCTGGATTGATCGGATCTTACCGCGCCATTCTATTTTTTCGGGTTCATATGCCATCATTATTTTGTGCCTCACTTCCAGTCTAATCTAACACCTGTTGTGCCAATCCCCTCGCCACACACCACCTATAACCCATCATTCCATCAGTTCCCTCTCACAGGGTACCAGGTACCAAATCAGCAAAAACCATCATTCAACACCCAGAGCCGTTCAAATTACGAGGGTTCAAATCACAAAATTTAGTTTATACCATAATGGTGCCTGACACCCATAGTCTGAACTCACTGTTGATCGAATGACGGGTAAAGTAAGCCGTATAGATTTGGTCAGTGCTACTGAAGGCGGCAGTGGAGAAGCCAGCAGAATCAGCATTACGATTACGATTTCAGGCCCTCCTATCAAAATCGTTATCGTCATCCGCTTCTAAGCTCAGCAACCAATCAAGCCTCAGGTCTCCTGAGGTTTTTTGTTAGTCATAAATGCGGAAATATGGGTATATAGATTTTAAAGTGATAAGAGAGGTATAATATGGCTGAACTAAAGACAAAACGAAACGATCATGATGTCTTAGCGTTTATTGAAGACTTTGCAGATACTGAACAAAAGAAGAAAGATGCCTATGAGCTCCTAAGGTTTATGCAAACGGCAACTGGCTATGAACCTAAAATGTGGGGGCCATCAATCATTGGATTTGGTAGCTATCATTATAAATCTAATCGTAGTAAGCAAGAAGGAGATTGGCCATTAGTTGGATTTTCGCCACGAAAAGCAGCCATTTCATTATACGTTTATAGTCAAACAGATAAGAATGATGCTTTATTAGAAAAATTTGGGAAATTCAAAAAAGGCGTTGGTTGTATTTATGTTAAAAAGCTCTCTGATATTGATTTAGACGTATTAGGAGCGCTAATTAATGAAACCATTCGTTTTTTGAAAGAAAGGTATCCCGAGACAAATTAGCACAGTCGTCTCCTTTCAGAAACAACTGATTTTACGAGGTGAAATCATGAGATATATATGTGAAGTTACGATAGATAAATCAAGAGATGAAGTGCTTGAGTTATTTGATAATCCTGATAACATGTACAAATGGCAAAAAAATTTGATGAAATTTGAAATCATTGAAGGGGAACCACATAAGGATGGCGTGAAAAGTCGTTTAACCTATGATGAAAAAGGTCGTGCGTTCGTCATGGTGGAAACCATAGAAAAATTCAATTATCCAGATGAAATGATCGCCATATACGAATCAGGTAACATGTGGAACAGGTGTATTAACACCCTTATTGATCAAGGAAATCAAACCGTTTGGAGACTGGATTCGGAATTCCAGGGAAAAGGTTTTATGAAGCTCTTGTGTATGGTAGGAAAAAGAATGTTTGTGAAACAAACCATGAAAGACATGAATAATTTCAAAGCATTTGCCGAAAGTGTTTAACGAAATCTCTTAATACCGCCCGAACAATCCACTACTGTCAGTTCCATCTAAACGGATACCTTTTTACCCCGACTGAAGCGCCGATATTTTCGGTATATCTGCCAGTGTTGCATTTCTATAGATCATGATGCCCTCCTTAATAATTCTATTATCATGGTACATCGTTCTGTTTCGCTGTGCCAATCCCCTCGCCGCTCATTAACTTAAACCCTCGAGTCCCAAACGCCATAGAATTCTCTCTGTGAGCCTTTCTTTATCCTCTGAAGAAAGGCCATTTTTTTTATAAAGCACCGCAGCCGTGGCCAAATAAATCGGGTCATGATCATGCCATTCCAGTGATACATCCAGGATATTTTCACAGATGTCGCTGACGTGGAAGCCTAAAGACTCAAGCGAATATTTCATCTTTGATGGATGAGCACATGGCTTACCAGATGCTTTGGTACAGGGCGCACATAAAAAGCAGTTTCCTGCGATGAGCACCTCCACTGGATAAGACTCACTAAGCGCGATTAGGGCTCTACCCAAACTCTCCTTGGTTTGCTCGAAGGACTTGGTCCTAATGCCGATCACCATCGCCTCGTCATAATCTTTAAGGAATGCCGCTTCATCCCCCTCATAAGGTGGACATGACCAGATCTGACCATGGTTGGGACAACCCTTACAGTATCCGAGCACCTCTTCAGGCTTATAATAAGTAAACAGGGCTGATACACTGGTCAGTTTCACGACGCTGGAGATCATCCCCTCTATTTTCTCTACTTTTTCCTCCATTTTACACATCTCTGCTCTAGACTCCCCTATTTTTAGCTTATACACCTCTTATTGTATCCCCTTTTTAGCTATAGAAGCCATATATCATTTCAAAAAAATCCCAATGCTTGATTTCCATGATATAATAACATCGTAAATCGATTTTGGAGGTGCAAATATGGAAGTCATAAAGTGTTCTTGTTGCTCAGGTGCTGAAACAGAAGTCGTCATCGGTGAATACGTTTGTTACTGTAACCATGTTTCCGAACAGGATATTATAAATGCCATTAAATCGGGTGCAAAGGACGTCAGTGACGTCATCGAGATGACCGGTGCGATGAAAAATAGCAACTGCGCCATAAACAACCCTAAAGGAAAATGCTGTTACTCCGATATCGTCTATGTGTTTAACAAACACTCAAAATAACATCCGAACGATCCACTCCTGCCAAATCTGCAGTAGTGGATTTTTTATTTCCCTATACGTCCGCGTTGTGCCAATCCCCTCGCCGCACACCACAAAAGCCTGTCATCCCATAAATTTCCTCTCATAGGAAGTCAATATCTACTTCAAAGAAACATTATCAATCTCATATTTAATAATACCATTCGCTTCACTGATGTACTTCCGGCTATATAAGTCTTCCACTATGAGGCTCACTTCTTCCTTTGACTTCTGATTCACGAATACCGAAGTGGCAAATCCTATTAGTGTACTTCTTTTCTTTGGACGCTTATTACCCTGAATTTTCTTTAGCTGCTCGATCAACTTCCTCATTTCAGGCGTAATCGTTTTATCCACCTGTTTGTTGCTCACCTGAGTGATATTCGTCACTCGCTTGACTATTTTTGATCCTTTTGACTCATTAATGTGTTCGATCAATGCATCATATCCAGTATCCTTGGAAACGATCACGTAATGACCATATTTATTAGCTTCCACATACTTCCCTAAGTAGAATGCGATATGAAAATCCAATGCATTTTTCCCCTGCCCAGAAACCTTAAGCCATTCTAAGGACTTTCCCAGTTGTTGTGTCTGAAGCACTAAATCTATCGGAATCTTCGTTTGATTCTTTCCGACCAATACTCTAAACTCCGCATCTTGAATCGTATCGATGCCCTCTATGTTTTGGATATTCTCATAATCGACTAAAACCAGTTTAATCGCCATAGCCCCTCCATCATCCCCAGTTGTGCCAATCCCTTCGCTGTACACCACTTAAGCTCGCTAATTTCATAAAGTTTATCTAAACAGGTGTCGGAAATCCCTGGGTAGCTAATAGGTTGTTTCATAATAAACACTATACGATCCATCTACTGGGTTAACCTTATAGCATTTCAGAACGTTATTCTCTCTATTTGCTATATAAACTAAATAATTTCCTTTGACGATTAGTCCATCAATTTTTACTTGGTATATCTGCGGTGCTCCAACTTTGTAATTCTCATTATCATTATAATCAACGATCACATAATTATTATCTACTGTTGAAAGAATCTCTAAAGCCTCTTCATAAGTATAACTGGGAAAAATAGCAAATACAGCCCAAAGCAATACGATCGTAATAGTATTTGCTTTTTTAATCGAACGATGGTTATAACCTTTTATAGTTATAAAAAGGTTAATCAATATTGCTAAAAAACCTATGTATTCTAAACGCAATAAAGTACTCTTAAATACACTTTGATTAATATAAGAATACGCCATGCACCAGAGAAAATACATTCCTAAAAAATAATTTCGTCTCATAAATCATGCTCACTTTCTAAGTTTTACGGTTATGTGAATATAATAACGTCCCCATAGATGACAATATTCTGAATCGCTAAATCACAGTTTCAATACCTCGACCGTCTATACCTTCGCCGTCTTTTTCTTTTTTTATTCGGTATAAGCAATAGTATGATAAACATCACTATCCACGGTTCCTTTAAGGCGAATAGTATAGCGGCAATTATTAAAGCAATTTTTATCATCTTCTTGATGGATATAGATTTTAAGCCATCCGCACCCGATTTTTCTTCACTCCCACTTATACCTATGGGTGGCAGGTTACAAAACGGAAGAAACTATGAACTATGTTTTGAATCCAAGTTAGTCAATGCATCTAGAAGTTCGCTGATAGTTTCTACTGATATGGTATCTGAAACCCGCATGTTTTTGTCTTATTGCTCAGGTGCTGAAACAGAAGTCGTCATCGCCAAATACGTTTGTTACTGTAACCATGTTTCCGAACAGGGTATTATAAATGCCATTAAAGCGGGTGCAAAGGACGTCAGTGACGTCGTCGAGATGACCGGTGTTATGAAAAATAGTAATTGAGCCGTCAATAACCTTAAAGGAAAATGCTGTTATTCAGATATCGTCTATGTGTTTAACAAACACTCCAAATAACGTCCGAACGATCCATTACCTCTAAAGACTGCGCAGTGGATTTTTTAATTCCCATATACGCCTGCGTTGTGCCAATCCACTCGCTGCACACTACAAAAGCCCACGAATTTCATCAGTTGCATCTCACAGGGTGTTAGATAACATATTGGTAGAAACCATCATACAAACCCCAGAGCAGTTCAAAGTACAAAGGTTCAAGTCACAAAAATTAATTTATACCATAATTGTGCCTGATTCCCATGGGTACATTCCATCAGTTTCCTCTCAGAGTGTACCAGGTACCATTTCTGCAAAAACCATCTTTCATCTGTCATAACCATTCATTTTACAACGATCCAGATCATGATGAATAGTTTATACCGAAATGGTATCTGACACCCAGAGTAGAATAATTATGAAAACATTACCGGACAAAGATGGCTTAGTTGCGCATTTAGAACCGCAGGTCCCGGCTTTAATAACGGCTACTGGGTTAGTTCAGGTAGAGATTTAGTCCCTGGACAAATGCCTGATAAATTGCTGGTTGAAGTAAAAATTGAAAATATTATTTATCGCAGCGAATGGAATAAATAGACATTATTTTTTATAAGGCACTTTACATAACCGTAAAGTGCCTTTCATATATCTCAGGTTGTTCTAATTGGATGTCAGATATCATATTGTTAGAAACCATAACCAGTATCCAGAAGCGATTAAATCACAATGGTCCAAATAAACAAATTTATTTTATGCCATTATGGAGCCTGACATCAAGAGTATTAATTAATCTCCTGAACATCAAAATCGATGAAGCGCGACTTCGAATGCTCCTTATAGGTAAGAATACCTCGATTATTCTCAAAAACGAGCGAAAACTGATCAGCCGTCACATTAAACCGTTTGATTTCCTTATTCTCGAGTTCAAAAGCAAGCTCGAAAGCAGTACCTACAGATGCAGAACGCGGAACCATATAATTTCTAATCGCTTTCGATTTAAGTCGAGCAGGTACACTGATCGGCAGTGAAAATCTCAACTTATAAGCGTCAAGCGTGACAGCATATACCTGCGCCACAAACACACTAACCAAAACTGTCATGATTAACCCGAAACGAAACGTAGACGCATTTAGCTCACGATAAATCTCATTAACCTCATTATACTGCGACAGCTGGGTCCGTTCATTCGGATAGATGATAAATAGAAAAACCATCAGCAGTATCAGCACTGTCGGAATAAACGCCATCGCCCAGTCACACCAGAATCTTTTAAAATTAATCACACGTGCCTCCCACCTACCTTAGCCTAACACCGCAGTAAGGACATTCCTTCGGATCAAAAACATACCGCGAAAACACCATGTGACAGCTTGGGCACCGCCAAATCACCCACATAACGAAAATCGCGAATGCACAGTACGCCCCTAAACTCACCACGATCACCTTACTCAGCACTTCAGTCTCCCTGAATAAGAGATAAAGCACCCCCAGCAGCGGTAATTGCGTAAAGTTCAGCAGCCACACCACATTAATCCACGTCCGCCTTTTCGCATATGACCTCTTGATCTCCTCTTCCGTCTTCCTCATCTCGCCTCCGTTGTGCCAATCCCCTCGCCGTACACCACCATCTCGCGCATGAAACAGAACCTATTGAACTTTCTTCCATGCGGGTACCAGGTGCCATATCGGCAGAAACCATCACCCAACTCTCAGAGCCGTTCAAATTACAACGGTTCAAATCAACAAATCGAGTTTATGTCATAATGGTGACTGACACCCTTGAGTCTTGAAGACTGATGGCTCAGCTTCCGTGAGGGTGGCTCTATATCTCCGTGAAGCTGGAGCTGTAAGTCCGTGCAAGTGGAGTTTTAGCATCTAAATATAAACATTTCACTTATATTCAGAAAATGAAATTGAGTTTCTTCCGATTTGTAACCTGTCACCCATTACAGTTACCCAGCCCCCATATTTAAGAATCAGAAAACAAGAATGTTCATTAACCATTCATATATACCCTTAACATAACTATAGTCTTTACCTGAAACGCTATAACTCTCATTGGTTAGTTTATTCACCATTGTATTAAGGCGCAAAATCCAATCTGTTTTCGGATCTTTTCCGCCTGCAAGGTATACTTCCTCTGGGCGTACAAACGTATCTTCAAAAAAGAGCGACCAGTTCTTTCCGTTAAGAACAATTGACTTACACTCTGCGAGGGTAACATAATTCCAAATCGGAATACTCATTTCATCTCCATTGTTAGAAATATGATCATATACAGCCTCATCCGCCTCGCTCTTTGCTCTTGAATAAACAGTCTTAGGCAAACCCTTTATCAGCCAGCCATCACCATAATAGTCTTTAAGCCGTACAAAAATAATGTCTTTAATCTTCGACTCAATCTCATAAAGCATAGTTTTTGTTTCTTCATTGAAAACCTTAGTTTCATTTTGCCAAAATTCGTCCAATCCTTCTGGTTTGAAATCTGGTCTGGCATCTGCAACAGCCTTCTGATAGGCTCTCCAAAAACGCGTGTCTGCGCCACCACCAAAATAACCCCTCAAGTCTTTTCTTTGATCTGTATTTAAATTATTGATGTAGTCGGTCAATGGTTTAATGTAATACTGAATAATCCCAAACATGTCATCTAGTTCCTGTGATTTTGGGAAGACCATCCCTTTTTCTACTAGCATATTAACAATGTCATCTATAACTCTAATTACAGCCTGAATTCCTCTATTCATTGTCAACATACCACTGTCGCGATCCCCACGCTCCCATTCTGGAAGGCATGATTCTCTGATAAAAAGAAGACATTTTTCAATAAATGGATAAAACAGGTCACAAGTTTCCTGGTTATTACTACAATCAAACGTTCCTTCTCTTTGAAGAATGTTCTTTTTGCCGTAGTTATTAAAAAAACGGCATTTCTTAAGTGCAGACTGGATTGCTTCAACTGTAATACTTCTATCAGGCGTTGACTCATTTTCACCTATTACTATTCTCGAATTCAGTGGAGAAGTTGGCTCCTCCCCCAACATCTGCGCTATCTTAGAACGTAGAGCTTGGCGTTGTTCAGAAAGGTCGCTTGAGTCCCAAAGCATATCTGCATTAAGAGTGACTCTAAGAGACTTTGGAACAGCTTTCTGATTTTCATTTATATCCATAAACAATTTTATCTGTTCGCTACGCTCAAGGTCTACAAAGGCAACAACAGGAATTGTATTCGTGGTCGAATAGACAGAATCTGAATAACCATAAAGCCTATGCTGGCCATCTATTATATATGCAGAGCGATATCGTTTTGGAATATGTAGAATTCCTATTTTGGAGAGAGTCCCATCCACCTTATTAGATGACTGATCGAAAGATAATCCTTTTCCATTTGTATGAATATTTATGATTATTGAGTTAGGAAAATATCCACCCTCATTGATGAAACTACGGACTTCTTGTAATCGCTTCTTCTTAATAATTCTCTGATACGATGGCATCATATTTTGATTAACTTCTGAACGGTGAAGAACATATCCTATCTTCAACAGTTTTTCGGGTTCAATAGAAAATGAATAGTATGTATAACCACCCATTTTTCCAAGTATTGCTGGTACGCGATTTTCCATGTTTTTAATTTCTTGATTTGCAAACAAGTTCCCAAGGAGTTGATATCTTGAACAAGAACCAAGATGTTTTGTCAATTCCGAATAGTATTCTATTATTGATTCGCTAAAATAAGCGATTCCTGCATCATTTAAAAGTGCAAGGTCGTGTCGGTTTGAAATGTAGTTATGAGTTGCCCAAATAAACTTAATTTTTCTCCCTGGATATTGCTTCAAAGCTACCTTCCGTATTCCATCAATTTTACTAATCAAATCTTTAATTTCTTTAGAAAAAGAGCGTTCAGCTTTGCTAGAAGTTGCGTGGCATGTGGCAATAAGAATAGTTTCATCATCGACCGCCATTACATCTATATGTTCTGTTCTTGAATAATCATTAAAATCATAAGCTATAGAAAATTCTTTACCCTTATTCAATTCATAAAATCCCATATTTGCAAATAGCAACCAAACTGTATTTGCAAATTGCTCATTGATTGATTTTTCCTTTATCACACTAACAATCTTTGGATTCTTATAATCCGCACTCTTTTCCCAACCATTATCAACGTATGCGGGGAGGTCCTTTAAGGCTATTTTTTCAGTTATGAAGAGCTTCTTCCGAGTGTTCTTTTCTGATGTTAATGCTTTTCCTGACACCATCAGTTCCCAATCAGTTCTCATCTTTATCGCCTTTCTCCGGTATATTGGTAAAAATATATTCTTGAACCTTACCTCTAAACGCCTTTTTTCCACCTATAAGACTATTGCGCTCTCTGGGTATCAAACGACCTTTATCTTGAAAAATTTCGAGTATTTTTTCGTGGGCAGCATTTGTTAGTATATAATAAGCTCCTAATTCATTTATATAGTCAATTAACTCTCCAAGTCGATATTGATCATCCAGCGAAAATAGTTTTGAGTTGTATTCAATAAACATTGAGTTTGACTCTTTAGAAACAGTATATGGTGGGTCTAAAAACACTAAATCGCCACTCTGTATAAGATATTTTGAACTTTCAAAATCTTGACAAATAACATCAACATCCTTAAGTTTTTTGCTTACCTCAAAAATCCGTTCGTAATTAAAGGTGGTATTTTGGCGTTGTCCATATGGTACATTATATTTTCCTTGTCGATTTACCCGATACAGGCCATTAAAAGAATATGTGTTAAGATAAAGAAATCTTGCTGCACGCTGATATTTGCCTCTTGGCTCACTTGCTCTGATTTCATAATAATTTTTTTCGTCGGGTATAAAATCATTTAGATAATCAATTAATCGCTGAGGATTATCTCGAACTGCACAAAAGGTGTCAACAAGTTCTTTGTTTACATCTGAAAGATAACCTTTTTTAGGAATATCGATTGCAAAAAAAACAGAAGCTCCCCCCATAAAGGACTCATGGTAATTATTATATTCTAGCCCTTCTATTAGTTCTTGAATATATGGAACGAGCCACGATTTTCCACCTGCCCACCGTATAAAAGACGTATTTTGCGCCATTAAAAATTCCTCACTAATTCTATCAAATAGTATTTTGCTCTTGTATAAGCAACGTAATTCATGTTTTCTGATGTTAATAAAGTACGTATATAAACAACCATATCTGCCTCCAAGCCTTTAAATTCTTCAACAGTATAAATACTTATTTCGTTTTCATTCATTGTTTCTCCATGGATGAGTTGCCATTTTGCTATCCCCGAAGAATATAAATCCAGTAAGTAATTTATATCATCGGTCAGTACAATTATTGACTGATTTGATAGGTGTTCCTCCACTAAATACTGCTTTAGAAGTGATTCCAGCCTTGCCGTTAATTGTCCCTTCTCCAAAAGTATTTCTGTCTGTGGCGTTGGTCCTTCAACTGGGTTGGCTATTACATCCCTACCAAGCTTGGTTTTTTCTGAAGTCCAATTATAGATGTTTGCTGTGTTTCGAATATTTTCACGAAGGAGAAACGGCAAAGCTTCAATTCCGAAACCATTCGAAAAACTATTTTCTCTCAATAATTGTACATCATCATAAAATATACCAAATCGTGATTTGTTTTGATCTCTCAAAAGTCTGCGAACTACTTGAGCCCATTCTTCGGTGAAATCCTGAGCTTCGTCAACAAAAATTGCATCATATTTTGGATGATCGACCTTTAAATTTTCCAAAATTCCTTCATAATAAGGCCCATTAAAATAGGAGAAATTCTTAATTATTGATAAAAACAGGCTTTTAACGTCTGCAACTTTAACATTATCTCCGATAAACGCACGTATTTTATCGGCTAGCCTAACAGAGGTGCACAAAAATAGCACTTTTTTATTATCTACTGCCGCTGCGGTCGCCATCTTCATTGCAATCCATGTTTTTCCCGTCCCAGCACCACCACGAATATAAAACTGATAACTATTACTCAAAAAATAAATATAGTTATCCTGAACTCGATTGATTACACCTAACTGTTGCTCTTTATATTTTATTAGTGCCCCAGCTGCAGCAGATATAGCTACTCTTTCACGAACTAATTGAAGAAATGCCTCGTGTTGACTCCGTGAATATATTCTTCTTCCAAATGATGAACCACCCCAGAGTCGAAACATTTTTTTTATTCTATCATAAAGATTGTTAACGTCATTACTATCAATAGTACATCCCCGGTGTCGGTTTTCCAACGTAATATTGTCTTGAATCGGATAGAATGGAAATGCAACGCCTGCACCAAATATCCCCTGATATTTGGTGTTATATCGACTCGAAAAAGATTTGTGGAAGTAGTACATACTTTTTTCAGCTTGGTCATATGGGGAGCGATTTAGTTTTCTTTCGCCATGAATATAATCAGCAACATACCAAATATTATCCTCTATCCGAACCCCAGTTCCACCTTTTACTTCAAGACAAAGAAATCCATAATCAGGACTAGCAACCAGAAAATCCGCCTCAGATTTTATTAAGGAACCATTTTCATAGCTCGTCCAATTTACAGAATAAAAAACATCAAAAGAATCAGGTAGCTGAGTCTTCAATTCATGATACATAATTTTTTCTGAATCTGTGGCCATATAATCAGATATGCTTTTCGGAAACATATTTGCCATAATTACATCTCCCAGAAACCAATAGTAGGTGATTGAACACCTTCTATCGAGTAAAGATATTTTCTTCCCAGTTCTGAATTAAAATGATTACAAGAAATGTCAGGGATTATTAAACATGCACTACAAGCTGAATCATCACGTTCAGAGCAAATTGGATCAAAAACGCAATTTCTGGTTTCATCAAATGCTTTTCTCAAAAAAAATGCATAATTTGATTCAGCCATTCCAGAGAGTGCTCCGAGAGTGATTCCTTGACTAGTTTGAGCATATATAAAAATGCTCGCTGTCTCAACTATAATCATTTCTGTCAGTGAGTTTCCTGATAAACCGCTTATTTCTCCGGCAGCTTTAATAAATGCGTGAGACATTGTATGAAGTAATGCAAATACATTTTTTGTAATTATTTCACTTTTTTCAATGTCTCCAAACATTGATATTACATCGCTATGTACATATTCTGCAAACCATTTCTTTACAGCTAGTTCATCTTCTAAATCAGGAACTTGCTCATCTCGAATAATCTTATTGATTAACAACCACTCGATAATTCTTCTTTGACTAATTTCAATTAGAATACCTTCGGTATCCAATTTTGAACCGTATACCAAATTGGCAGTTCCATCTTTACTTCGGTCATAAGCATTTAGTTTAAGTCTACAGTTCTTATTATTAGACTTCTTAGGATCAGAAACTCTCCGAGAATAACCATAAGTACAATTAACAATTTGAATATCGCATGCTATTTGCATATTAGTGATTCCGAGTTGTCGATTTAAATCGATTATGTCCTCTGGACCATCGATGAATTCTATTCCTATTTGACGGTCTATTGAATCCTGTAAAGTTATGATACGTTTTGCATACTTTATAGTATCGTATTGCATGAGTTTAAATGAATAGTGACTAAGCCATTCATTATAAGATTGAAAATTGTCTGCCTTTTTTTTGGTAAAGAGATTATCACACTTGGCTACATATGATTCAATACTTTGCACACTTAAAGAAGTTTGAAGCAAGTTATCAACTGCTGTTTCAAACTGACTTTCACTTATTAAACCTATTGCAATCAAACCACGAATTTGCTGTTCAGCTTGTTGTCTTTGTGAGTTTCTTCGAAAAGCATCACTAAATGCAAGTTCAATATTATCCAAAATGTCTCCATAGTCTTCAGTAGAAACAATTCCGAACCAGCGTGCAACAACTGTTTTTTGAGCTTCCAGCCCCTTTTCATAAAATTCGCCACTCTTATGGTCAACTAAATTGATAATCTTTAAAGTAAATGGTTTATAATTTCTTCCTGAATTGGCATTATCAGGAACAAGCCTAGAGTTACATGATGGGCACGATAAAACAAACTCAGCTGGTTTTTCAGAATTGCCACTTCGATAAAACATCTTATACTGGGTCTCGTTGGGTTTGTATTTGAACGCACTTACGCCTGAAACGTATGGGATTTTTATCGGCTCTGCATGACCGCATTCACATGCATATATCATCTGCAATTGCTTTACAGCGTTTTTTCCACAATCAGGATTTGTACATTTCCACGATAATTTATCAATTGATGATGCATTCTTTTTCTTTGATACTGTTCCGCATACACTGCAATAAAAAACAAGCGGAGAAATCTCACCAATTATATCCGGTATCCCCTCATTACATGCAGCTTCGACAATTAAAAATGAATTCGACCCGGATGCAATATCGAATGAGGCAATATCTCCACCACGTTCTCCAAACAGTTTAATCTGACGTTTTATTTCACTTTGAATAAATTTTTCATAAATACCTAGCATCCGAATGTAGTTCCAATTTCTAATTTTTGCAGAAACGGCTCTACCAGTATTTTCATCCTTTTCAGATATCCACATTTCAGGCAAAAATCTATATACAGCTTGTATTTTACTTCGTTCCATCATATTATCCTCACTTAAATCTCAATTACTATCTGCTCTTCAGTATCACGTAGGCTTCTCATAGGACTCTTCTTCCCTTTTGAGAACTTCGCAATAGCACCTGACAGAAAATCATTAGTCAAGAAGTTCCCATTTTTTAAACCATTTAATATATTTGCGGTTTCCTCAGTAATAATTTCTTTATATGCTAATGATAATTTTTCCTGATCATTGCATCCGTAAGCAGAAATCAATTTTTCGGTAACATCATCAATACTGATAGTACCATTCAAAAGTAATTTTTTTACTTTAATAGCTTGATAGAGATTGTCTGAATCTGTTTGTATAGTATAATACTGCATAAGTAAGCCCGAAAGTAGTCCTGGTAGTGTACTGTATATTGCATTTTTTGCCCATCGATTTATTGGAACTGATTCCACAAGATCATCTTTGTTTTGATGAAATACAATAAAATTTTTCAAGTAGGACCTATCTCTCACACGCATCAATCGAATGATATCTATGACGATTCCCGTATGCTTTCTTCCTGTTCTAGAATAGGCTTGAATGTATTCTGCATTATTATTGGGCATACCAAAAAAGTACATCACATTAAAAGAATCTTCATCAACACCATGAGAAATAGTACTGGTAGCCAATATAAGATTAGTGCTCTCAAGATTCTTTCTATTTTCCTGAATGTTGAACAGTGTTTTTCTTACATCCTGGAAATCAATATCACTGGTCATCTGTTTCGTAATAAAGAGTGGTATTCCTTTTGCTTGAAGATGATTATTACCTTGATTCTGAATGGCGTTCTCTAAATCTCCCGCATCATCTTTTCGATTGTTATAAACTAACTCAATCCAATAGTCGTACAACATTTCTTTAAACTCTGTCAACGAACCACTAAACCCCCTTTTGCAGATCATTCTATATTCTTCATCTGCAAACTGAATCATGCGATAAATAACTAGTCGCATTATATACACAGACTCCCACATTCCATCTGTAATAGACCTTCCATAAGGTGCATATCCCAACAGTATCCGGGTAATATCACTTGTATCTGTATATGAGTAAAAATCTTCCCCCTCCTTTGTCGACGGATACTCACAGGGAAATCTTCTCCCTTCCATATGGTAAAGATTCCGAATATGATCTTTATACATAGAAATGGTTGCTGTTGCACCAATAAACCTTACTTGTTTTTGATGTTTTAATGGTACGAGCTCCTTAGCGTAAAAATTGATAAATGACTCATAATGGGCATCAAATGTTCCAAGACTTTCCTTTACTAGATGCATTTCATCTTGAATAATCAGCGTTGGTATTGGGTCTTTGAGCATTTGAACAGGCTTTAATATGGCCTTGTCATTACAACCTGAACAAAGGCACTTTGTTCCGCTAGAAAAGCCATGGATAGCACATTTCGTTTTTACCTGTCCAAATAGCATTCTAAACTCATTTGTAGTTCCAAGCATAGCCATCTTATCTACGATACTTACCACTATGGATGGAAGATATCTGTAAATCTCATTGTCCACGATCAATAACGGAAGAACCTTAACTGAACAATCAGGATTATCACAAACATGTTCCAATTTCCATATTTCCTTATTGAAACGAAGATTAACCTTTTTTTTGCCACAATTGGGACAAGTGTCAATAAATCTATAATAATCATTCAGCGTTTCCTGGTCACTTTCAATGATTAAGTCCGTCGGTTTATCTTTCCTTCCTCGATCGCTTAGTGGTTCAAAATTACTAATGTTGTTTGGAGTATTATTTTTGCCAACGAAAAAACCAACTTGAAATGGATTAGAATTACATATCTGCTCGTTGTTCTCACGAACTACATTGGCTTTCATTACAATTGCTAGTACACGATCAAGTTGTTGAACTGCAAGCAACCTTAACGGGTACTTTAAAATAGCTGTAATTCCTTCTTCTTTCCCTCTCAGACGATCGAAAAACATATTGAATACACAAGCACCTAGAAATGCTTCTGTTTTACCACCACCAGTAGGAAAATACAGCAAATTCGCAACTTCTAGGTCTGCTTCTTCTATAGTTCGATCTTCTTTGTACTCACTTCGAATCATTTCGCATATCATTGAAACTATGAAGACAATTTGAAATAATCTCCAACCTGAAATTACCCTATGTTCTCCATCCATTTCAGTTTGAAATGTTTTATTCATATACTGAAAAGCCTTTTTAACATTATCTTTGTATTCTATTTGTTCTATTCCCTTTTTGAAACGACTAATTTCGCGGCAATAATCATCGAGAGCGTCCTTATATTTTTCTTTTGCTGTTTCACTAATAAATGTGTTCAAATAATACTCTTTTGAACACTTTTCATAATCGGCCTGCATTGCTTTATATATCGAATTAAGATTACCTATTGGCTCCTCAATCAGATTATCAAAAGTAACATATTGATTGTAATCATCTTTTGTTTTTAGTCGATACTGGTAATATTTTGGAATGTTATTAGTTATAATTGCATGTTCCAACTTGTCGTAAAAAGCAGATGTATTTTCTGAAACTACATAAACTGGTTGACGTTCTTTATAACCGGTTTTGAAATAATCAAATTCTATGTCACGGAAGTCAATCGCTTCATTGCCCTTCACGATAAAACCTGCATTAAAAACTTTTGGTAGATATCCTATATTGGCAGTTCCATTTACAGGTGTTTTATTTACCATCTGCATCATGAAACGATAGTTATCCCCTTCATCAGCAATCGAGCAAAAAATATCAATTGCCCATCGTGGATAAGAACGCTCCTCCTTTGTACCAGTTATCATCCTGAATTTATCTTCACTACTAATATCAGAAAATTTCACTCTATCACACTTAATAATGCATATTTCATTCATTATTCGGTCAGCTAAAAAAGTCAAACGTTCTGCAATATCATCTTCTAAGTGAAACTTCATTTCACTTAATGCATTTAGATTAATCGCAATACCTTCGCCCATTTCATCTTCAATTCTAATTTTCTTATAAGTCAAAGGGAGATAAAACTTCTCCTCTGGGTAGTTCTCACAAAGTTGAAGTATTCCGCTATACTGAAAATTATCTTTTTCTGAATATTTTTTAATAAAGTGATCAACCGTTTTAGTGTAATCTGGCTCTACTGAATAGAATAACAACCCTTTAGGTATTATTCTTAGTACACCCGCTGGATCCTTTTTTACTAAAAAAGATATAGTAATTGATGGAACGCTCTCAAAACGAGTACTATTATTCTCCGCATAACCACCTTCGAATCTCTCGTCCACACGATTCTCTGCTAGCATTCCCACCATGACACGTTTTGCAGGATCATCACCAACAAATGTTTCAGAGATATCATCTCCGGAAATGTGATCAATATACTTTGATACTATATGGTCTGCAATAATATTGTAGTTATTTGCCATACTCCCTCCGTCGTAATAATTGTGTCATTATGTTCATTCATTACCGAAAAAGAATTAGTTACTGATAATTTCTAGTATTTTATAAGTATTTGGATTGCCGTCAAAAGAAAAGATATCACCTACCTGCTTTCCTATGATTTTTTTCTGCTTTGAATATTTGGAAAGATCAACCACAATAGTAGTATCTTTATTTGTTTCAAGTATAACTGCTTTTATCAATACATGATCCGTTACTACTGAAAGCTTTTTAATGGCTTTTGTCATACATATATTCTTTTCTAAGTTGACTTTATTAGCCACTGGTGCATTGAATGACACTGAATATACATTTGACGCGCCGCTCATCCCAGAGGACTTACTGATTATTTCCTCCATTGGCGAACCTCTTTTTAGATCACTAATAACATATAACAATTCGCGTGCACGAGAACAAGCAGTATAAATAGAACGCATCTGACTTTGGACAAGATTTTGCTCTTCTTCATTCATGTTTTTGATTGCAGCCCAGGATTTAATTTCTTTAGAACAACTTTCTTGTGGAAAAACATAGTTATACGGATATAACCCTGCCAAAATTACTGCTTTAAAGTCGAGACCAAGAGATGATTCTATTGTCGAAATAACAACACCTTTTGTATCACTAAATCTAGTTCGACTTACCGTACTATTATCTGTAGATATAATCAAAGAATATGGTATATCTACTTGTTTCAATGCCTCTTCAAGCCAGTATAGAAAATAATATCTCAAATATGCCTTTTGTCTAACTGGGAATAAAATTGCTATATCCGAGTAGCTGACATTGTATTTCTTTACAATTTCTTTGATTGCTACTATTACTTCGTTTGTTATCTGAATGCGCTCTATTCCGGTTTTAATATTTAAAGCAATTGCTGGGTTCTGTCCAACCGAAAACGAATTGTATTCGTATTCCATTGAGTTAATCATCCCCAGCATAGCTAATCGATTATTCATGAGTGTCAACATATTATAAATGTATTCACCTATTTCTTTTCCGTTTCTATAGTTCTTTTCAATGTATCTTACACGACCTGTAAAATCCAACTTTACTCCATTAATTCTTTTCCACGGAACATCTCCGCGTCTACTTTGTGCTCTGACTGCCTGATTTAGATCTCCAGCCATCAAGAATGTAACATCGCTGCTAGACTCTAGTAGAGAATAACAAAGTTCAAGGTATAGTGGATCGAAATTCTGAACTTCGTCAATAAAAATTGACTTAAATCTTAGATTGACTCTGCCAGAATAGATATAATCAATGGAATGTCAACACTTTGTTAGACAACTTTCTTAAGGTGTAAATATTTGTAAACTGTTGGTGTCATATATCCTAACGATGAATGTAGCCGGTGATTGT
>Ga0209794_1000566_pt1 | contig 49567 bp, 40 predicted proteins | sample EBPBio232013_DNA_FD_185869 | JGI IMG/M metagenome (GOLD analysis project Ga0209794, IMG submission 185869) | Wastewater treatment Type I Accumulibacter community from EBPR Bioreactor in Madison, WI, USA - Reactor 1_5/23/2013_ DNA (SPAdes)... | ecosystem: Engineered > Bioreactor > EBPR >... | reverse complement strand
TCCGATTGTCGATGCGGGCATGCGCGAACTCTGGCGGCACGGCACCATGCACAATCGCGTGCGCATGATTGCCGCCTCATTCCTGATCAAGGATCTCTTGATCGACTGGCGGCGCGGCGAGGAATGGTTCCGCGACACGCTGCTCGATGCCGACCCCGCCTCCAACCCGGCAAGCTGGCAATGGGTGGCAGGCTCCGGAGCGGATGCCTCCCCGTGGTTTCGCATCTTCAACCCCACCCTGCAGGGTGAGAAATTCGACCCGAAGGGGGACTATGTGCGCCGCTTCGTGCCGGAACTGGCGAAGCTCGATGCCAAATATATCCACCGCCCGTTTGAAGCACCACTGGCCGAACTGGCCCGCGCGGGCATCACGTTGGGCAAGACCTATCCGCGCCCCATCGTTGACCACGCGCAGGCAAGACAACAGGCACTCGATGCCTATGGGGCAACCGGCTGAAACACGGCGATTCGGAACAAATTTGCGCAAGAATCGCCCTCACCGAAATTCCATTCCTTGTTCGAATGGCCCGCCCGGCGGAAAAGAAACGGCATCATTTCGTTGCCACGTCCGCAGAAAGGCCGTTCCATGTCGCTTCATGCATCCGTACTCTCCGCCATCGGCAATACGCCGCTGATCCGCCTGAATGGCGCGTCGGAACTGACGGGCTGCGACATCTACGGCAAGGCGGAATTCCTCAATCCCGGCCAGTCGGTGAAGGATCGCGCCGCGCTCTACATCATCCGCGATGCGGAGAAGAAGGGGCTGCTGAAGCCGGGCGGCGTGATCGTGGAAGGCACAGCGGGCAATACCGGCATCGGGCTGACGCTGGTCGCCTCGGCGCTGGGGTATCGCACCGTCATCGTCATTCCTGAAACGCAGGCGCAGGAAAAGAAGGATGCCCTTCGCCTTCTCGGCGCTGAACTCGTGGAAGTGCCTGCCGTTCCCTACAAGAACCCGAACAATTATGTGCGCCTCTCCGGGCGGCTGGCCGAACAGTTTGCCAAAAGTGAACCGAACGGAGCCATCTGGGCCAACCAGTTCGACAATATCGCCAACCGTCAGGCTCATATCGAGACAACGGCTCCGGAAATCTGGCGCGACCTCGACGGCAAGGTGGATGGTTTCGTCGCCGCTGTCGGTTCGGGTGGCACGCTGGCAGGAACCGCCATCGGCCTGAAGGGCTTCAACCCGGACATCAAGATCGCGCTGGCCGACCCGGAAGGGGCCGCTCTCCACGATTATTACACCAAGGGCGAACTGGCTTCCTCCGGCTCCTCGATCACCGAGGGCATTGGTCAGGGCCGCATTACAGCCAATCTCGAAGGCTTCGCCCCGGATTATTCCTACAAGATCCCGGACAGCGAAGCCCTGCCGATCATTTTCGATCTCGTGGAAAAGGAAGGTCTGGTTCTGGGTGGTTCGAGCGGCATCAATATTGCCGGCGCTATCCGGCTGGCGCGTGATCTCGGTCCGGGACACACCATCGTCACGATCCTTTGTGATTACGGTAACCGTTATCAGTCAAAGCTCTTCAATCCGGAATTTCTTCGCGCCAAGGGCTTGCCTCTGCCGGGTTGGTTGACGCACAAAAGGGATATAAGCGTTCCTTTTGAAACAACCTGAGTGTTCCATGCCCGTTCACGCCCTGTATCGCGACGACTTCTTCCTTCTAACCTGTGAAGCGACGGTCACCGCGATCCACGAGGACGGGACATTCGAACTCGACCAGACCTGTTTCTATGCCGCGTCCGGCGGTCAGCCGGGCGATACCGGCCATGTGACACGCCCCGATGGCAGCACCATCAAGCTGGATGCGACACGCCACGGCGAGAGCAAGGACATCATCCTGCATGTACCCGCCGAAGGTCAGCCGTCCCCGGCGCTTGGCGAAAAGCTGGTGCTGCAGGTCAACGGTGAACGACGCGCCAATCTCTCGCGTATGCATACGGCCTGCCATCTGCTCTCGGTGGTCTGCTCCTTTCCGATCACCGGCGCCGCCGTGGGCGAAGAGGAATCGCGCGTCGACTTCGACATGAACGAGACCATCGACAAGGATGCCGTCACCGCTGAACTGATGAAGCTCGTCAACGAGAACCATCCCGTCTATGTCAACTGGATCACGGACGAGGAACTCGCAGCCAATCCCGGCATTGTGAAATCGAAAAATGTCCGTCCGCCCATTGGCTTCGGGCGGGTCAGCCTCGTCTGCATTGGCGATAACGCTGCCATCGACAGCCAGCCCTGTGGCGGCACCCATGTGGCGCGCACGGGCGATGTCGGCCCCATCCATATTGCCAAAATCGAGAAGAAAGGCCGCGAAAATCGCCGCTTCCGCATTCGTTTCGGTCAAGCGCAGGCTTAAATTCGCACCTCAATCAACCGCAGGAGTATTCCATGGTTACCGGCAAGAGCCGTTTCGTCGTTTCCGCCGACTGGGTTGCAAAGCAGCTCGGCGCGCCCGAGTTCAAGATCATCGACGCCTCCTGGTACCTGCCCGCCCAGAACCGCAATGGTGCCGTGGAATATGCAGCCGGTCACATTCCCGGTGCCGTCTATTTCGATCAGGACGTGATTGCCGACACCTCAACCGGCCTGCCGCATTCCCTGCCCTCACCGGATTTCTTTGCCGAAGCCATGGGCAAGTTCGGCATTCGCGAGACGGATACGATCGTTGTTTATGACGGCATCGGCATGTTCTCCGCACCGCGCGTGTGGTGGATGCTGCGCACCATGGGGGCCGAACGCGTCTACGTGCTGGATGGCGGCTTTGATGGTTGGAAGGCCGAAGGCCGCCCGGTGGAAACCGATCTGCCGGAACCCGCGCCAGTGAAGTTCACGCCGCATTTTCGCAAAGAGCGCGTCACGACACTGGCCGAAATGACGGCGATTGTCGAAAGCGGCTCGCGCCAGATTGCGGACGCGCGTCCGGCGGGCCGGTTTACCGGGGCTGACGCCGAACCGCGTGCGGGAATGCGTTCCGGCCACATGCCCGGCGCGCGCAACCTGCCCGCCGTCACCCTTTCGGAAAACGGTCGCTTCAAGGACCTCGCCGCCCTTCGCAAGCTGGTGGAAGACGCGGGCATCGATCTCGACAAGCCGGTGGTGACCAGTTGTGGCTCGGGTGTCACCGCCTCGGTCATCGCGCTGGCGCTCGAATCGCTCGGCCATACGGATTACACGCTCTATGACGGCTCCTGGTCGGAATGGGGCGGACTGGCCGAAACGCCGGTCGTCACGGGCGAAGCAGACCCTGTGGCTCAGGGAGAGCACGGGCCTGTGAAGGCCCATGTCACCATTCTGGAAATGACGGCACCGCCGAAGGCAAGCCTGCCCATGCCGGTCAATATCCAGACCGCCCTGATGCGTGTCACCGATATTCCGCTGCCCTTCTATCGCTTCCTCTACATGCAGGTCGGCATGCGTTACCACTGGGTTGAGCGCCTGCGACTGAGCGACAAGCAGTTGAAGGCAGAACTCGACGATCCGCGGACCTCCATTACGGTCCTCTATATCAACGGCGCTCCGGCAGGGTATTTCGAGTTGCTGCAGCACGACGCCGATCTGGTGGAACTGCTCTACTTCGGCCTGTTTGATCATGCCATCGGCATGGGCGTGGGCAAATGGTTCCTGCTGCAGGCGCTTTATGCGGCCTGGGCGCTGGACCCGAAGAAGGTCAAGGTCTCGACCAACACGCTCGACCATCCGCGCGCGCTGCAGCTTTACCAGCGTTTCGGGTTCGCCCCGGTCCAGACCTACGAAGCCCTGCTCGATCCGCTGTCGGAAGCCGAACTATTAGCGATTGCCCGCCGCGATACGCGTCGATAATCACGTTTGTGTCATAACGGAGCCGCAAAACCGTCGGTTCATGTCCCCTTCATCTGCGCCGGGCGACGATGCCCGCAACAATGAATGGAGGAAACCATGAACCGACGCCATTTCATGCTGGCCCTTGCCGCCGCAGTCGCCGCCCCCGGCCTTGCCGTTGCCCAGTCCATGCCGTCTGCCGACACCATCATGCGACGGCTTGATGCCGCACCGGCCCGTGCCATGCCGCCGCGCGAGCGTGTGGATGCGCGCGAATTCAAGCGCCGCCCGGACCTGCGCCGCATGGCTCCGTCCATCGATATCCAGTCGATCAATTTTGCCTTTGGTTCGGCCGAAATCCCCCCGTCGGAATATCGCAAGGTGCATGAGATCGGCACGGCGCTCGAACGGATTTTGCGTCGCCGCCCCGGTGCTGTCTTCCTCATCGAGGGGCATACGGATGCGGTGGGTTCCAACGCATCGAACCTTGCCCTTTCTGAAGCCCGTGCGGCCTCCCTGAAGCGTCTCCTGGTCCGCCAGTTCCGCATTGCTCCGCGCGCCCTTGATACCGTCGGCTATGGCGAGGCCTATCTCTTGATCAACACGCAACGCGAGGATTGGCGTAATCGCCGCGTCACCCTGCGACGCATTGACGAGTTCGTTCGCTAAGGCATGTCGCGCTAAAGTGGGGGCCGGTTTTGCGATAACGAAATGCTTGAAATCAGCACCATGCCGGGCCTTTTGCCCGGCATTTTTGCCTTTGTCGCACTTCGCTAAAATTTGAACGAATCCCATAAAGGGAAATAAACAGACGAACCGTAAAGTGCTGCCATAAACAAAAAATACTCAAGGGGCATAGCATGCAGGAAAATCTCGACATCAGAACACGGAACGCAAGCCGCGCCGAATGCCGGATTTATGGCAAGGTTCGCCACTTCAATCAGGAAGTTCTGGGCCGCGTGATCGATCTTTCGGCAACGGGCATGAAGCTGGAGCTTGGCGGTCCGTTCACGGCCGCCACCGGCAGCCGCGTGAAGATCGAAAGCGAACAGCTCGGCTTTCTGGAAGGCGTTGTCGTGTGGTGCCGTGGCGGACGTCTGGGCATCAAGCTTCAACTGTCCAGCAACTCTCTGGCTCAGGTCTCGTCCTACTTCCGCTTCTTCCACGAAGAGCCGAAGCGTGTGCTGCGCGCCTGACGTAACGGAAAGTGACCTGAAACGGACAGGGCCAGCGTGCCCTGTCAGGGCACCATTTCGCGCCCGCAGACACGATTGCGGCCATTGCCCTTGGCAAAATAGAGCCGCTCGTCCGCCCTCAGCATCAGATCATGAAAGGCCTGGCCGTCCGCCGGGCCTGTCGCCACACCGCAACTGATGGTGACGGCCTTGCCATCCGGCGTCGACAAACGGCTCTCGACCGTCTGCCGCAAGCGTTCCGCCAGCGCCATCGCCTCCTCATGGCCCACACGCGGCAAGACGACGACGAACTCCTCCCCACCGAAACGATAAAGGCTGTCTTCGGCGCGTAGAGCGGCCTGCAATTGCTCGGCCATGACCCTCAAGACCCGGTCGCCCTCAATATGGCCGAAGCGGTCATTGACCAGCTTGAAGTGGTCCACATCCAGCATCACCAGACTGACCGGCGCCCCGCTATGAAGGCAATGATTGATCAGAGCGGGCGAGTCTTCCTCCAGTCGATTGCGATCAAATGCGCCGGTGAGCGAATCGCGGCCTGACTTCGCCAGCAGGTTTTCATATCGCTCGCGAAAGGTCAGATCGCCGAAAATATCAGCGAGCGGCCGGCTCGTCCCGAAGGCGGGTTTGGCGTGGCGCAGATACAGGTCGCCGGCATAAAGAACCGAATAGAGGATGAGCGCGAAGATCTTGGCAGCCCAGCCATCCCAGAAGACCGCCACCGGGACCCCCAGAAAGACATGGAGCACGGAGAAGAAGCCGACCTGATCGAAGGTCAGCATGATGGCGCCCGCGATCACGAAGCGCAGAACCGACGAACGTGGAAAGCGACGCCCCAGACGTTCATAGAGCAGGATAATTCCGAGGGAATCGACATAAAGCAATGTCGTTCCCCACAGCATCAGCCAACCCATTTCCTTCAGGAAACCGGCATCCGGCACAGCCCCCGATGAAACACCGGCAACCACCTGATATTGCAGGATGAAGGCCATCGCCACCATGACCAGATTGCCAATGAACAACCCGTAGATCGGCTGGCGAACGGTGGCGGCATCCTCACGAATATAGAGCATGAGGATGAGCATCAGTTTTCCGGCAAACAACACCGATGAACCGGGCGACGCGGTGCCGAACGGAAGCTCCACGTAAAAGACGGCCGCCAGATAGGTCTCAAGGAAGTGCATGACCCCAAGCGCGGTCAAAAAGACACCGAGCCCCAATCGTCTGCGGAAATGAAGCAGGGCCACCATCACCGAAAAGTAGATGATAGCCTCTGTAACCAGCAGCAGAAGATTGTGAACGGAAACCGGCATGATCACCTTTGGAAACAGCCATGCGCAAGACACAAAGCATGTCTCGGCCCATGGATGAGATATGAGGTGAAATGCATCATGCCCTGCACTGTTCTGCCTTGATCAAATATTGCCGCTTGCCGCACCATCCGCAAAGATCGCACCGCGTGACTGACCGATGATCTGCTCTGCCTTGCGGAAAGTAAACTCAAGCGCATCGGCTTCCGAGGTAAAAATATCGGCACGGATAAAGTTGCGCACGCGCGTCTCGCCATCGAAATCCTTCTCGATGCGCCCGGCCAGCCGGAACTGCGCGCCTTCACGAATGGGCGTCGCATAGATGCGAAACCCCTCGTACTCGCGCGGTTCTGCTTCCTTGCGGGCAGTCTCGGCGCTGCCGCCACCAAACATCGACATCAATCGGGACAAGAACGAAGCCATAGAAATGTTCCTCAGGGTCAGATGATCAGATTGGCGAGAATGTCATTCTCGGTAATGTCTTCATAGCCGAGACCGGCCGCCTCGAAACGCTCGGTCAGCGCGACAAAGTTCGCGGAATCCTTGGTTTCGAGACCGATCAGGATGGAGCCGAAATTGCGCGCCGACTTCTTCAGATACTCGAAACGGGCAATATCGTCATCCGGCCCCAGCAGATTGAGAAAATCGCGAAGCGCGCCGGGACGCTGCGGCAAACGCAGGATGAAGTACTTCTTCAGCCCCGCATAGCGCATGGCCCGTTCCTTCACGTCCGGCAGACGCTCGAAGTCGAAATTGCCCCCGGAGACCACGCAGACAATCGTCTTTCCGGCAATCTCCTGCGGATCAAGCAAGGACAGCGTGGCAATCGAAAGCGCACCCGCCGGTTCCAACACCACGCCTTCGACATTGAGCATATCGATCATCGTCACGCAGATGGCGTTTTCAGGAACAAGAACCACCTGTTCGGAAGAAAAGCCCTTCAGCGCTTCAAAATTCAGATCCCCGATGCGGGCAACAGCGGCCCCGTCCACGAAGTTGTCGACCTTGGGAAGCGTAACGATCTCACCCTTTTCAAGGCTGCGCTTCAGGCTGGGCGCGCCGCCCGGTTCGGCGAAGATGAAGGCGTTTTCGGGAAGCGTACCGGCCAGAAAACCCGTAACCCCGGCCGAAAGACCGCCGCCGCCAACCGGCAGAACGATGAGGTCGGGCTTTTCGCCTTCCGGCATCTGGGCCACGATTTCCGCGGCAACGGTTGCCTGCCCTTCAATGATGTCCACATCATCAAACGGCGGCACCATCTGCCCGCCAATCACTTCCACATGCTCACGCGCCGCCGCGTAGCACTGGTCGAAAATATCGCCAAACAGCCGGATCGCAATGAATTCACCGCCAAACATGCGGGTCTTGTCGATCTTCTGCTGCGGCGTCGTCACCGGCATGAACACAATGCCCGGCACCTGAAAATGACGGCAAGCGAAGGCAAAGCCCTGCGCATGATTGCCAGCCGAGGCGCAAATGAAGGTCTGCTCGCCACCACCGGCAGCAATCGCCTTGCGCATGAAGTTGAACGCCCCGCGCAACTTGTAGGAGCGCACCGGGGTCAGATCCTCGCGCTTCAGCCACACCTGCGCGCCATAATGGCGGCTCAGGTGATCGTTCAACTGCAGCGGCGTTTCGGGAAAAATGCCGCGGATGGCTTCGGCGGCATTCTCAACGTCTCGGGTTTCCACGTCTTTCGTGTCCATTGAAATTCAACACTGCAATCGCTATGGCATATGCAGCGGTTGAAACAAAGCATGTTGAGCCCGCATTCTTCAGGTTAAGCGCGGCGCATCCGCTCCCGGCGGAGTGCCAGACGGAAATCGGGGCACCCCTTGCTGAACGCCAATCTCTTCCGTGCCGCCTTTCATGTGGCCGCCATTTGCGGTCTCTATCTGGCAGCGGCCATGCTGGTTCCGGCCTTGGTGGACCTATATTTCCATGACAATCACTGGCAGGTGTTCGCCATCAGCGCCTTCCTGACCGGCGGCCTGTCGCTTCTGACGGCAACGGCCACGCGCGGCACGCCGCCACCCTTTAGTAAGCGGTTCGGCTTCATCGTCGTCAACGTTTTGTGGATCGTCTTCTCTGTCGCGGGTGCACTGCCCATCTACTTCTCGAAGCTGGGGCTGACCTTTGCCGCCAGTCTGTTCGAATCGGTCTCAGCCGTCACCACCACGGGTTCGACGGCCATTTCCGGGCTGGATCACATGCCCAAGGGCCTGCTGATGTGGCGATCGCTGCTGCACTGGCTCGGTGGCGTCGGGATCGTGGCCCTTGGCCTTTTCGTGCTGCCGTTCCTGCGCGTCGGCGGCATGTCCTTCTTCAAGCTGGAATCGTCCGACAGTTCCAGCGACAAGCCATTCGCCCGCATTGCCACCTTCACGCGCGCCTTCATCGGCATTTATGTCGGCATTACGCTCGCCTGCTTCATCGCCTATGACATGGGCGGCATGAGCCGGTTTGATGCGATCAACCACGCCATGGCAACGATTTCGACCGGCGGATTTTCAACCCACGACGCCTCCTTCGGCTATTTCGGCGATAATCTGGTCCTGTTGTGGAGTGCCACGCTTTTCATGATCATCGGCAGCCTGCCCTTCTCGATCATGATCCTGTTTGCCGTGCGTCGGCGTGTCGACACGTTGCGCGACCCACAAATCCTCGTCTTCATCGGCTATGTTTCGGCATTCGCCTTCGTGACCGCCGTATACGTGCATTTTCGCGATGCCGTGCCGTTCAGCAAAACGCTGGCCCATGCCTTCTTCAATTTTGCATCGATCTTTTCGACCACCGGCTTTGCCAGCCAGGACTATACGGCCTGGGGACCCCTTGTCGTGGTCGCTGCCTTTATCGCAACCTTTGTCGGCGGCTGTTCCGGCTCAACGGCAGGCGGCATCAAGGCCTACCGCTTCCTGATCATGTTCCAGACCATGCGCGTCGGCCTGAAGAAGCTCCTCTATCCGGATGCCATCTATTCCGTGCGCTACGGCAAGCTGACCGTCGATCTCGACACCCAGCGCGGTGTGCTGCTGTTCTTCGCCGCCTATATGATGATCTGGGCTTTCGGGGTGCTCGGCATGGGCGCTCTCGGCTATGATTTTGCCACCGCCGTTTCCGCCAGCATCACCGCCATCGCCAACGTCGGCCCGGGCATTGGGCAGGTCATCGGCCCCGCAGGCAACTTCGCCAGCATGAGCGATGGCGCCTTTTATCTTCTGTCGCTGCTGATGCTGCTTGGCCGTCTGGAAATCCTCTCCATTCTCGTCCTGTTGCTGCCGACCTTCTGGCGCGCCTGATCGATCCGCACCAAAGCGCCACATCAAGAAAAAAGCGCCGGATCCCGGATGAGGAATCGCGGCGCTTTTGACATGGAAACCTGTGGGCTAAACCTTCAGTGGGCGAGAATTTTATAGGCGGCATAAGCCCCGATGGCGAGCACAGCCACGACAGTAACAATCAGGTTCAGACGCTTCTCGATAAAGATGCGGATCGGCTCGCCATAGCGGTTCAGAAGGAAAGCCAGCGCATAAAAGCGGGCACCGCGCGCAACAATCGCCGAAATGATGAAGAGCGGCAGGCTCATCTGGATCACGCCGGAGAGAATGGTCACCACCTTGATGGGCGGCAGATGGGCAAGTCCCGAGGTGATCAAGAGGATCAGGATCCAGCCATCGCCCACACCGTTCTTCATCGCCTCGAAGGCATCAAGCTTGCCATAGAAGGCAAGGATCGGCTTGGCTACACTTTCATAGGCAAAGTAGCCCAGCGCCCAGCCGGCAATGCCGCCCGCCACCGACGCCGCTGTGGCCACGAAGGCATAGCGATAGGCACGATCCGGGCGACGCAACGCCATCGGCAGATAGAGCACATCCGCAGGAACCAGAAAGACAGAACTTTCCACAAAGGCGATGACCGCCAGCCAGACTTCTGCCGACTTGCGTTCGGCCAGAGACATCGTCCAATCGTAAAGCTTCCGAAACATACTCGTCCTCATTCAGAAAAGTTTCGACACGCCCATGCAGAAGCTTTGGTGCGGACGGCGGGAATCGAACCCGCACGACCAAGGTCGAAAGATTTTAAGTCTCTTGCGTCTACCAGTTTCGCCACGTCCGCATGCTTTTCTCTTTCAACGAGTTGCGGGATTCGGTCAAGGCTTGCAAACGCAAAGGGCGCGCTCCTTGCGGAACGCACCCCATTGTGATCGCAAAATGCGACGTGATGTCGTCAGGCCGAAAGCTTGGCGGCCAGCTTGGCAACCGTCGCGCCCTGGAACTTGGCACCTTCCAGCTCCACAGCAGACGGCATGCGCGAGCCATCGCCATCGGTAATGGTCGACGCACCGTAGGGCGAGCCGCCCTTGATTTCGTCAACACCCATCTGGCCCTGGAAAGCATAGGGCAGACCGGAAATCACCATGCCATGGTGCAGGAAGGTCGGCAGGAAGCCGAGAATGGTCGATTCCTGACCACCGTGCTGCGTGGCGGACGAGGTGAACATCGAGCCGACCTTGCCGACCAGCTTGCCGGTAAACCACAGGCCACCCGTCTGATCCCAGAAATTGCGCATCTGCGAGGCAACCGTGCCGAAGCGCGTGCCCGCGCCAACGATGATGGCGTCGTATTCAGCCAGCTCATCCACCGTGGCAACGGGAGCCGCCTGATCCATCTTGAAGTGGGAAGCCTTGGCGACCTCTTCCGGAACCAGTTCCGGAACGCGCTTGACGACAACCTCAGCGCCCTCGGCCTTGGCACCTTCAGCAACGGCATAAGCCATCTGCTCGATGTGACCGTAGGAAGAATAATAAAGAACCAGTACCTTAGCCATTTTCCGTGTTTCCTTGTGGGTCTCGTTGGTTTCGTTTTTGAATTTCGCCACCAGTTGGCGAATGAGATCAAAGATCATGCGCTGTCTCTCATCTCCTGATAGAGTAATGACAATCTAGGGCGGCGCAGGGCGCGCGAACAGCCGGACGAACAGGAACTGACTGTTCACAAATACAGAACGAAATATGTATTGCCATTCATTTTTTCCTCACATGAAAACCGTTCCGCTTCGCCTCGCGATAGGCTAGATTTCGGCCAGATTTTGAGGAGCGCCCATTCATGAATTCCAAGGCCAATGTCACCGCCGCCATGCTGGCCATCGGCGACGAGCTTCTGTCCGGTCGCACCCGCGACAAGAATATCGGCCATGCCGCGAGCATGCTGACACTGGTGGGGATCGACCTCAAGGAAGTACGCATCGTTCCCGACGAGGAAGAGGAAATCGTTGCCGCGCTGAATGCGTTACGGGCCAGATATACCTATGTCCTGACCTCCGGCGGCATTGGGCCGACCCATGACGACATCACCGCCGATGCCATATCGAAGGCTTTTGGCGTTCCCTGCCTGCATGACGAAAAGGCCATGGAGCTTCTGGCGGCCATGTATGAACGGCGCGGCATGGAATTTACCGAAACCCGCCAGCGCATGGCCCGCATGCCGCAGGGCGCCGACCATATTCCAAATCCCGTATCCACGGCGCCGGGCTTCATCATCGGCAATGTTTACGTGATGGCCGGCGTTCCGCAGGTGTTTGAAGCGATGATTGATTACGTCGTGCCGCGCCTTGAACACGGCCAGAAAATGCTGTCGCGCGCCATCGTCTGCCCGTTCGGTGAAGGCGATATCGGCCTGCCGCTCGGGGCCATCCAGAAAGCCCACCCACAAACTTCGATCGGCTCCTATCCGAAATTCAACAACTCAGGCTTTTCAACCGAGCTTGTGGTGCGCGCCCGCGATGAGGCCGCATTGGAGGCTGCCGCCGCCGATATTACAGCCATGATCGAAGCGATTGCCCGCGCCAAAGAAGCCGCATCCGCCTGATTGAAATTTATCAATTTTAGGGCAGCTTGCTTGACTGAGGTCAAGGTGAGCCGTCTCCGGAAGGGTCAGTGTCACGTTGAAAGCGGGCAAAAACCCTGCGGATGAGGGAGTCCATCATGACTTACAAAACCATTCTTGCTGTTCTGGACCGGCCAGCCACGGCTTCGACCATTTCCGACTTCGCCCTTGATTTTGCGGAAGGCTTCGGTGCCCATGTGATCGGCCTGCACATCGAAAGCGTTCCCTCGCTGCCGATGCTGGCACCCATGGAAGGACCGGACCCGGTCGCCATTGAAGCCATGATTTCGGCGGTGAAGGCCGAGACGGCAGGCATTGAAGCGACCTTCCTGAAGAAGGCATCGCTGGGCACGGCGACCGGCGAATGGCGCAATTTCATCTCGTCCGTTGGCTTCAGTTCGGCGTCTGCCATCGACAGTGCCAGAACTTCGGATCTGATCATCGCGGCTCAGGGGGATGGATCGATGCTCTCCGACAACCGTCTGGACATTGAGAGCTTCCTGTTTGACAGCGGTCGCCCCGTTCTTCTGGTGCCCTATATCGCCAAGGAACCGCACCCGATCAAGCGCGTGCTTCTGGCCTGGAACGGCTCGCGTGAAGCCGCCCGTGCGGCCTTCGATGCGCTGCCCTTCCTCAAGCAGGCCGAATTCGTCGAGATTTTCTGCGTGAACCCGCCGGAAACACCGACCCAATCGCCCGAAACGGCGGGGGCTGAAATTGCGGCGACACTGGCCCGCCACGGGGTCAACGCCGTGCTGTCCACGCACCAGACCTTCGGCATGGATGCTTCCGCCGCCATTGAAAACCGGCTTGCTGAAAACTCCATCGACCTTCTGGTCATGGGAGCCTATGGCCACTCGCGCTGGCGCGAAATGCTCTTTGGCGGCGTCACCCGCACCCTTCTCGAATCCATGACAGCCCTGACGCTGCTCTCGCGTTAAGAGCATGTCGCGCAAAAGTGGGAATCGGTTTTGCGATAACGACATGGGAAAAGTCCAAGACCTAAAGCGTGAGAGCGAATTTGAAAAATCGCGACACGCTTTAAGGCGGACAGACACCACGACAGGTTCTTTCGTCTGAATTCAGGTCTGAAATGCAAAAAGCCCGGCAAACGCCGGGCTTTTCTCATAATGTGATGTGGCTTCAGCCAGCGATGGCTGCGGCCACCGCTTCGATGGCCTCAGCGGCCTTGGAGCCATCCGGACCACCCGCCTGCGCCATATCCGGACGGCCACCGCCACCCTTGCCACCGAGTGCCACGGAGGCAACGCGCACGAGATCGACAGCGCTCAGGCGTTCGGTCAGATCCGGCGTCACGGCCACGACCGCGCTTGCCTTGCCATCATCCGAAACGCCAACCAGAACCACCACGCCCGAACCGACGGAGGCCTTGGCGTCATCGGCCAGCCCCTTGAGATCGCGCGGCTCGACACCCGTCACGGCACGGCCAAGGAAGCGCACGCCGCCCAGATCGCGCACTTCGGACGCCTGATCCCCGGAACCGCCCCCGAGCGCCAGCTTGCGCTTGGCATCGGACAGTTCCTTTTCCAGCTTCTTGCGTTCATCGAGCAGCGATTCAACACGCGAAAGCACATCGCCCGGCTGCACCTTCAGAACGCCTGCCAGCGTCTTCACGCGCTCATCCTGCTCCGCGAGATAGGCAAGCGCGCCCTCGCCGGTCACAGCTTCAACGCGGCGAACGCCAGCCCCCACAGCACTTTCCGACAGAACGCGGATCATGCCGATTTCACCCGTGGCATGCACATGCGTGCCGCCGCAAAGCTCGATCGAATAGGGCTTTCCCGCCTTCGGCCCTTCAAGGGCCGTGCCCATAGACACAACGCGCACTTCGTCGCCGTATTTTTCACCGAAGAGCGCCATTGCGCCTTCGGCAATCGCATCGTCAACGCTCATCAGGCGCGTCGTGACCGCAGAGTTCTGCAGCACGATGGCATTGGCCATCTCCTCGACACGCTTCAACTCCTCCGCCGACATGGGCTTCGGGTGGGACACGTCAAAGCGCAAACGCTCGGGCGCAACCAGCGATCCCTTCTGGGCCACATGCGTGCCCAGCACTTCGCGAAGCGCTTCGTGCAGAAGGTGCGTGGCCGAATGGTTGGAGCGCAGGCGGGAACGACGGGCATGATCCACGGTCAAGGCCACGGCTTCGCCCACCTTGATGCTGCCCTTGGCAACGGTGGCGCGGTGCACGAAAAGCCCCTCGCCCTTCTTCTGCGTATCGGATACCACGAGCGTCGCCGTATCCGTTTCGATCACACCGGCGTCGCCCATCTGGCCACCCGACTCTCCGTAGAACGGCGTCTGGTTGACGACCACCTGCACTTCATCGCCCGCGTTGGCTGCATCAACCGATGCACCATCCCGCACAAGCGCCTGAAGCACGCCTTCGGCGGTTTCGGTATCGTAGCCAAGGAATTCGGTGGCGCCGTGCTTTTCCTTCAGTTCGAACCAGATGGTCTCGGTGGCCTTTTCGCCCGAACCGGCCCAGTGCGAGCGGGCTTCGGCCTTCTGGCGCTCCATCGCATCCGTGAAGCTCGAAATATCAACGCCAATCCCACGGGCGCGAAGCGCATCCTGCGTCAGATCAAGCGGGAAACCATAGGTGTCGTAAAGCTTGAAAGCCGTCTCGCCGTCGAGGCTGTCGCCCTTGGAAAGGTTGACCGTCGCGTCATTGAGAAGCGAAAGACCGCGTTCCAGCGTCTTGCGAAAACGGGTTTCTTCAAGCTTCAGCGTCTCGGTGATCAGTGCTTCGGCGCGCACCAGTTCCGGATAGGCGCGGCCCATCTGCTGAATCAGCGCCGGCAGCAGCTTCCACAGCAGCGGATCACGGGCACCGAGCAGTTCGGCGTGACGCATCGCGCGGCGCATGATGCGGCGAAGCACATAGCCACGGCCTTCGTTCGACGGCAGAACGCCATCGGCAATCAGGAAGGCGGAGGAGCGAAGATGGTCGGCGATGACGCGGTGGCTGGCGCGACGCTCACCCACGGCAGGAACACCCGTTGCCTCGACAGACGCGGCAATCAACGCCTTGAAGAGGTCGATATCATAATTGTCGTGCTGGCCCTGCAGAAGGGCCGCTACGCGCTCAAGCCCCATGCCGGTATCGATGGACGGACGCGGCAGGTTGATGCGCTCATCCTTCGTCACCTGCTCATACTGCATGAAGACGAGGTTCCAGATTTCGATGAAACGGTCGCCGTCTTCGTCGGCAGAACCCGGAGGGCCACCCCAGATATGATCACCGTGATCATAGAAGATTTCCGAGCACGGACCGCACGGGCCGGTGTCGCCCATCGCCCAGAAGTTATCGCTCGTCGCAATGCGAATGATGCGATCATCCGAAAGACCGGCAATCTTCTTCCACAGACCGAAAGCTTCGTCGTCATTGTGGTACACGGTCACCAGAAGGCGCTTGGCATCAATGCCGAATTCCTTGGTGATCAGGTTCCAGGCCAGTTCAATGGCGTTTGCCTTGAAATAGTCGCCAAACGAGAAATTGCCGAGCATTTCGAAGAAGGTGTGGTGGCGGGCCGTATAACCCACATTGTCGAGGTCGTTATGCTTGCCACCGGCACGCACGCACTTCTGCGCCGTCGCGGCCGTCGAATAGGGGCGTTGCTCAAGGCCGGTAAACACGTTCTTGAACTGCACCATTCCGGCATTGGTGAACATCAGTGTCGGGTCGTTGCGCGGCACCAGCGGACTGGAGGAAACAACCTCATGCCCGTTCTTCTTGAAATAGTCGAGGAAGGTCGACCGGATCTCGTTTACACCGCTCATGCTACGCCCTTCATTCGCCGCCTCAAGCGGCATACATTTCGGAAACCAAAGGCTTTTATCGCCGGGGCTTTGCCCTGTCCAGCCGGACAAAGAAAAACCGGCCCTATCTCACGATACGACCGGTCTTATTTTCACAATAATCTCGAAAATCGAGAATTACATACCCGCCGCATCATCCACATCATCGGCATCCGGGCCACCCGTCTGGAGGAAGCGGTCGGCAATCAGGCCGGCATTCTGGCGCAGGGAAAGCTCGATCTCGTTGGCAGCCGCCGGATTGTCGCGCAGGAACTGCTTGGCGTTTTCACGCCCCTGCCCAAGACGCTGGCTGTTATAGGAGAACCAGGCACCGGACTTTTCGACGATACCGGCCTTCACCCCCAGATCGACCAGTTCGCCGACCTTGGAGACACCCTCGCCATACATGATGTCGAATTCCACCTGCTTGAAGGGCGGTGCCATCTTGTTCTTGACGACCTTGACGCGGGTCTGGTTGCCGGTGACCTCTTCGCGATCCTTGATCGCGCCGATACGGCGGATATCAAGACGCACCGAAGCGTAAAACTTGAGCGCGTTACCACCCGTCGTCACTTCCGGCGAACCATAGCTGATACCGATCTTCATACGAATCTGGTTGATGAAGATCACCATGCAGTTGGACCGCGAGATGGATGCCGTCAGCTTGCGCAGCGCCTGGCTCATCAGGCGCGCCTGAAGACCGGGAAGGCTTTCGCCCATCTCACCTTCAATTTCGGCGCGCGGCGTAAGCGCAGCCACCGAGTCGATGACCAGAACATCGACAGCACCGGAGCGCACCAGCGTATCGGTAATTTCCAGCGCCTGCTCACCCGTGTCGGGCTGGGAAATCAGAAGGTTCTGCAAATCAACACCCAGCTTGCGGGCGTAAACCGGGTCCAGAGCATGTTCGGCGTCGACGAAGGCACAAATGCCACCCTTCTTCTGCGCCTCGGCAATGGTGTGCAGAGCCAGCGTCGTCTTGCCCGAGCTTTCCGGGCCGTAAATCTCGACGATACGCCCCTTCGGCAAGCCGCCAATGCCAAGGGCAATATCAAGGCCGAGTGAGCCGGTCGAAACCGTTTCGATCTCCACCACATTCTCGTTCGAGCCGAGCTTCATGATCGAGCCCTTGCCGAAAGCGCGCTCGATCTGGGAAAGTGCCGCTTCCAATGCCTTGCTTTTATCCACCGCTTTGTCCTCTACGAGCCGCAAAGTATTCTGTGCCATTTTCCCACCTTTAGGTTATTGAAGGCGTTGAGGCAATCAATCCGCCGATGGGATGTTTGTACACATTTTGTTCTCATATTGCAATACCCATTCAAGGTATTGAAAATAAAATGTAATCATGTGAGTGTTCTTTTTATGTTTTTCTGGATCGCCTTAAACGCGATGATCCCTGAAAACCATATGGAACAGCGAATCGGAAAGGCAAGGAAATCGGCATGGATCAGCTCGCAGGCGCGCCCCGAATTCTCGTGCTGGGCGGCGCGCATATGGACCATCGCGGAACGATCCACGGCCCGACGGTTCCCGCCGCGTCCAACCCCGGTCACTTTGCCCATGAACCCGGCGGCGGCGGGTTCAATGCGGCCCGCAATCTCGCAGCCCTTGGCCATGCCGTTCGCATGATTTCACCGCGCGGCGGTGATGCGGATGGCGAGACCGTCGCTGCGGCAGCCCTCGCCGCAGGGGTCGTGGACCACCCGTTTGTTTATCTCGACCGCCGCACCCCCGGCTATACGGCGATCCTGTCCGAAACGGGTGATCTTGTCATCGCGCTCGCAGATATGGATCTCTATCGCCTCTTCACGCCGCGCCGCCTTCTGGCGCGCACGGTGCGCGCTGATCTCGATTGGGCAAGCCATATTCTGTGCGACGCCAACCTTCCGGAAGGAACGATCGAGGCGCTGGCACATCGTGCCCGCGACATGGGAAAGCCGCTGGCAGGTATCGCCATTTCACCGGCCAAGGTCTTGCGCTTTCGCCGCGCCGTTTCTGGCCTCGATTTCCTGTTCATGAATGGCGCGGAAGCCGCCGCCTTCAGCGGCCGGGAGGCAACGAACGCCGCCGATTGGCCCGCAATTCTTCGTGATTGCGGCCTGAAAGGCGGCGCGATTACACAAGGTGGGCGCGATATCATCGCTTTTGACGAAACCCATTCCCTCGCGCTGACACCACCGCCGGTGGGAACCGTCGTCGATGTCACCGGCGCAGGCGATGCCTTTGCCGCCGCAACACTTTCAGCACTGGCGGGCGGCACCCCCCTCCCGCAGGCCATACGCCAAGGCGCGGCCCTGGCCTCCCTCACTGTCAGTTCTTCCCATGCCGTGATCGCCGAGACGATGAAAGATGTGCTTGTGACGTTGGTCGGGCTTGTCGATCAGCCTCGCAATCTGGCATGAACGGGATCAGCTCAGCGCAGCGAAAGACCGGACATGACCAGAGCCATTTCACCGCTTCTTCCCATCTTCTATTCCCGCGAAGTCGCAGCGGCCAAAAGCCGGGGTGCGCCTCTGGTCGCGCTGGAATCGACCATCATCACCCACGGCATGCCCTATCCCGGCAATCTGGAAATGGCGCTGAGCGTGGAAAACATCGTGCGCTCGCAAGGTGCCGTGCCCGCCACCATCGCCGTTCTGGATGGCAACCTGCATATCGGGCTTGAAGAAGCCGAGATCGAGCGGTTGGCACAGACGCAAGGCGCGATGAAACTGTCGCGCGCCGATCTGGCTTTTGCAATTGCCGAACGTCGCACCGGGGCGACCACCGTGGCCGCCACCATGATTGCCGCCGCCCGCGCCGGCATCAAGGTATTTGCCACCGGCGGCATTGGCGGTGTTCATCGCGGCGCGGAAGAAAGCTTTGATATTTCAGCGGATTTGCAGGAACTGGGGCGCACTGCGGTCGCCGTGGTCTGCGCAGGCGCCAAGGCCATTCTTGATATCCCGAAGACGCTCGAAGTCCTGGAAACGCAGGGCGTTCCGGTCGTCACCTATGGCGCCACCGAGTTCCCGGCGTTCTGGTCGCGGTCTTCCGGCCTGCAAAGCCCGCTGGTGCTCGACAGCCCGGCGGCCATTGCCAATTTCCAGCGCGTTCGCAACCAGCTTGGCCTTGAAGGCGGCATGCTGATTGCCAACCCCGTGCCGGAAGAAGATGAAATCCCGCGCGAGGAAATGGAAATCTATATTGGCCGCGCGCTCGCCAATGCCGAACGGGAAGAAGTGACCGGCAAGGCCGTGACGCCCTTCCTGCTGGATGCGATTTTCCACCTGACCCATGGCCGCAGCCTCAAGACCAACATCGCGCTGGTGCAGAACAATGCCCGGCTTGCAGCCGCGATTGCCGTGGCCATGGCCGAAGGCTGAAACAGGCTACCGCGCAAACAAAAAGCCCGGCCATAAGCCGGGCAGATGTTGATGACAAACCCTGCTTCATCCACCTCCGTCATCCTCGGGCTTGACCCGAGGATCCATGATTTCAATGAGTTATGGATGGTCGGGTCAAGCCCGACCATGACGAAGAGAGAGGTTGTCGACCTTTGTCCGTTATCTGATCCGGCCCATTTTTAGGGAGGGGCCGATCAAGAATCTAGACTTCAGCCTTCGCTGTCGAGCATTTCGCGAACGGCTACCGCCAGTTGCTTCAGCGAGAAGGGCTTTGGCAGGAAGCCGAACTTGGCATCGGCAGGCAGGTTCTTGGCAAAGGCGTCCTCAGCATAACCGGACACGAAGATAAACTTCAGCTCCGGCCAGCGCTTGCGAATTTCGCCCAGCAGCGTCGGCCCGTCCATTTCCGGCATCACCACGTCGGAAACGACCACATCCACCTTGCCGTCCAGCTCATCCATGATGTCGAGCGCCTCAACGCCCGATCCGGCCTCATGAACCGTATAACCGCGCGTTTCCAGCATGCGTTTGCCACCGCGGCGCACGGCCTCCTCATCCTCGACAAGCAGAACGACGGCCGAATTGCCGGTCAGGTCCAGCGGTTCGGACTCTGCCGCCTGGCCGAGAACGCGGCTCGTCTTTTCCGGCTGCGCGGAAGAGACGCCCGACTCATGCGAAAGAGCGGAAGACGCGTTCACGGCGCTGCGCGGCGCATGTTCCGGCACCGGCTCCGCCGTATGACGCGGCAGGAAGATACGGAAGGTCGTGCCCTTGCCCACTTCCGATTCCGGATGGATGTAGCCGCCGGATTGCTTGACGATGCCGTAGACCATCGCAAGCCCCAGACCCGTGCCCTTGCCGACTTCCTTCGTGGTGAAGAACGGCTCGAAAATCTTGTCCATGATTTCAGGCGCGATGCCGGTGCCGGTATCCACCACCTCGATCATCACCAGATCTTCGCGCGGAAGGTCGGCATAGTTGAAGCTTGCCACCTCAGAGGCGCCGACATTGCGGGTCTTGAGCGTGATCCTGCCACCACTCGGCATCGCGTCGCGTGCATTGACGCAGAGGTTGATCAGCACCTGTTCGAACTGCGAAAGGTCGGTCTTCACCGGCCAGAGATCACGCCCGTAATCGACATCAAGTTTGACATTGGTGCCGGAAATCAGCCGCTCGACCAGCATGCGCAGGTCGCCCACCACATCGGTCATATTGAGCACGACGGGGCGCATGGTCTGCTTGCGCGAGAAGGCCAGCAACTGGCGCACCAGAACCGCGGCGCGGTTGGCATTGCGCTTGATTTCCATAAGATCGGCGAAACTCGCATCCGAAGGCCGCGCCTGCAGCAGCAGGTGGTCGGAAGACAGGAGAATGGCCGTCAGCACATTGTTGAAGTCGTGCGCGATACCACCGGCAAGCGTGCCCACGGCATTCATCTTCTGGGTCTGCGCCATGCGGGTTTCGAGCGCCTTCTGCTCGGTCACCTCAACCGCATAGATGATAGCCGCCTCTTCCGGTGCCTCGTCGCTCTGGTCGATCACCGCATTGACGTAATAGCGGAAATGCCGCGTCTCGTCGGCCGGATGGCGGCAGTCGAAGGGCGCGATATCGCTCTGCCGGTCGCGGGCAGCGGCAAGCGCCGTCGCCATCATCGGCCGTTCCGCCTCGGGGATCAGGCGCTGGAAGCTCACGCCGCCTTCGATGTCGTCACGCGAGACAGCACCCGAAAACAGCTTGAGGAACGGCGCATTGGTCTTGAGAATACGGCCTGCCCCATCGACAGACGCAATCGCCATCGGCGTGTTGTTGAAGAAGCGCGTAAAGCGCATCGCCGCCAGCGTATCATCCGATGCGCCATCGGCTTCCGCGCGGCGTGACAGAACGACCGTACGGCTTTCACCCGGCGCACCGTCACGCGCCGCACTGACCTGATGCACAAGGCGCACCGGCAGGCTCTGCCCGTTGGACCGACGAAAATCGAGGTCGAGAATTTCGGTCCGGTTGGCACCCGGCTCCGCCTGCACCGACTGGATCAGCGCCATGCCCTCGCCCGCCACGAAATCGGCGATCGAAAGAGAACCCGGCACAAATTTGGTGAGGTCCGTCGAAAGCCATTCGGCAAGCGTGGCGTTGATATAGAAGACCTCGCCCTTGCGACCCGCAGAGAAGAAGCCGACGGGCGCGTGGTCGAGATAGTCGATGGCGTTCTGCAATTCCTTGAAGAAGCGCTCCTGCTCCTCACGCTCGCGCGTCACATCACAGACCTGCCACACCTGAAGGGCCGGAACACCACCAGCCTGCGCCGTCAGAAGCCGCGCCTTGAGACGATACCAATGGGCGTTCGCCGGATTGTCCGGCGCGCCGCTCAGACCCTTGATCAGGCGGAACTCTTCCTCGCCATCGCGTCCCTCGCGAAGACCATTGGTCAGGCGGTAAAGAACCTCGGTCGCCTCACGGCTGCGGGAAAGATGCGCTTCGAGCGCACGCACTTCCGTCGCCTTGTGCGCGCCGGTCAACTCGCCATAGGCGGCATTGGCAAAAACGATGCGTCCCGCTTCATCGGTGATGATGATCCCGTCCGGATGCGTCGCCATGAAGCGGCGCGCCAGCTCATCCGGCTCGGAGCCGGGCATGACCTGCACAAAGCCGATCAGCGACGAAACGAGGAAGAAAATCCCGACCATGGCCAGAACGCCAAGAATCCCTAGCGCAATCTCATGATCCAGCTGATTGCGGAAGATGATGAAGGCGGCTGCAGCGGCGGCCAGAACCACCGCCAGAAAGAGAATGCGCATGATCATTCCGGACGTGCGAACGCCCCGATCCACGAGCGGCGCAACTTCGTCACCGGCTTGCCGCATACCCGTCATCGCACCCCTTCAAGCTTCCCGGCTCAAAAGCCGTAGCCACCGGCCAGCCCCAGGCGGGCGACCATCACCATGGAATCATTCCCATCGACTCACTGTTTAGCAATTTGCAGCGCAAGCCAAAAGCATAAGCCAACACTTCGCACAGAGCCTATGCACAGGCAATTGCCGCAACGCGAAACAATGCAACGTCGGGCCTGCTTGCAACACGCATCGAAAAGGCGTTTCCTGACCGGAATCAGTCACGAAAAGGCAAAAGGGCATGCTGGGCGAAACCATGGGCGATTTCGGGGGAAGGCTACTTCTCGCCACCTCCGGCGTCGGGCTGGCGTTGATTGCGCTGGTGGCCGTCCTGCGTTTCGTGCGCCGCCACAATGGACGCCTGCCCTTTGGCCTTTCGGTCGCGCAATCCAAAGAAAAACGCCTTCAGGTGCTGGATACGGTCGCCATCGATGCCCGCCGTCGCCTGGTTCTCATCCGTCGCGACCAGGTCGAGCATCTGATCCTGATCGGCGGCCCATCGGATGTGGTGATCGAGGCCGACATCAAGAGCACCGCAGAAGTGCTCTCATTGCCGCAGCCCGTCGCCCCTCAACAGCCATCGGCCGTCCAGATGCCTGCGGCTCAGACACCAACCGTCGTTCCGGCGTCGCCTCGCCCGTCCGTCGCGAGCCTGCCGACACCGCGCCCCAAACCGCCCGCCCAGCCGCTGGAGCGCCCGCTGCCGGTCACACCGCATGCCGCCTATGGTGAAACCGCAAGCGAGTTCTCCGGCCCGGACCCGGACGATCGATCCGAAGAATTGCGTCAGGCCGAAGCCCATCTGGAAGCCATGCGCCGCCGCATCCTGTCGAACGAGCAGCCACAGGCTGAGCGCCCGACAACGCGCGCCAGCGAGACAAGCGACTTCGCCCGCGTTCTCGACAGCGAAATGAAAACGCCGCTCTACGACACCCCGCGCCCGCTGGCCAATGCCGAAGCCGCGCCGAAGGAACCCGATCTCCAGAAGGAGATTGCCCGCATTTTCGGCAAGGCCCCCTGAACACCTCGCCAAAAAAATCAGGCCGGAAACGCAAGAAGCCGCAACGTGGGCACACGTCACGGCTTCTCGATCATGTTCAACGCGTCACCCGGCAGGCCGGGCCGCTGGTCTTATTCGTCGCGATAGACCTTTTCGCGGCGCTCGTGACGTTCTTGCGCCTCGATGGAAAGCGTGGCAATCGGGCGGGCGTCGAGACGACGCAGGCCGATGGGTTCGCCGGTTTCCTCACAATAGCCGTAGGTACCGTCATCAATGCGCTGCAAAGCTGCATCGATCTTGGAAATCAGCTTGCGCTGACGGTCGCGGGCACGAAGCTCGATGGCGCGATCGGTTTCCGATGACGCTCGATCAGCCAGATCGGGGTGGTTTGCGCTTTCCTCGGCAAGATGGCCGAGAGTCTCACGGGCTTCACGCAGAATGTCGTTCTTCCAGGCAATAAGCTTGGCCCGGAAATAGGCACGCTGGTTCGGGTTCATGAACTCGTCATCATCCGAAAGCACGAAACCGTCAAGATTGCTATTCTCACTCAACGCGATTCTCCTGAAGGACTGCCTCACTGGCGGGTGTATAACGCATAGGCAAGGGCGGATTCAAGTGCCGTGATGTTTTTGCAGGCATTTTTAAATCTGTCACAAAAATAGGCTAAACGGCTCTATTTGTACAGAATTTCACCAATTGCCCTCCAACCTGCCGGTTGCTCACGCAAAAGCGCGAACACCTGTCAAGGCGGCTTTCTGCCCGGTTGACGGCATTGCATCGAAAAAGATAGACGCAATCATCGCCAGATGCTTGTTCCCTCCACCGGGTGGACGACAAACCCGGCGGGATTTGCATCGCTAACGGAAATTCGCACGGATGACCGCCCTCAACCGATCGCTTCAGAGGATTTATCTGCTCCGGCATGCACAGGCCGCCTGGCCGATGCCCGGCGAGAGCGATTTCGACCGCTCCCTCGACGACAAGGGACAGTCCGAAGCGGCGGCGCTGGCAGGCTCCATTGCCGAAAAGGGCTACCTCACCGACCGCATCATCAGTTCCGGCGCGCGCCGCTGCCGCCAGACCGCCGAGGTGATCAGCCGGGCCTTTGGGCGGGATTTCCCCGTGATGATCGAAACCGATCTCTATCACGGCATGGCGGATACCTATCTCGACATCATCAACCGGCAGGACGGCATCGCCCGTCTCGTTGTCGTCGGCCACAACCCGACGAATGAGGAATTGCTGGAAACGCTGGTCGGTGCCGATGCCACGTGGAGCACGATCCCCGGCGGTTATCCGACAGCGGGTCTGGCCGTGATCGAACGCGACGCCGAAAGCGCCTCAGGCTGGGCGCTGGTCGATTTCATCACGCCCTGAGCGGCGCAATCCACGGCTTTCGCCTTTTCAAGCGTTCCGCGCCTTCCTATATGTTGATGACATGCAGCAAGGACCGGACGGCAACAGAGTGGCCAGCACCTTCACATCCATTGCCGACAGTGCCTTGATTGCGCTCGACAGCCTCACTGATCGCGCCACGAATCTCGTCAACCCGTCGATCCGTCTGGGCGTCACCGGCCTTTCACGCGCCGGTAAAACCGTCTTCATCTCATCGCTGGTGCATAATCTCCTGCATGGCGGGCGCTTGCCGCTGTTTGAGCCGCTCCATTCCGGACGCATCTCCAATGTGCGGCTGGAACCGCAACCGGATGACGCCGTGCCGCGCTTCCAGTATGAGGACCACATTCAGGCACTGATCAAGGAGCGCGTCTGGCCGGATTCGACCCGCGCCGTCTCGGAATTGCGCCTCACCTTCGATTACCAGAGCACCAGCGGCTGGAGCCGGTTTTTGAGCCCCGGACGCCTGTCGCTCGACATCGTGGACTACCCCGGTGAGTGGCTGCTCGACCTGCCGCTTCTGTCGCAGGATTACCGCACCTTCAGCGACAAAACCGCATCGCTGGCGGCCACCGGCATCCGCGCAGCACTGTCCCGCGACTGGCTGGCCATGGCCGGCGAAATCGACATGGACGCTCCGGCAGACGAGGGGCAAGCCCGCCGGCTGGCGGACGTGTTCACCGCGTACTTGCGCGCCTGCAAGGCGGATGAACGCTCGCTCTCCACCCTGCCGCCCGGCCGCTTCCTCATGCCCGGTGATCTGGAAGGCTCGCCTGCGCTGACCTTTGCACCCCTGCCCGGCATTCCTGAAACGCCCGCCCGCCCCGGCTCCCTGCGGGCCATGATGGAGCGCCGCTTCGAGGCCTACAAGACCGTCGTCGTCAAACCCTTCTTCCGCGAACATTTCGCAAGGCTGGACCGCCAGATCGTGCTGGTCGATGCCCTGCAGGCCATGAGCCGCGGCGAGGAAGCGGTTGCCGACCTCGAACGCGCCATGCAGGATGTCATGGAGTGTTTCCGGCCCGGCTCGGGAAGCTTGCTGTCCGCCTTGGTCGGACGCCGGATCGACCGTATTCTCGTGGCGGCAACGAAGGCGGACCATCTGCATCACGAAGGCCACGACCGGCTGGAGGCGATTACCCGCCGCCTCGTGGATCGCGCCGTGACCCGCGCGGGCCTAGCCGGTGCCGGGATTGACGTGATGGCCATCGCCTCGATCCGCGCCACCAGGGAGGCAACCGTCAAACAGGATGGCGAAACGCTTCCCGTCATCGTCGGAACCCCGATGGCCGGTGAAACCATCAACGGTGAAGTCTTCGACGGCAACCGCAAGACGGCGGTGTTTCCCGGCGATCTTCCCGCCCATCCGGAGGCGGTTTTTACGCAAGACGCGGCCAGCATGGCCCATGTCAACGCCTTACGTTTCCGCCCGCCGGAAATCCCCGTGGTCAATGGTGAGCGCGTGGCGCTTCCCCACATCCGCCTCGACCGCGCCCTGCAATTCCTGCTTGGAGACCGGCTGCAATGAGCGCCGAAAACCGCCCTCCCCAGCGCAAGCCCCGCGCCTTCGCCATGAATGAGCCTTCGGCGGTGAATGCCGCACCGGATGAAGCGCTGAAGGAACCGCGCACACCGCGCAGTTTTGATGGCGATGTCGTCTTGACGCCGGACGAGGAAGACCCGTTTCTGGCCGACGCCATCGTCGAACCGCCGGTCGCAGAGCCGCGCCCGCGCCGTTTTTCCTTCGCAAGGCTCGCCGCCGGCGCCTTTGGCGTGCTGGTCTCGCTGGCCTTGGGGCTTTGGGCCGATAGCCTGATCCGCGACCTGTTTGCCCGCTATGAAAGCCTCGGCTATGTGGCGCTTGGCGCGCTCATCATCGGCCTTGTGGCGCTGGCGGTGGTCATTGGTCGCGAAATCGCCGGCCTGATGCGGCTGCAAGCCGTGCAGAACCTGAAGGAAGAGGCCGCCAAGGCAGCCTTGGAACGCAAGCCGGAACCGGCCCGCAAAGTCGTTCACCACCTCACCCAGCTGCTTTCCGCGCGCCCGGAAACCGCTCGCGCCCGCGCGCGCCTGAAGGAAACGGATGAGGACATTATCGATGGCCCGCACCTGATCGATCTGGCCGAGCGCGAACTCATGTCACCGCTCGACCGGCAGGCCCGCGCCTTGATCCTCAATGCCGCCAAGCGCGTCTCCATCGTCACAGCGGTGTCGCCGCGCGCCATCGTGGATCTTGCCTATGTGCTCTTCGAGGTCATGCGGCTGGTGCGCGCCATGGCCGATCTTTATGGCGGCCGCCCCGGCTCCTTTGGAATGCTGCGTCTCTTGCGTGATGTGATTGCGCACCTCGCCGTCACCGGCTCGATTGCCGTGGGCGATGGGCTGGCCCAGCAGGTGCTGGGACACGGCCTGGCCTCAAAGCTCTCGGCGCGTCTGGGCGAAGGTGTGATCAACGGCCTGATGACCGCGCGCATCGGCATCGCCGCCATGGACCTGTGCCGTCCCTTGCCCTTTTCGGCACTGAAACGCCCCGGAATCAGCGACTTCATCGGTGATTTGACACCGAACCTGACCGGCAAGCGCCAACCGGAACCCAAAGCCTGAGCGTCAGCGCGTTACCAAAGCGTCAGCGAATATGGTGAATCGAATTTCACCGCATAAACGACGCATTAACCATTCCCCGGCTAGGATTAACATCAATCAGATCGCTGCTTGTCAGGGAAAGTATCATGTCTTTGCGCTTCTTTTCGCTCGCCGGCGGTCCGGCCATGGCTCTTGCAATCACCACCATCGCCACGCTGACGGGCAGCGCCGCTGAGGCAGGTCCGAAGGATCGCGTCTTCTTCGATTCCATCGCAGGCGAATGGAGCGGTCCGGGCGAAATCGTCGCGGGCAAGTACAAGGGCACCAAGTTTACCTGCAATCTGGCAGGCGAGCCTTCCGATGGCAGTGAAGCGGGTATCAAGCTGGACGGCACCTGCCGCGTCGGCGTCTTCACCCAGCCCATGTCCGCTTTCATCGCTGAAAAGGGCACCAGCTATACCGGCAAGTTCCTCGATGGCGCTGCTGGCAAGGGCCTCGATATCGTTTCCGGCACGATTGCCGATGGCAAGGCCGTCATGGGCATCAGCCGCTCGCAGCTGAACGGTGTTCTCGTTGCCCGCGTCGATGATCCGAAGGCCATGAATGTCACCATCTCGGTCAAGGTCGGCCAACAGATGGTGCCGGTCATTGCCATGACGCTGGCCCGCCAGCTCGATAACGTGGCTGTCGGCTCGATCCGCTAAGATCATCGCGATTGCGAACATTGTAAAAAGCCCGGCTTGTCCGGGCTTTTTGCTGTTCAGATGGCATCCACCACGGCCAGTGCATCGCGCGTTGCCGTTACGTTATGCACCCGGAAGATCGCCGCTCCGGCCAGACGCAGCAAAACGGTGGTGGCAAGCGTTCCGGCATCACGCTCGGCCGCCACATCCCGCCCCGTCAGCGCACCGATAAAACGCTTGCGCGACGTTCCGGCCAGAACCGGCAGGCCGAAGTTTTCCATCGCCGCAAAGCGTGCCAGAAGCTCCACATCCTGCCCCGGTTCGCGGTTGAACCCGAAGCCCGGATCAAGCGTTACCGCTGACCGTTCAATCCCTGCTGCATCGGCAAGGGCCAGTGATCGGCTGAAGAACGCGGCCCGGTCGGCCAGAATATCCGGCGATGCCAGTTCCCGTTCCCGCGATGTGTACATGATGCACACGCCAGCCCCGGCATCGGCCACCACCTGCGCCATGTCTTCGTCCTTCTGAAGGCCAAAGACATCGTTGACGATATGCGCCCCGGCAGCCAGCGCCAGCCGCGCCGTTTCCGCCCGATAGGTATCGACGGAAATCGCCGCCGACGTTTCCCGCGAAAGCTGCTCGATGACGGGAAGCACCCGGTCCTGCTCTTCTGCCGCTGAGACCGGCAAGGCCCCGGGCCGCGTCGATTCCCCGCCGATATCAACAATATCAGCCCCTTGCGCAATCAGCGCCAAGGCATGGGAAACGGCAGCATCCACCTGCCGGAACTGCCCGCCATCGGAAAAAGAATCGGGCGTGACGTTCACAATACCCATCACCAGCCCGCGCTTGCCGATGGAAAGGCCATGCCCGCCTGCACAGGTCCACAATCTGGAAGTGTCGTTCACCGTATTGTCTTTCCTTTGGACCCTAAACCTGTTTCTTGGCATCCGCGTATTGCGCTCTCCCGGCCTATGGCCCAAGGTCGCTTCGAGTTCAACCAGCGGATTCCCGAATGCCTCTTACCCATGCCCTGAAGCTCGCGCTTGGCATCGCCGCCATGATGGTCGCCAGCATGCAGGCACCGCGTGCCGAAGTCATCTTCAAAAAGTCCGTGCGTTATTATGCGGTGGGCGGCCATTCAACCAGTGAAATCGACAAGGAACTGGCCCGGCGCGGTCCCATGTCCCGCAATACGGGCATGCGCCATCCCGGCACTACGGAGATCCGCTTCGGTGGCGAAGTCTCCTATGTCGAACAGGGTGGACGCTGCCGCGTCGGTGCCGTCAAGGTTCGCCTGACGACCCGCATCAACCTGCCAAGCTGGAAGAATCGCGCAAAGGCCGGGCCGGAAATGGCACTGATCTGGGATACGCTGTCCTCCGACATTCTGCGTCACGAAGACCGCCACGTCGAGATTGCCCGCAACCACGCCCGTGCGCTCGACGAGAAGCTGAGCGCCATTCCTTCCGCCAGCCGCTGCAAGACATTGCAGGACCGCACCGCGGAACTGACCCGCGAAACTACGGCGGCCCACGATGCCGATCAGGCGAAATTCGATCAGGTCGAGGCCATCAACTTCCAGAAGCGCTTGAGCCGCCTCATTCGCCACCGCGCCGGTTTTGGCGGCGCGGCAGCAGATCGCTGAAACGATCAGCCCTGACGCTCGGGAAGATGGACGACGAGGCCATCGAGGTCCGCCGACATCTTGATCTGGCAGGACAGGCGCGAGGTCGGGCGCACGTCGAATGCGAAGTCCAGCATGTCCTCTTCCATCGGCTCAGGCTCGCCAACCTTCGCGGTCCACGCATCATCCACATAGACATGACAGGTCGCGCAGGCACAGGCCCCGCCGCACTCGGCTTCAATGCCCGGCACGGAATTGCGAACAGCGTTCTCCATCACGGTGGAGCCGTCAGCAGCCTCGAGGTCATAGCGCTGGCCATCGAAGGCGACGATCGTCAGTTTGGTCATGTCGTATGCTTCCTGAATTTTGGTATGTTCGCAAAGGGGTCCAAATGCCCTGTTCATCCACCAATAGAACAGGTTTTGGAAAAGTGTGAAGCCCTTTCGCAGCGCACACGGCCATGTTTTCAGCAAGCCATGCAAAAGGGCGACACCGTTTCCGGTGCCGCCCCTCACAAATCGATTTCCAAAAGCGCCGGCGTTTAGCGGCTGAGCTTCAGGATGAAATTTTCGGCTTCCAGAACGGCAGCGGCAAGGCGTGCATTGGCAGCCGCATCATCGCCCTTGCTTTCCAGTTCAGCAGCAATCTGGGCAACAGAAAATGCGCCGACAGCCTCTGCCGAACCCTTGAGGCGGTGAGCGGCGGCCTTACGGCCTTCGGCGTCATTGCGGGAAAGTTCCTGCAGGGCAATGCGGGCCTGACGGGCGAACATCTGAAGCACTTCGGCTTCGAGAACCTTGTTGCCAGCCGTCTGTGCAGCGAGATGGACCAGATCGATCGGGCGAGCCGTGGAAGGACGGCCAACGCGGGAATTGTCGGGGGCTTCGAACGCAATATTGAGCGCTGCCATGGGTCTGTTTCCTGTTTTTGTCGTTATCCAGCGAATGTGGGTCCACTTTCGCTCGCGGGACTGGCTATTCCGTTAAATTTAGGCGCAAAGACGGCAAAAACGTTGAGATATGGTTAATTTTGACTAAATCCCTGCACCGCAAGGTATTTCGCCCGAAAGCAATCTTAAAAAACTGTTAAAAAGACTTGTGTCGCCGGGCCTGCGGGGTGGTGTCGATTGTGTCGCGGAAACAACTGTGTCACTACGGTACGGTAGGGAAAATTGACGGTGGCGTATGGCCTGCCGAAGAGAGCGCCTGTTGGGCGCAGACTCTCGACATCAGCCTGAAACCGCAGTGAATTGGGCTAAAGTTCCGCCATGTTTTGACGGCACTCCCCTCCCCGAGATTTTTGGATCGAGCGCATGGGACAAGGCATGCGGCAAGCGTTCGGCGCTCGATACCCCGGCAATGCGTTAGTGACGAGGCGTACCTATGGCAGACAGGAAACAAAGCGAGTCAGCAGATCGCGCAGCCTATCGGGCTCTTGAAGAAGCGCTCCGATTGGAAGCCGCCGACGCGCAGCAGACCCGCCCGAACGCCGAAAAGGCACCCAGTTCCGCGGAGGCGAATGTGTCCGAGACCCCCAAACAGCGTGCCAGCGAACCGCAACAACGTCCCCGCGACGCCGAAACGGCACGCCCTGCGGCATCCGACAACACGGCCCGCAACCCGGCGCTCGAAGCTGCCAACGACGCTTCGCGGCGCAATCCTGCTGCCATTTTGAAGTCACTGGAAGCCGGTTCTCTGCGCTCCGCCCTTGGCAATGCCCTGCTGATCTCCGTGTTCTGGATCATTGGCGGCGTGGGCTTGGCCCAGCTTCTGTTCGGCGACCAGATTTCACAGGCCACCTCCATGGCGGGACTCGTGGCTGCACCGGGCGTTCTGGCCATTGCCATCGGCATCATCGTGCCGGTGCTTCTGTTCTTCGCCTTCGCCATCATGATGGCCCGCGCCCATGACATGCGCAACGCCGCCCGCTCCATGGCTGAAGTGGCCCTTCGCCTTGCCGAGCCGGAAACCGTCGCCTCCGAGCGCATCATGACCGTTGGTCAGGCCGTTCGCCGCGAGGTTTCGGCCCTCAATGAAGGTATCGAGCGTACCATTGCCCGCGCCACCGAGTTGGAAACGCTCGTGCATTCGGAAGTGAATGCGCTGGAGCGCAGCTATGCCGATAACGAACTGCGCGTGCGCAACCTCGTTCATGAACTGGGGTCCGAACGCGAAGCCATCGTCAACCATGCTGAGCGCATTCGCTCCACCATTGTGGGCGCGAATGACCAGTTGAAGGAAGACCTCTCGATGGCGACGGAAGAAATCGCCATCCGCCTTGCGACCTCGGGCGAAGCTTTCGCCTCGTTGATCGACACCCGCGCCGCCATGCTGATGGAACAGTCGGGCGTGGCTGTCGACACCTTCGGCTCGCTGCTGTCCGCCAAGACCGATTCCCTGCTGCAGACGCTTTCGGCTTCGGGCATTGCACTCACCAACGAGTTTGATGAGCGCATGGGCACCTTGACCGACGTGCTTTCGGCGCATGGCAAGGAACTGCTCGCCCAGTTCGAGACCCGCGCCTCCTCGCTGGATTCCAGCACCGAGAAGCTTAACGACGCGCTGAACGAACGCGCCCGCCAGCTGAATGACACGCTCGTGACCCGCACCCGCGAACTGAGCGAAGCCCTCGGCACCGGCGAAAGCAACGTCTCGATGGCGCTCGAATCGACGCTGACGCGCTTGAACGACACGCTGGATGCCAAGGCCGCTAGCTTCCGTCAGACGCTGCAGTCCGCGGCCGATGACGCCATTATGGATCTCGACCTGCGTTCGGGCTTCTTCGATGAGCGTATGCAGACGACCATCGGCCAGCTCTCCACGAGCTTTGACGAGCGCGTCGCCGAATTCGCCGAAGCCTTCGACAAGCGCGCCGGTTCACTCGATAGCAAGCTGACGGAAAGCCTGTCGCGTATCGGTGAAACGCTCACGGGTGGCTCCAGCGCCATTGAAGGCATTCTGGGCTCGTCCATCGATCGCCTTGGCATGTCGCTCACCGATCAGTCCTTTGCCCTGTCGGCGGCCCTGGGCACCGGCCAGGACATGCTGGAAAGCGCGCTGGACGCCCGCACCCGCGACTTCACCGATGCCGTCAGCGCCCGCACCTCGGCTCTGGCCGACGCGCTGACCAGCGCCCACGAAAAAGTCGGCGCTGTGATGGAAGAGCGCGGCAGCCAGATCGTCGGCACGCTGAACGACAGCCATGCCCGCCTCGAAACGACGCTCGAAAACACCTCCGACCGCCTTTTGAGCGCGCTCGCCGGTGGCAGCGCCCACTTCGAAATGCTGGTCGACGCCGGTGCTGAACGCATCGAAACCGCACTGAATGACAGCACGCGCGACATCGGCAACCGTCTGGATACGAGCACGAGCCGCATCGAGGAAGCCTTGAGCGCTGGCCGTGAACGCATCGCCGATGCCCTGACGAACAATGTCGGCGCGCTTGAAGGCGCCCTCAATGGTGCTGAGGATCGCATCATTACCGGCATCCAGTCTGGCACCTCCGCCATCGAAGGCGCGCTGAACGGCGCGGAAGACCGCATCCGTTCGGGCCTTGAAACGGGTGCCGGTGCCATCGAAGCCGTGATGAGCGGAGCCGAGAAACGCATCAGCTCGGGCCTCGAAGCGGGTGCCGGTGCCATCGAAGCCGTTCTGGCCGGTGCCGAGACGCGCCTGCAGTCGAGCCTCGAAACCCGCTCGCAGGCGATTGAAAACAACCTTCTGTCCGCCACCGCCCGCGTTGATGAAGCGCTGGAAAGCGGCGAAGGTCGTCTGAAATCCGCTCTGGGCGATGGTTCGGATCGCATTGCCGCCACCTTCCGTCAGGAACTCGAAAACTACGAGAGCCTGATGCTCGAGCAGACCACCTCGCTCGGCGCCACGCTCGCCACCAGCGCCAGCATGCTGGAAATGACGCTGGAAGAGCGCCAGGATTCGCTGCGCACCGTCATCGACACCACGGCGACCTCGCTCGACGAGCGCCTGCGTGGCAGCGTTGGCGAAATCGCCAGCAAGATCACGGTTGCCGCCACCGAGATTGACCGCTCGGTCAACCACTTCTCGAACCGCGTCGAAACCACGCTCGGCAACATGTCCGAACGCCTTCTGGAAAGCGATGCGCACATCGCAGCCTCCGTCGGCTCGCTGGAGCAGCGTCTGCGCGACAGCCTCGGTGCGGTCTCCGAATCCATCGAGACGACCGGCTCCAAACTCAGCGAAACGTTGGGCGACAAGCTGGTGGAACTCGACCGCGCCAGCACCACTCTGACCGAGGGCATCTCGCAGTCCTTCGAACAGGGCACGGCCAAGATCGAAGAGCGTCTGTCCACCATGGACCGCGCGCTGACCGCTGGCCTCGACAATGTCAACCGCACCATCGAGGGCAAGGCACTCGGCCTTGCGTCCGCCCTGCGTGAGACCGTTGTTCAGGCCGCCCGCGACATGGATGGCGAAGCGCTGCGCTCCACCGAAACCCTGTCGCGCGCCACCAGCGAATTCTCCGAGAAGATCGGCAGCCAGAGCGCCGAATTCGCCCGCACCATGGAAGAACGCGCCGCCGCCATCGCTCGCGAAGTCGCCTCTGCCGGTGAAACGCTGGCAAGCCGCGTTGGCGAAGTCGAAAGCGCCGTGTCCACCCAGGTCGCTGGCCTCTCCACCACGCTGACGGAAACCACCCGCTCGCTCGAAGAAGCCGACAAGGCCCTGACGGCCCGCGGCGAGGCCATCCGCTCCACGCTGGATGAACGCACCCGCGAACTCAACTCCATGCTCGCCGGCCGTTCCTACGAACTCGCCCGCATCATCGATGAGAAGGCCAAGCCGGTCGTCAACGAACTGGCCGATACGGGTCGCCTCGCTGCCGAACGTCTGGGCTCTGCCGTGGCCGAAGGTGCCGAGCGCCTGCGCAATGAAAACGCCGCTCTGATCGATGCCATCGCCGCCCGCACGGAACAGACCGTCAGCACGCTTGCGGCTTCGGAAAATTCGCTGTCCGGCAATGTCAACGCCCTCATCGGTCGTCTGGCCGAAAGCAACGCTTCGCTCGCTTCCGTCGTCGACAAGGCCACCGCAGAACTTTCGGAAGCCGACCGTCGCCTTGGCGAAACCGGCGAACGCTTCAGCGAAACCGCTGGCCGCGCCACCGAAGCGCTCAACACGTCGAGCCGCCTTGTGGGCGACAGCGTCGAGCGCCTGTCCACCATCTCGCTCGACACGCTTTCGCAGGTCGGCGGCATCGTCGGTCGCTTCGAGGAGCATTCGCGGGTTCTGGGTCAGGCCTCCGATCTTCTGGCCGCCGCCCAGTCGAACCTCGTCGGCACGCTGGAAGAACGTCAGAACGCGCTGCGTGATCTGTCGATCGGCCTCGTCAAGCGTTCGGAAGAAATCGAAAACACCATGCGTGGCCTCGGCTCCATGGTCGAAGGCGCGCTGGAACGTGCCGACAGCCGCGCCAACCGCATGACGGACGATCTGCGTCAGGGCATGGAAGCCGCCTTCACCGAAATCGGCAAGGCGCTTTCCGAAACCGAAATGCGTGCCCGCTCCACCTCCGAAGGTCTGCGCTCGGCGCTCACCAGCGCTGGCAGCGAAGCCGTTCGCTCCGTCGAGCAGACGCTTGCACAGGCCGAAAAGCGCTCCGGCGAACTCACCGACAGCCTGCGTTCGAGCCTGTCTTCGTCGCTCTCGGATGTTGACCGCCTGTTGGGCGATGCCGGTCGCCGCTCGGATGCAACGGCCCAGCACCTCAGCGAAGCCGTGCGTCAGGCCGTGGAAGAATCGCTCGCTCGCTTCAGCGGCGCGACCGATGAAATCCGCCGCACGGCCCATGACATCCGCAAGGAACTGGACATGACCCGCGCCGAACTGAAGCGCGGTGCCTTCGACCTGCCGGAAGAAGCCAAGGAAAGCGCCGCCGCCATGCGCCGCGCCGTCAGCGAACAGATCAGCGCTCTGCAGGATCTCTCGCAGCTGGTCGGCCGTTCGGTCCGCGACTTCGATGTGGCAGCACCTGCCCCGGCCCGCGCCCCGGCAGCCCCGGTTGTGCAACAGCAGCCGCTGCCGCCGATGCCCGCCCCGGTCGCCCAGCATCTGCGCGAACCGGCCCCGGCCCCCATGCCGCGCGTCGAAGCCCAGCCGTCCCTGCGCGGCACCATCGCGCCGGAACGCCAGCCGGTTGCTCCGACGCAGGCGCGCCCGACCCAGATGGCTCAGGCACCGGCTCCGGCCCCGCGTGAGGAATATGCGGCCAATAGCGGCTGGATCAACGACCTGCTGCGTGGTGCCTCACGTGATGAGCCTGCAGCACCGCGCATGGCCCCGCAGCCTGCCGCCACCCGTCCGGTGGAACCGGCACGCCAGACGGCGGACCAGCGCAACCCGCGCCATGTTGTGGAATCGCTGAACTCGCTTTCGGTCGATATCGCCCGCGCCATCGATCACGACACCTCGGTCGAGCTGTGGCGCCGCTATCAGCGTGGCGAGCGTGACGTGTTCACGCGCCGCCTCTACACGCTGAAAGGCCAGCAGACCTTTGACGAGATCAAGCGCAAGTACGACCGCGAGCCGGAATTCCGCAATGCCGTGGACCGCTACATCGCCGACTTCGAAAAGCTGCTCGCCGATGTTGCCCGCACGGATCGTGACCGCACGGCCATGCAGTCCTACCTGACGTCGGACACCGGCAAGGTCTACACCATGCTGGCCCACGCCGCCGGTCGCCTCGGTTAAGATCCGGACCAAACATTCACATAAAAAAGGCCGCCTCCGGGCGGCCTTTTGCTATTCACGAGCTTGGTTTGCTCAGCTTTCCGGCAACAGACGCAAACCGATAATGCCGACGATAATCAGCGCCAGGCAGAAAAGACGGGCCGGGCTCGCCGACTCCTGGAAGAAGAAGATCCCCATGATCACCGTGCCAACGGTGCCGATGCCCGTCCACACCCCATAAGCCATGCCAACGGGAAGCGTCTTCACCGCCTGCCCCAGCAGATAGACGCTGAGCGCAATCAACAGCACCGTGACCGCACTCGGGATCGGCTTGGTAAAGCCATCGGAATATTTCATGCCGAGCGCCCACACGATTTCGAGCAGCCCGGCCACAATCAGCATCAACCAGTTCATTGCGCCTCTCAGGAAATTTAAATTCACAAAAGTTAATTCTTGTGTCGCGCGATTTTTCGCTGAAAGCAAGCTGCAAGATGTGAGGGGCAAGCGCCTGACAAAGACGTGAAACGACAAAGCCGCCCTCATCCGTCAGGACAAGGGCGGCTGTGTTCAAGCAAGTTCACGTCTTCAGAGCGTGGCAAGCGTCCAGTCAACGATCTGCGTCGTGACATTGGCAAAGGCCCGGTCAAGGGCGGAGATGAAGGCTCTGTTTTCGCTACCAGACAACGGCTGCGTCGCGCGGAACACCTTCTGCGCCTTCACCGTGCCGTTGCGATCATTGAGGATTTTCACGGAAATCTCGACAATCGCCAGACGCGACGATCCGGTCGAAATTTCAAAGGCGCGGATATCGCTGACGAGTTGATCGTCAATGGCAAGGCCCTGCCCCGGCTTGCCGACACCACCCAGCTTGCCGCTGTTTTCGAAGGCTTGAACGAGCTTCGACTGCACCATGCGCGGCAGGCGGTCGCTCCACTGGGCGTGCGAGAGATACTGGATTTCCGTGCCCGAAACCCGCACCAGAACGGAATCGCTGTCGAGCGCCTTGAGCGCCGTTGGCTCCGGCACCAGAAGCTGGCGCGCCCGCTTCGCCGGACCATTGGCCGAAGCCACGCCCGTCAGATCGAACGTATCGTTCGTGGCCGTGGAACTGCAACCGGCAAGACCGATGCCAAGCACAAGCGCGGCAAGTCCGTTCGCCATCACGCGGTAACGTCCCTTTTCACCCGTCAGGCTATTCATCGTACCCATCTTCCCTTACTCGCCCACAGGCGTTCGTCAGTGCCGAGACCTGCCGTCATATTGCTTGATCGTTTCGCCGCCGAACAGAAGCCGCTGCGGGTTTTTGTCGAAATTATTGATCGTCGTGTCGAGATTCTGCACCGTGCGCCGCGTATCGGAAATCAGCGCCTGCATGTCACGCAGCCCCTGACCCGAGAACTTGTTCAGATTGGCGGCAATCGGGCCGATCTGGGCATTCAGATTGTCGGCCATCGTCTTGAACGACTTAAGCGTGTCACGGGCCTGCGCCATCACAGACTGCGAATCGTCCGAGCCCAGAACGCCGTCGAGCTTGGAGAGAATGCCGTCCACCCGGTCAGACGCGGCATTGAGCTTCTGCGACATTTCGGTGAAGTTCTGCACCGCCTTGTCGATATCGGCGCGGCGTGAACCGATGTCGTCCGTCACGCCCTTGACCGATTGAACCGCCGCACGCGCGTCATTGGCCGCGCTCGAGATATTATCGACGGTGGTCGAAATCTTGGCCGAGTCGACGGCAGCCACCAGCGCATCCACTCGCTCAAGCGTCTTGCCCGCATTGGTGCCAAAGGTCTGGAAGCTTTCAGCCGTCTTGCGGAAGCTCTCGACCGCCTGCGGCAGGTCAGCGGACGACTTCGCAACGTCTTCGCTCACCTTCTGGGCGTTGGCGAGAATGGTGTCGATCTTCTGCGAATCGACGGCCTTCACCAGCTTTTCAACGGCTTCCAGCGTGGAGTCGATACGACCGGACAACCCACTCAGCGTCGTCGACAAGGCGCTCACGCCCTGCAGAAACTTGTCGATGCCATCGGCATTGTCGCTCAGCGCCTTGGAGAAGACCTCGGCGTTTTTGACGGTCTGCGTCAGCGGCGCGCGTGCTTCGGTCGCAAACCCCTGGATTTGCGAGATCGTGTCATCCGCCCGCTTCAGGATCTGGTCGGCGGTGGCCAGAAGGTTGGTCACGCTGGAAAGATCAGCATAAAGCACGGCGGGCTTTTCCTCGCGCAACGCCTTTTGCAGAATGTTCTCGCCTTCCGGATTGCGGGTGGCCGAAAGCTCGATATAGGCGGCGCCGGTCAGGCCCTGAATTTCAAGCACAGCACGCGTGGTCGCAAAAACCGGCGCATCGGCCTGCACCTCGGTCAGCGCCACCGAAAAGCGCGGATCGCTGCGGTCGATGGAAAGGCCGCGCACGGTGCCAACCGGAATGCCGTTGAAACGCACAGCGGAACCGACGGACAGGCCATTGGCCGAACCGGGAATGCGAATGACCAGCTCTGCCATCGGTCCGTCACGACCGAACTGCGACATCCAGTAGACAAAACCGAAAGCGGCTGCGACGACCATAAGCGTGAAAAAGCCGACGATGGCGTAATTGGCTTTTGTTTCCATGTTCCGCGTTATCCTGCCGTTTTCACTTCGCCGTCAACGACGACGGAACGCGCCCGCTTGCCCCGGAAGTAAGACTGCACCCAAGGGTCATCATAGGCAAACATGTCCTCAAGCGTTCCTTCCACCATGACCCGCTTGTGTCCGAGCACCGCAATGCGGTCGCAGACGGAAAACAGGCTGTCGAGATCGTGAGTCACCATATAAACCGTTAGTCCCAGCGTGTCGCGCAATCTGGCAATCAAAGCGTCGAATTCTGCCGCGCCGATCGGATCAAGCCCGGAGGTCGGCTCATCAAGGAAGACGAGATCGGGATCGAGCGCCAAAGCACGTGCCAGCGCCGCACGCTTGATCATGCCGCCGGAAAGCTCCGAGGGGTACTTGTCAGCCGCATCCGGGTCGAGCCCCACCATGTCGATCTTCAGATAGGCCAGTTCATCCATCAGCGATTTCGGCAGGTCGAGATATTCGCGCATCGGCAGCTGGATATTTTCCTTCACCGTCAGCGAAGAAAACAGTGCCCCATGCTGGAAGAGAACGCCCAGGCGCGTGTCCAGTTCCATGCGTCGCGCCTCGCTCGCCGCATCATAATCAACGCCGAGAATATGGATCGACCCGGCCTGGCGCGGCAGAAGACGCAGCACCGTGCGCATCAGCACCGACTTGCCCGCGCCGGACGCCCCGACAAAGCCGAGGATTTCTCCGCGGTAAACATCAAGGTCGAGGTTGTCGAGCACCAACTTCTCGCCGAAACCAACCGTTAGGCCGCGCACCGAAAGCACCGCCTCCCGATCCGCTTTAGCCGTTGTCTTTGCCGTGATCGTTTCCATCGCCGCCCTCAAAAATCGATTGCCGCGTAGAACATGGCAAAAAGCCCGTCCGTCAGGATGACGACGAAAATGGATTTGACCACCGAGGCGGTCACGTGCTGGCCAAGCGATTCCGCACTGCCGCCCACTTTCATGCCTTCAACGGCGGCCATGATCCCGATGATCAACGCCATGAACGGTGCCTTGATCATGCCCGAAGCAATGGTCGAAATGTCGATGGCTTCCAGAAGCCGTGCCTGAAACACTTCAAACGTGATGCCGGAATAGGCCCATGCCACCACCGCCGCGCCGTAAAGGGCGGCAAAATTGGCAAGGATCGTCAAAAGCGGAAGCGCCACCGTCAGGGCCACCAGACGCGGGAAGATCAGAACACCCACAGGGTTGAGGCCGATGACCTTCAGCGCATCCACTTCCTCGCGCATCTTCATCGAGCCGATTTCGGCCGTGATGGCGCTGCCGGAACGGCCGGCGATCATGATCGCCGTCAGTAGAACGCCGATTTCACGCAATTGCAGAATGCCGACCAGATCGACCACGAACACTTCCGCACCGAAATAGCGAAGCTGGAACGCGCCCTGTTGCGCAATGATGGCCCCGATCAGGAACGACATCAGCACGATGATGGGCACGGCGCGCACGCCCATGTGGTCAATCTGGTTGACGATGGCCGCCGGAGACACCCCGGAATTGCGGCCGAGCTTCAACTGCGCGCCTCGCACCGCCGAACCGAGGATATGCAGCGCATCGGTCAGGTCGCTGACGAGTTCGAGGATCACTTTGCCGACCGGCGCGAAGATGCGCTCGAACAGCGAATGACGCACCCGTTCACGCTCATTTGGCCCCGGCATCTTGTCCGGCAGGGCATTGATCAGTTCGCGCATGGTGTCGCTGCCACCGAGAAGCGAAATCACGGCCCCCTGTCGGCTGCCCTCATTCATCATCCGCCGCAAAAGCCATGCACCCGTGGTATCGATGCCTTCAATACCGTCGAGATCGATCTCAACCCTTGCCGCACGCGGGGCCGTGCAAAAGGCCTGTACGACACCCAGAACCGGCGGAACCGTGCTGTTGCGCCATTCTCCGGCGCAGGTCAGGCGCGCGTATTCGTCACCAGTCCGTTCGACCGATATCGTCGCGACGTTACGTTCCTCGTTATCCGACAGCTTCAATTTGCTTGCATCTTTCAGGGCTTGCGGCAACATCCCGACTCATTCCCGCAGAATGCGCCAATTTGCCATCCCGATGGCGAGTTAAATAGGGCAAAGCCCCGGTTTCCCACGTATTTTCGAAAGTCGCGACATGCAACGTCACCTCGAAGCCCAGATCGAAACCTTTCCGATTGCCGGAGGCTTCACCATCTCACGGGGTACGAAAACGCAAGCCGCCGTCATTACCTGTACCATTTCCGAAGCGGGCCGATCCGGGCGCGGCGAATGCGTGCCTTATGCCCGTTATGGTGAAACGCTCGAAGGCGTTCTCGCAGACATTCAGGCCATCGCCCCGGCGATTTCCGAGGGTTTGACGCGCGCAGACCTGCAAAGCGCCATGAAACCGGGTGCCGCCCGCAATGCGGTGGATTGCGCGCTGTGGGATCTGGAAGCCAAGCGCGCCGGGACCACCGTTGCAGCCATGCTGTCGCTTTCCCCTCAGCCGCTTATTACCGCCTACACACTCTCGCTTGGCGAGCCGGAGGCCATGGCCGCCAAGGCTGCCGAAAATGCCGCACGCCCGCTTCTCAAGATCAAGGTGGGCACCGGCAACGATATTGCCCGCATCCGCGCTGTGACGGCAGCGGCCCCCAACAGCGCCATCATCCTTGATGCCAATGAGGGCTGGCCGGAGGACGTGCTGGCCGAACATATGGCCGTTTCCGCCGAGTGCGGCATCAAGCTGATTGAACAACCGCTTCCGGCAGGCCGCGATGCTGCACTCGCCTCGATACAGCGCCTTGTTCCGGTCTGCGCCGACGAAAGCGTTCACACCGGCGGTGATCTGGCCGCCTTGGCCGACCGCTACGATGCGATCAACATCAAGCTCGACAAGACCGGCGGCCTCACCGAAGCCCTTGCCATGAAGCAGGCCGCCGAAAAGCTGGGCTTTCGCATCATGGTCGGCTGCATGGTCGGCTCGTCGCTGGCCATGGCCCCGGCCCTGCTGGTCGCTCAAGGCGCGGATTTCGTCGATCTCGATGGCCCGCTGCTGCTTGCAACGGACCGCGACCCCGCCCTGACCTATGAGGGCTCAACCGTCTTCCCGCCCCAGTCAGCGCTCTGGGGATAAGCCGGACGTCGTTCAGGCTGCTTCGCGGGTCGCGTCGGGAAGGCGTACCGGCTCCATCGGGCGCTCGCCACTGTCCTGCAGCGCCTTGCCCTGAACCCTTGTCTGCCAGGAGATGAGTTCCAGACGCCCGTCCTGATGCTCGACCACGGCAGTGCAACTTTCCACCCAGTCACCCGTATTGACGTAGCGGATACCGTCCATGTCTTCGATCACCGCGTGGTGGATGTGGCCGCAGATGACCCCATCGACATCGTTGCGGCGGGCTTCATCGGCCACCACCCGCTGGAACTCACCGATGAAGTTCACAGCCTTTTTCACCTTGAGCTTGGCCCAGGCGGAAAACGACCAGTAGGGAAGCCCGAGCACGCGCCGAACCGACGCGAGCAACACGTTGATGGCAATCGCCGCGTCATAGGCCCAGTCACCGAGATAGGCGATGAGGCGCGCATTACGCACCACCACATCGAACTCGTCACCATGCAGCACCAGATATTTCTGACCATCGGCGGCCTCATGAATCATGCGGTCGGCCACTTCGATGCCGCCGAAATGCATGCCGGGGAAATCGCGCAAGAACTCGTCGTGGTTGCCGGGAATGTAAACGATGCGCGTGCCCTTGCGCGCCTTGCGCAGCAGCTTCTGCACCACGTCATTGCAGCCCTGCGGCCAGTGCCAGCTGCGCTTCAGACGCCAGCCATCGACGATATCGCCGACGAGAATGATGGTATCGGCCTCATGACAGCGCAAAAAATCGAGAAGAAGATCGGTTTGGGCGGCTTTGGAGCCGAGATGTACGTCCGAGATGAACAGGGTTCTGAAGTGCCGGGTTTCGGTGTCCGCGTTCAAGGCCATCGTCCTTTGTCTATCCTTGCTTTCTTTTTCACACCCTTTCCTAAGCAGAGTCCTGTTTCAGCAAGATGACAGGCAGAACTGCCGATTCTTTCTCACTTTCCCACTTTTCAATTCAATCGGTTCATGTATGCAGGTTCGCGGAAAAGATAGACGAACGTCGTAGAAGACGCCGGAGGTAGGCACAATGAGCAAGGACCAGACCGAACAGGACGACAAGAACGCAACCCGCCCTGATCTCGACCAACAGGCATTGTTTTTCCATCGCTATCCGCGACCCGGCAAACTCGAAATTCAGGCGACCAAGCCGCTCGGTAACCAGCGCGACCTGGCGCTGGCCTATTCGCCGGGTGTGGCCGCACCCTGCCTTGAGATTCGCGACAATCCCGATACCGCGGTCGATTACACCGCGCGCGGCAACCTCGTGGCCGTTATTTCCAACGGTACGGCGGTTCTCGGTCTCGGCAATATCGGCCCGCTGGCCTCCAAGCCGGTGATGGAAGGCAAGGCCGTCCTCTTCAAGAAATTCGCTGGCATCGACGTTTTCGACATCGAAATTGATGCGCCCGGCGTCGAGGATATGGTCTCCACCATCTCGTCGCTTGAGCCGACCTTCGGCGGCATCAATCTGGAAGACATCAAGGCGCCGGAATGCTTCGAGGTGGAACGTCGCCTGCGCGCCATGATGAACATCCCGGTGTTCCATGACGACCAGCACGGCACCGCCATCATCGTGGCTGCCGCCATCATCAACGGTCTGGAACTGGCGGGCAAGAAGCTTGAGGAAGTCAAGATCGTCGCCTCTGGCGCCGGTGCCGCCGCCCTCGCCTGCCTCAACCTCCTGGTCGCGCTCGGCGCCAATCGCGAGAACATCTGGGTGCACGATATCGAAGGCCTCGTCTACGAGGGCCGCGAAGAGCTGATGGACCCGTGGAAGGCCGTCTATGCCCAGAAGAGCGACAAGCGCAAGCTCGATGAATCCATCGGCGGTGCGGATGTCTTCCTGGGCCTTTCGGCTGCCGGTGTCCTGAAGCCCGAGCTTCTGGAACAGATGGCGGAAAAGCCGCTGATCATGGCGCTGGCCAACCCGACGCCGGAAATCATGCCCAACCTCGCCCGCGCTGCCCGCCCGGATGCGATGATCTGCACCGGCCGTTCGGACTTCCCGAACCAGGTGAACAACGTTCTCTGCTTCCCCTATATCTTCCGTGGCGCACTCGACTGTGGCGCGACCACCATCAACGAAGAGATGAAGATGGCCGCTGTGCGTGCCATCGCAGCGCTGGCCCGTGAAGAAGTCAACGAAGCCGCCGCCAAGGCGATTGGCGGTGAAACGCCGGTCTTCGGCCCGGCCTATCTCATTCCCTCGCCCTTCGACCAGCGCCTGATGCTGCGCATCGCCCCGGCGGTCGCCAAAGCCGCCGCCGAAACCGGCGTGGCACTTCGCCCGATCACCGATTTCGAGGCCTATACGGACCAGTTGAGCCGCTTCGTCTACCGTTCCGGCTTCATCATGAAGCCGATCGTGGCGGCGGCAAAGCTTTCGCCTAACAAGCGCGTGATCTTTGCCGAAGGCGAAGACGAACGCGTTCTGCGCGCTGCCCAGTTCCTGCTGGAAGACAATACGGCCATCCCGACCCTCATCGGTCGCCCGCAGGTCATTGAGACGCGCCTCAAGCGCTTCGGCCTGCGCATTCGTCCGGGGCGTGATTTCGATGTCGTGAACCCGGATGATGATCCGCGCTACCGCGAATATGTCGAGGAGTATCTGCAGTGCGTTGGTCGCCGCGGCATCAACCCGGAAGGCGCCAAGACCATCGTGCGCACCAACAACACCGTGATTGGCGCGCTGGCGGTTCGCATGAACCATGCCGATGCGTTGATCTGTGGCGTGGAAGGCCGCTATGACCGCCACCTGCGCGATGTGAGCCAGATCATCGGCAAGCAGAAGGGTGTGCACGCCTTCTCCGGTCTCTCGCTGCTGATTTCCCAGCGCGGCGCGATCTTCTTTGCCGATACCTTCGTCACCAACGATCCGACGCCGGAAGAAGTGGCGGAAACGGCCATCCTCGCCGCCCGCGAAATCCGCCGCTTCGGCATTGCGCCGAAGGTTGCCCTCGTCAGCCACTCGAACTTCGGTTCGCGCGATTCCGCCAGTGCGCTGAAGATGCGCGAGGCGCTGCACCTCATTCGCGCGCAGATGCCGGATCTGGAAGTCGATGGCGAAATGCAGGGCGGCTCGGCGCTGAACGAGGCACTGCGCAAGCGCGCCATGCCGACCAGCACGCTGACGGGCGAAGCCAATCTTCTGGTGTTCCCGAACCTCGATGCCGCCAACATCTCGCTGGGCATTGTCCGCACCATGACCGACGCGCTTCATGTCGGCCCGATCATGCTGGGAGCCGCCATGCCGGCGCACATCCTGTCCTCCACCGTCACCTCACGTGGCGTGGTGAATATGGCGGCGCTTGCGGTGGCGGAGGCTTCGCAGATACGTCGATAAAATTCGACACATTTACTTTAGCAATTAAGGTTAGCGGACGGCTGTGCTTGCACAGACCGTCCGTTTTCTTATTTTAGGGTTCGTAGAGCCACATTTGGCCAGTTTTTCACAGACACGGACCAGACAACATGCGTGCAAAATCACTGCTCGCCGCCCTGTTATTGCCTGTTCTGTCTTCGCTTGCCCTGAACAATGCTCAGGCAGCGTCGTGTAATAATCTGCGAACGGAGCTTTTAAAGCTTTCCGAGATCACGGGAAATACTGCCGAAACGCGCCGCTACGCGAATGCCATTGCTCACCAGAAGATCTATATTCGCAAGCTGAACTATGAACTGCAGCGCAACCGCTGCTCGTCCGGCTCGATCATTGTCCTTGGCAGCGAAAACAATCCCGCCTGTGGCGCGCTTCAGAACGAACTGGCCGATGCTGAGGCAACCCTTGACCGGCTGGATGATCAAAAGCGTGCGGTGGCGGGCAATCTGGTACGCGGATCGGAAGATCGCCTGCGCATCGTGGCCGAGCTGCAAAGCCAGAATTGCGATTTCACCGCCAGCGTTCAGGAAGCGTCTCTGGTCACCTTGGCACCCGTGATCGGCGACAGCGAGTTCTACACCCATGTTCCGTCGCCGGAGGCTCAGGCTGAGGCCCCCGCCTCACCCTTGCGCACGCTGTGTGTACGCACCTGCGATGGTGCCTTTTTCCCGATTTCGGCCAATGCTTCGCAAAACGACTTCACGCGCGATGCGGCCATTTGCAATCGCATGTGCCCGGGCGCTGAGACACGCCTTTACTATCATCCGATGGACAATGCCGAGAGCGCCGACATGGTTGATGCGGAGACGGGAGAGGCCTATCGCGCGCTTCCCAACGCTTTTGCCTATACGAACCGCCTGCCGGGCGAGACGCCCGTCTGTGGTTGTGGCAACAACAGCGCCACTTTCTCAACGCCGGGCAGCGACACCATGGGCCGCGAACGCTATGCGGCCCGCATTCCGGTGACGAGCCCGCTCTCCGATGAAAAGCTGCAACCGAAGGCCAGCCTTCCGGTCGAGCCGTCCGTTCCGGATCGTCCCTATGCGCCGAGCCAAGCCAAGGTCCGCGTCATCGGCCCGCAATTCATCGAAAGCCAGAACCAGCTCAGCCGCAACCTCGATGAGGACAAGGACGCCGAAGGCAAGATTCAGTAAGCGCTCGGCTCAGGCCTGAACCACCTTGAGGCTTGGCTGCGGCACATCCTTGCGGCGGCGAACCTTGAATGTGCCAGATTCCTGAGAGACCATAAAATCGGAGCGGGCAGCAAATGCCTTCTTCAAAGTGGCTCCACCGTAATCGCTCCATTTAATGCCAGGATGGGCCTTGCGAATGGCGGAGCCGAGCGGGCTTCCCAAAACCCACCCCTCGTCATCCCTTGCAAGACCACCTTTGATCGCCTCATCATAAATGACGGCGATATCTTTCACCTTGGGCTTCACAATCGCAGCCACAGGCTTTGCAGACGCAACGGGGGCAGTTGAGACCGCTTTGCCCGCTTCATTTTCCACTGTTACGAAGCGTGTGCAGGCCTCACGAAAGACCGGGCTCGCATTCTTCATGCCGACACCCGTAACCTCGCGACGCGCAAGGCGAAGCCGGATAGCAAGTGCGGTGAAGTCACCGTCACCCGAAGCAATACAGAAATGCAAATGGTCTGTCGTGAACAGGATATCCATGGCATCCAGCGCCAAAAGCATGTCGGCGCTGTTGCGTCCGCCCGGCTTGCCGCTTGTCTGATGGCAGCGAAAGCCAAACTTTGCCGCCCGATCCCGCCACTCGCTCATGGTCGGGCTGGAAAAGTCGCCATAAACCGAAGCGATGATCTCGCGCCCTGCATCCACAACCAATCCGGCAAGCTGTGCCGCGAATTTCGCGGGCACATTCTCGCCATCAATCAGCAGAACTGAAACCGTATTGCCTTGCGTCATCATCGCCGCTCCTGTGTTGCGGCCATGATGTATGCAACCAAGACAACATATCAATACGAAGATACGACTGAATGATTGTATTGGTTAAGCAGCCGTTTCACCGATCCCTGAACCTGTTGGTGATCGGGTAACGCCGGTCGCGGCCAAAGTTCTTGCGGGTGATCTTCACCCCCGGAGCCGACTGGCGACGCTTGTATTCAGCCAGATAAAGCAGGTGCTCGACGCGATGCACGGTCGCAATGTCATGCCCGCGCGCCACGATCTCCTCAACGGCCATCTCATGTTCGACGAGGCATTCGAGAATATCATCCAGCACCGGATAAGGCGGCAGCGAATCCTGGTCCGTCTGGTTGGGACGAAGCTCTGCCGACGGCGCCTTGTCGATGATGTTCGCCGGGATCACCTCGCCTGAAGGCCCGAGCGCACCCGGCGGCACGTGGGAATTGCGCCAGCGCGAGATGGCATAGACCTGCATCTTGTAGAGGTCCTTGATCGGGTTGAACCCGCCATTCATGTCGCCGTAAAGCGTGGCATAGCCCACCGACATTTCCGACTTGTTGCCGGTCGTCACCACCATGGAGCCGAACTTGTTGGAGATCGCCATGAGGATGGTGCCACGCGCACGGCTTTGCAGGTTCTCTTCGGTAATGCCCGAATCCGTCCCCTCGAACAGGTCGGACAAGGCCGAGGAAAAGCCCTCGACCGGCTCGGCAATCGGCACGATGTCGTAATGGCAGCCCAGCGCACGGGCGCAGTCTGCCGCATCCTTCAGCGATTCCTTGGAGGTGTAGCGATAGGGCAGCATCACGGTGCGCACCCGCTCTTCGCCCAGCGCATCCACGGCCAGCGCCGCGCAGATGGCCGAGTCGATGCCGCCTGACAGACCGAGCACCACATTGCGGAACCCGTTCTTGTTGACGTAATCGCGAAAACCCAGCATGCAGGCCCGGTAGTCGGCTTCCTCGCCTTCCGGCAGACGCGACATCACCCCGGCCTCGCAACGCCAGCCGCTTTCGCTCCGGTCCCACTCGGTCACGTAAAGCGAAGCCTCGAACTGGCTCATCTGGAAGGCCAGCGTCTTGTCGGCGTTGAAGCCGAAGCTTGCCCCGTCAAAGACCAGTTCGTCCTGCCCACCCACCTGATTGACGTAGAGAAGCGGCAGACCGCTTTCCTCGACCTGCGAAACGGCCTTCTGGTAACGCACCTGCATCTTGCCGCGATAATAGGGCGAGCCGTTAGGCACGATCAGCAGTTCGGCACCGGCTTCGGCCAGCGTCTCGCATATGCCGAGATCGTTCCAGATTTCCTCGCAGATCGGAATACCGATGCGCACACCGCGGAAATTGTAAGGTCCGGTGATCGTGCCTTCGGTGAAGACACGCTTTTCATCAAACTCGCCGTAGTTCGGCAGATCCACCTTGTCACGAATGGCGATCACCGTGCCGCCATCGATCAGCGCCACGGAATTGTGCCGCCCCTTGTCCCCCTGACGCGGATAACCGATCACCAGACCCGGACCACCAACAGCGGTGTCGGCGGCCAGTTCGTCAATCGCCTTCTGGCAGGCCTTGAGAAAAGCGGGTTTGCAGACCAGATCCTCCGGTGGATAGCCGGAAATGAAAAGCTCCGTGAAAACAACAAGGTCCGCACCCTGCCGGGCCGCGTCGGCGCGAAGCTCGCGCGCTTTGGCAAGGTTGCCGACAATATCGCCAACCGTGGGATTGTGCTGCGCGATCGCAATCCGCAGCGTCGTGGGAAGTGTCTGAACGTCGCTCATGCCTATCGTTTAGCGCGCGGGGCGCATCTCCGCAACGGCCTCGATGGAGGCAGACCCATCTGGCAACCCCAAGCACATTTTCGTGAACAACTGGAAATGATGCATCGCAGCATGGTTCATTAGCGGTTCATGACAGCTATGTGACAGTCGTCTCCAGATTCGATGATACGCGGCAGGTTCCAATGACAAAGACGACAATCGCGGCCAAGCGCCTTGGAACGTTGAAACCGGCACTCACCATGGCTGTTTCGGCAACCGTGCGTTCGGCATGGCCTTGGGCCGCCCCCATGCTTTTTGCCGCATTGACGGTGGTCGCGGTGGAAGTCGCGGCGCGAACCGGCGTTTCCGATATCGGGAATCTGTTCTTTACGGAAAACCGGCCCGGGCCGATCACCGCAGTGGTCGTATTCCTGCTGTTTCTGGTAGCCGATGCGCTGATCGGGCGGCTGTTCATGTCGCTGTTTGCCATTGCCCCCGCA
>Ga0209794_1000562_pt1 | contig 50026 bp, 45 predicted proteins | sample EBPBio232013_DNA_FD_185869 | JGI IMG/M metagenome (GOLD analysis project Ga0209794, IMG submission 185869) | Wastewater treatment Type I Accumulibacter community from EBPR Bioreactor in Madison, WI, USA - Reactor 1_5/23/2013_ DNA (SPAdes)... | ecosystem: Engineered > Bioreactor > EBPR >... | reverse complement strand
GAGATTGTCCTCGCCCACCGTGTCGACGAGGCCGATGGTGGCGTGCCAGATGCGGGCAGGGGAGATTTCGCCCATCGCCAGATGGGGCGACAGGAGTGACGTGGCGTGGCCTGCCGGAAAATCGCGGCCCTTGTCGTAGCGGTCTAACCCATTTTTCAGAAAGGCTTCGAGGCGCACTTGTGCAGCCATTTCGCCCGGTGTGAAGACTTCGCGGAAGGTTGAGGCCCAATCCGGCTTGGTCGGCGTCAGGTTCCAATCGTTCAGCACGTCTGATTCTACGGTCTGTTTTGCCGCGGGAATTCGCGCGGGTGCTTTAACGGGTGAGGGTGGGTCGCCTGCGCCAGCAAAGGCACGCCAGAAGGGCGTATAAACGCGATAGGGCGTGCCGCTGCCGGTCAGCAGGCGTGAGGGCTCATGCATCAATTGTCCGGCAAAGCTTTTGACGGCGATGCCGCGGGCCACAAGGCTCTGCTTGAGGGGCGAATCGATGGCGATCCCCTTCGGGTCATAGCGGCGATTCCAGAAAACGGCTTCAGCGCCGGTTTCGGCGATCAGCGCATCGAGAACTTCTGACGCAGGACCGCTTCGCAGAATGATGGGGCTGCCAAGGGCGGTAAAGCGCGCAGAGAGTTCGTGAAGGGAATGATGCAGCCACCAGCTTTGTGCCGCGCCCAAGGGGCCGGTGCCGAGGTGCTCCGGCTCACGGATATAGACCGGCAAGACGGGCGCTCCGGTCTCAACGGCGGCGGCAAGTGCGGCATTGTCATCGATACGCAAGTCCTTGCGCAGCCACAGGATGACGGGAGAGGATTGGGTGATCATGGATGGCCTCCGGACGCCGGCACACTAAGCCGCCTGCAAGGCTACAACGAAAACGGCCACTTTGTGGATCACAAAGTGGCCGAAAAATCTGGCTCCCCGGGTCGGATTCGAACCGACGACCTACCGATTAACAGTCGGGTGCTCTACCGCTGAGCTACCAGGGAATACCGCGTTGCCTTCGTGGGCGGCGGCGTTGACGGGGCTAATACAAATGCTTGATCGATTTGCCAAGCGAAAAATTCGGTTCTTGTTTTATTTTTCCACGCACCCCATTTGCTTCTGGCCTGCCTGAAGCAGAACCGAAAGGGTGAAAATGCCGGAAAACCCGGGAAAATCGCGCTATCGCGTCAATCACCACACCGGAAAACTGGAAATGGGGAAAGTTCATGTGCCCGTTCCCAGAAGCCGGATGGCGCGCATGTTTCTGGGGCTTGGCCTGATCGTCGGTGGTGTTTTCGGCTTTCTGCCGGTGGTGGGATTCTGGATGTTGCCGCTCGGCGTCATCCTTCTGTCTCATGACCTGCATATCGTGCGACGTTGGCGTCGGCGCTTTTCCCTTTGGTGGGCGCGGCGAAAGTCCTGAACCGCAGGACGATCTGCGCCGCTTGTTTGCGCTCTGTCAAAAATAGGCCGGATGTGGAAACGTCCGGACCGATCGAAAATTGAAACTATTCGCTTCAATGCCTCTTGCATCGAGCCCGCTTTCGTTCTAATTCCGCGCCACCCAAGCGAATTTGGCTTGGCGTATGAGGCCTCGTGGCGGAGTGGTGACGCAGAGGACTGCAAATCCTTGCACCCGAGTTCGATTCTCGGCGAGGCCTCCATTTTCCACTCTTCATCAGCGTTTTTGAATGTTCCGCGCGTTGCCATCGCGGGAATAACCTCATGTGCGCGCTGCGGCTAATTTTCCCGTTTGCCTTAACCCCGTCTCAACCACGGTTGAAGAAACCAAGCCCGGAACGGCACGATTACGGCCCGGAAAGCGCGCGTTTAAATCGTATTTAAGCGTTGTTCGCCCAAGATTTGCGCAAAGACAGGTGGAGGCTCCTTCAATGCTGCGCAAATTTTTTAAAGATACCGGCGGCAATTTCGGCATGATCACGGCCATTCTTATGGTGCCGTTGATCGCGGCTGCCGGGATGGGGGTGGATTACTCGACGGCCATGATGAAGAAGGACGAGTTGCAGAATGCTGCGGACTCGGCGGTTCTCTATGCAGCCAGTTCCACCGAGACCGACGAGACGAAGCTGAAGGATATCGTCAAAAAGACCTTCCTCGCCAACGCTCCGAAGAATTTCGAGACCAGCCTGAACGTCGATTCCGTGACGATCGATTCGTCTGGCACCATTTCCCTGAATGCTTCTGCCGATCTGCCCTTGGCGCTGATGAGAATCATGGGCCAGCAGTCGGCGAGGGTCAGCGTTCTCGCGCAGTCGATGCGCGGTTCGGGCGACGATGTGGAAATCGCTCTGGTTCTCGATAATACGGGTTCGATGTCGGGTCAGAAGCTGACCGACCTCAAGACCGCGGCGACGGAAATGGTGAAGACGTTCGAAAACGACAGCCGCTCAAGGGACAAGGTGAAGTTCTCGGTCGTTCCGTTCTCTGTCTATGTGAACGTGGGCACGCAATACCGTGCTTCGACCTGGCTGCGCGACTCGCAGGATCAGACCATCCAGACTTGCTACGATCAGGCCAAACAGACAGGCTGGACCAACTGCCGGACGGAAACCTATCAGGCCTATCCCTACAATGTGAACTGCCGTCAGGTGACGAAGACCGGCTATAATGACGGGGCGCCTTACCAGTATCAGGAATGGGTTTGCGATCCCGGTCAGCTGACGACCTATTCCTATCAGGCCTGTGATCCCGTCTACAGCGGTACGGAAAAGATTTGCTACAACAATACCTACACTTGGTACGGCTGCGTTGGTTCTCGTAATCCGGGCTATGACACCAAGGATGGCTATCCGTCTCAGACCTGGCCGGGCATCTACAACACCGAATGTGGTGTGCCGCTTCTGCCGCTGACCAACAACTATTCGTCGATCTATTCCAAGATCACCAGCATGACCGCCAATTATGAAACCTACATTCAGGCGGGCATTATGTGGGGCTGGAATACGCTGTCTCAGGAGGCACCGTTTACCGAAGGCGCGCCCTATGACAGCGATGTTCGCAAGTACATGATTGTCATGACGGACGGTGAAAACACGCGCTCGGCCAATTGGGGCCTGCATAACGACTACAACACCGCCGCTGCCGATGCGGCTATGCTGGAAACGTGCGAAAACGCCAAGGCTCGCAAGATCAATGTCTTCACCATTGGTGTCGGCATTGCCAACACCGCCACGGGTGAAAAGCTCGGGAAATGCGCCTCGGATGGCTCCATGGCCTACTCGCTCAACGATTCGGCAGCACTTCGCGAGATCTTCAAGAAGATCGGCAAGGAAATCATGAAACCGCGACTTTCGATGTAAAGAAGCGGAGCCTTTCGAAACAACGCCGCGCGGTCGCCATGCCGCGCGGCGTTTTCCTTTGACGCGGAAGTCACATCACGTCGCGAAAATGTGCCGAATGCGTGCTTTTTTGCCTGACGCGGCGTACCAGCCTTGAAAGCAGGCGCGGGCGCGATTAAGACGACAAACAGTAAGGGGCCAATCTGGTCGGTTATTGGGGCGATAGATATGATGGACTTTGAAGCCGCACGCTTGCACATGGTGGACTGCCAGTTGAGAACGACGGATGTGACGTCACACCCGGTTCTCTCCGCGTTCCTTTCGGTTCCGCGTGAGGCTTTCCTGCCGGATGCGCTCAAGTCGCTCGCCTATGTTGATGAGGACATGCCGCTTTCGGCTGGCAATTCGGCTCGCTACATTATGGAAGCCTCACCGCTGGCCAAGCTCGTGCAGCTTGCCGCCATCGAGAAGTCCGATGTGGTGCTGGTGATCGGCTCGGCCGAAGGCTATGCCGCTGCCATCGTCTCGCTGCTGGCCGGTTCGGTCGTGGCGCTTGAAAGCGATGAGGCGCTGGCGGCTTCGGCCACCTCGACGCTTTCGTCGCTCGGCTACGACAATGTTGCCGTCGTCACCGGCGCGCTGCAGGAGGGGTATGCCTCTGAAGCGCCGTTTGATCTCATTTTCCTCAATGGTTCGGCGGAAGAAATTCCGGCTTCGCTGCTGTCGCAGCTTCGCGATGGCGGTCGTCTGGTGGCTGTGGTCGGTAACGGCCATTCGGCTCGCGCCACGGTGATCAGCCGCGAAGGTCAGAACTACTCGACGGTTCGTTATTTCAACGCCGCGATCCAGCTTCTGCCGGGCTTTGCCAAGGCTGCGGAATTCGTTTTCTAAGCAAAGCTTGTCGCTCAATGATTTCGAGAGAGCCGGGCCGCCGCCCGGCTCTCTTGCATTTGGGCCTTTGCGGGCAGACCATGCAGAAAACTGTGCATCGCTTGTGATTCGCGCCTTCGGGTGATTCCGTCGAGACAATTCATCGCCTACTATGGGGGCGAGTACGTTCCAGCCGGGACGAAATTTTACAAACGGGGATAGAAATGGCTCAGCCAGGTGTAGCGCGTGAACCGTCCATGGAAGAAATTCTGGCTTCCATCCGCCGCATTATCGAAAGCAACGAGCCTGCGACCGCTTCATCCGGTCCGATGATGACGACCGAGCCGGTGATGGACGAGTCGGAAGACGATTTCTATGTCGAAACCGCCCATCCTGTGATTTCTGACAGCCTTGGAACGCCTTTGCGCGCAGCCAACTCGATTGGTGCGACGCCGTCGCGTCCGGCAGACAAGCCGCAGTCTCTGGCCGATATCGCCGCACGGGTTCGCAATGCCGCTGCTGCGGCTGTTCCCCCGGCTCCGATGGTTCATCCGGAACCGATGGAAGAGCCCATCTTGCGTTCGCCGTTGATGACCGAGCGTCAGGAGCCGGTCTTTACGTCCGTCGCCGATGTGCAGCCGGAAGCCGCTGCCCCCGTTATTGCCTCGGTTGAGATGCCATCGCGTCCGACGATGGACCTTATGGAGGCGCTCGCGCCGGTCGTTGGCGAAGACATGATGTTCGAAGAGCCGGAGCTGCCGATGGAAACGGAGCGCATGCCGCTTGTTTCGAATGCAACCGGCGCGCTGGTTGCGCGTTCTTTTGATGATCTGGCTGAAGCGGTTGATGGTGCACGCCGCCGTTCGCTCGACGAGATCGCGGAAGACATGCTGCGGCCGATGCTGCGCGAGTGGCTCGATGACAACCTGCCGACGCTGGTGGAGCGTCTGGTGCGGGAAGAAATCGAGCGCGTGGCGCGCGGTCCGCGTCGCTAAAGCGGAGCCTTCTTTCTTACAAAGGCCGCTCTGCTCAGGGGCGGCCTTTTTTATTTGACTTGGCCTTTGCCATCCGGTTTACAAACCGGCATCCTCAAACCCTGTTTCAGGTCGTGAAATGCTCGAAAAGACCTACGATTGCACCAACGTTGAACCGAAAATCGCCAAGGCATGGGATGACGCCGATGCCTTCCGCGCCGGTGCCAATGCCAAAGCCGACGCCGAGAGCTTCTGCATCGTCATTCCGCCGCCGAATGTGACAGGTTCTCTGCACATGGGCCATGCGCTCAACAATACGCTGCAGGACATCATGGTCCGCTTCGAGCGCATGCGCGGCAAGGACGTGTTGTGGCAGCCGGGCATGGACCATGCCGGTATCGCCACCCAGATGGTCGTGGAGCGCCAGCTGGCCCAGAAGGGTCTGCCGGGGCGTCGCGATATGGGCCGTGATGCCTTCATCGAAAAGGTCTGGGAGTGGAAGGGCGAATCCGGCGGCCTGATCTTCAACCAGTTGAAGCGCCTTGGCGCTTCCTGCGACTGGTCGCGCGAACGCTTCACCATGGACGAAGGGCTTTCCGCCGCCGTTCTGGAGGTTTTTGTTTCGCTTTATAAGGAAAACCTCATTTACAAGGACAAGCGCCTTGTGAACTGGGACCCGAAGCTTCTGACCGCCATTTCCGATCTGGAAGTGGAGCAGGTCGAACTCAACGGTAACCTCTGGCACCTGCGTTATCCGCTGGAAGAGGGCGTCACTTACAAGTATCCGGTGGCCTTCGATGAAGACGGCAAGCCGACCGAGTGGGAAGAGCGCGACTATCTCGTCGTTGCCACGACGCGCCCGGAAACCATGCTGGGTGATACCGGCGTTGCCGTGAACCCGGAAGATGAGCGCTACAAGGATATTGTCGGCAAGCATGTCGTGCTGCCGATCGTTGGCCGCAAGATTCCGATTGTGGCCGACAGCTATCCGGACCCGACGGCGGGCACGGGCGCGGTGAAGATGACGCCTGCGCACGACTTCAACGACTTTGAAGTCGGCAAGCGCTGCGGCCTGAAGATGATCAACATCCTCACCATTGAGGGCAAGGTCACGATCACCGAGAACGAGGACTTCCTGGAAGGTCTCAGCCCCACGCCGACGCAGGCCGAGCTTTGGCAGCAGTTTGAGGGCATGGACCGCTTTGAAGCGCGCAAGCTGGTGGTCAAGGTGTTCGAGGAAGGTGGCTTCCTCGACAAGATCGAGCCGCACAAGCACATGGTTCCGCATGGCGACCGCGGTGGCGTGCCGATTGAGCCGCGCCTGACCGAGCAGTGGTATGTGGACGCCAAGACGCTGGCCCAGCCGGCGATTGCTTCCGTGCGTGAAGGCCGCACCAAGTTCGTGCCGAAGAACTGGGAAAAGACCTATTTCGAATGGATGGAAAACATCCAGCCGTGGTGCATTTCGCGCCAGCTGTGGTGGGGGCATCAGATCCCGGCCTGGTATGGTCCCGATGGTCAGGTCTTCGTCGAGAAGACCGAGGAAGAGGCGCTTGACGCCGCCGTCCAGCACTACCTTGCCCATGAAGGCCCGTGGAAGGCCTGGGTGCAGGAGAAGCTGGAGAACTTTGCGCCGGGCGAAATCCTGACGCGTGACGAAGACGTGCTCGACACGTGGTTCTCGTCGGCGCTGTGGCCGTTCTCGACGCTTGGCTGGCCGGACAAGACGCCGGAACTGGCTCGTTATTATCCGACGAGCGTTCTGGTCACCGGCTTTGACATCATCTTCTTCTGGGTCGCCCGCATGATGATGATGGGCCTTCACTTCATGAAGGATGAGCTTGGCAACCCGATCGAGCCGTTTGACACGGTTTATGTTCACGCGCTGGTTCGCGACAAGAACGGCCAGAAGATGTCGAAGTCGAAGGGCAACGTCATCGATCCGCTGGAGCTGATCGAGGAGTACGGCGCGGATGCGTTGCGCTTCACGCTGGCCATCATGGCGGCGCAGGGACGCGACGTGAAGCTCGATCCGGCCCGTATCGCCGGTTACCGCAATTTCGGTACCAAGCTTTGGAACGTGGCGCGCTTTGCCGAAATGAATGGAGCCAAGCACAATCCGCGTTTTGTGCCGGAAGCCGCAACGCTGACGGTCAATCGCTGGATCCTCACCGAACTGTCGCGCACGGTGACTTCCGTTACGGAATCCATCGAAACGCACCGCTTCAACGAGGCGGCTGGCGCGCTTTATCGCTTCGTCTGGAATCAGGTCTGCGACTGGTATGTGGAACTTCTCAAGCCCGTGTTTAACGGTGAGGACGAAGTGGCCCGCAAGGAAGCGCAGGACTGCATGGCCTATGTGCTGGAAGAAACCTGCAAGCTGCTGCATCCCTTCATGCCCTTCATGACCGAAGAGCTTTGGGAACATACGGCAGCCGAAGGCCTGCCGCGCGCCGGTCTGCTTTGCCATACGGATTGGCCGATGGCTGATTTCGCCGATGCGACGGCTGCGGACGAAATCAACTGGCTGGTCGATCTCGTCTCCGGCATTCGTTCGGCTCGCGCCGAGATGAACGTTCCGCCGGCCGCGACCGCGCCGCTGGTCGTTGTCGGTGCCAATACGGTGACGCGCGCCCGTCTGGTGAGCCACGCGGCGGCGATCCGTCGTCTGGCCCGCGTCGAGACCATCGAAAACGCTGATGTCGCTCCGAAGGGCGCGGCCCAGATCGTGATTGCGGAAGCCACGGCCTGCCTGCCGCTTGGCAACCTCATCGATGTGTCGGCGGAAAAGGCGCGTCTTGAGAAGGCGATCACCAAGGTTGATCAGGAAAAGGACCGCCTGGCCAAGAAGCTCGGCAATGAGAAGTTCATTGCCAACGCCGATCCTGAGGTTGTGGCTGCCGACCGCGAACGTTTCGACGAACTGGAGATCCAGCGCGCCAGCCTGACCACGGCGCTGGCCCGCGTTTCCGAAGCCGGATAAGGCTTCACGCGCAAAATCTGACTGATGAAAGGGCGGGGCCGTGTGCTCCGCCCTTTCGCGTTTTTGTCTGTGTTCAGAGGATTCTGTCGGAAATACCGCTGATTTCACCTTCGTGATGCAGCATTTTGGGAATTTCCACCGCAATTCCGTTCAATTTTATCGGTGTGGTTGACGTGCAACGTTACTGTTTGATCGGGAATGAAAATTCTCGATTCTGCGATTTTCAGAGCGCTTGTTGGAAAATATTTCCGCATCCTGCTGTTTGGCGCTCAATGTTAAAATTCTTACGTCAATTCGCCAGCGTAATTGCTGCGGCGCGGCGTAATTCACACCATTGTCATCTTACCCGCATGTGGCGAAACTGCTGGCTGATTGATTGCATGGGAGGAGACATGGCAACCAAATCGTTTGAAAAGGCCCTTTTGGGCCTGATGATGGCGGCTGCCGCCTCGCCGGCTTTGGCTGGCGGGCTGGAACGGGGCGGATACAATATCGATCTGCTGTTCGACAAGTCGGACTATGCGCTGGAAAGCACGGCAACTTTTGCCGCGCCTCAGCGCAAGGTGAAGAATGCGGTCGACAACCCGGCTGTGGGTGGCCCTTTGGCTGGCACGGGCTGGGCGACAACCGCTGACGACGCTGAAAACTACTGGGTGCCGCGTTTGGGAGCGAAAGCGGCCATCGGTGACAACGCAGACTGTATGTTCGACTATTCCCAGCCGTGGGGTGCTGATCTTGCCCCGGGCCAGTGGCAGGGCTCGAGCTACAATATCGAGACGAAGGTGAAGTCGGAAAATTATGCGGCGACCTGCCGCGTGAAGTTCGACGCCGGTCCGGGTGATCTGTCGATCATCGGCGGTGCCTTCTTCCAGAAGATCGGTGGCTACAAGTACAGGCAGGTGGCAACGCCGGGTCTGGGCGGCGGCACCAATGTCGGTCTGCTCGACATGGATGGCGATGGCTGGGGCTGGCGGGCCGGTCTGGCCTATGAAGTGCCGGAAATCGCGCTGCGGGCGAGCCTCGTCTATAACAGCGCCGTTGATATGGATCTTGACGGGACGATTGACCTGACCAATGTGCCGGTGGTTCCCGGTTATGGTGTCTGGTCACGCCTGTGTATGGCAATGTGTCCATGCCTGACAGCATCGAACTCAAGCTTCAGTCCGGCATTGCGCCCGACTGGCTGGCCTTCGGTTCTGTGAAGTGGACGGACTGGAGCCAGCTTCAGACGATTGCCTTCTGCGCCAAGAACCAGTCAACCTGCTCGGCGGGCGTCAACTCGATCACGACGCTGGACCTGTTCTATCGCGATGGCTGGACGGTTTCGGGTGGCGTGGGTCACAAGTTCACCGAAAAGTGGAGCGGTGCTGTCAGCCTGACCTGGGATCGCGGCACGTCCACGGTCATCGGTACGCAGACGGATACGTGGATTGTCGGTGCGCAGGCCATCTACTCGCCGAACAAGAACCTCGAATGGAAGCTGTCCGGTGCTCTGGGCATCCTGACGTCAGGCTCGTCGTCGATTGCCGGTGCGCCTTGCGGACCGAGCACCTGCGGTAACGCTGCGGGCTATGACTTCGGCAATGATCTGGTGGCGGCCATCTCCACCTCGGTCAAGGTCAAGTTCTGACGATTGTGTCAGGCAATTGAACAATAAGGCAGATTGGCCCGGCGGAAACGCCGGGCCTTTCACGTTTTGCTAAGGATGTTCGACGGCATTTTTCAAAACCGCCCCCGAATTGTGACGATTCAGCAACATGTTTCGAGAAGAGTCAGCGTGCGGCTTTGCGGCGTCCGATTTTGTCCATTTCCCGCCACAAACGGGGAGCAGCGATATTGGCGTGACGTTCGCGACAGGATTTAATGCCGGTCGCTTGGAACGTTGAAGTCCACAACGGCGGCGCGCTTTCACGAATGCGCTGCTTCTTTGGACAAGGGTTTTTGAATGTGCCGCCATCCTGTCCATAAGGGGACGGGCAGAGAAGGCGAATGTTCAAGTTGCGGGTGTTTTGCCCATGCATGCCAGCGCCGTGAAATGGCAGCTTGTGCATCGTGAGGCTGAGGGAAAGTCGTCGTAACCATGTGGATTGTTGAGTTTAAACGCGCTGGCCTGATGACCGCAGGAGCATTCTTTGCGGCGTTTGCTTTCTCAAGCGTACCGGCTTGCGCGTTTGACATTGACAGCGGTGTGACCAAGGAATCCGGTCCGTTCGACCTGTTCAAGTTTGGCTTCAAGGCCTACAAGAACGGCCAGAAGGAAGAGGCCGTGGAAGCCTACCGTTACGCGGCGGAAAAGGGTCATACCGGGTCACGCTGGGCGCTTGCCAATATGTATGCCTATGGCGACGGCGTGGCGCAGAACGACTTCGAAGCCTTCAAGATTTATTCCGAAATCGCCAATCAGGGCGTTGAGCCCGGTTCCAACGATACGGGCTTTTTCGTCAATGCGCTGATGTCGCTGGCGAATTACTACCGTAACGGTATTCCTGGCAGCCCGGTGAAGATCGACCTCTCGCAGTCCCGACAGCTTTATTTTCAGGCCGCTTCCACCTTCGGTGTGGCCGAGGCGCAGTACCAGCTGGCCCGCATGATACTGGCGGGTGAGGGCGGCAAGCGCAACGAGTTGCAGGCCAAGAAGTGGCTGAATCAGGCGCAGAAAAGCGGTCATGCCGGGGCCATGTCGGTGTTCGGCAATATGCTTTTTGAAGAAGGGCAGGCCGCGCGCGGTCTGGCCCTCATGACGGCGGCCCTTGATCGCTGCAAGCCGAAGGAATGTCCCTGGATGCAGGAACTTCAGGAGCAGGCCTTCGCCGTAGCTTCTGAAAATGACCGCCGCGCTGCCGTGATGCTGGCTTCGGATGCCGCGAACGGCAAGGCGGGCGACTGATCCTTAAGGCGTATCTCGACCTTTCCGATTCGAGCCGGACGCTTCAAGTCTTCGTTTTCCGCATGTCGTGATCGCAAAACCGCTCCACACGTTTGCGCGACATGCTTGTTAGCCGACTTCAAAAATTGAAATAGCCAGCAACCGGAACGTGGTCGGACGGTTTTTCCCAGCCGCGAACATGCTTTTCCACGGCGACCGATTGCAGGCCACGCGCCGCCTCCGGCGACAGCATCAGGTGATCGATGCGGATGCCGTTGTTCTTCTGCCAGGCCCCCGCCTGATAATCCCAGAACGTATAGACCTTGGCGGCGTCATTCGTGGCGCGCAGCGCATCCGTCAGGCCCAGATTTTCCAGCCTGCGGAAGGCTTCGCGCGTTTGCGGCAGGAAGAGTGCATCACCCGCCCAGACGCGCGGGTCGTGGCAATCAAACGGCTCGGGAATGACGTTATAGTCGCCCGCGAGAATGAAGGGCTCCTCAAAGGCGAGCCGCGCTTCGGCGAATTGGCGCAGGCGTTCCATCCATGCAAGCTTGTAGGGATATTTCACCGGATCATCGGGCGGGTTGCCGTTCGGCAGGTAGAGTGAGGCCACGCGCACCACGCCGCTTGTCGTTGAATAAACGCCTTCAATGAAGCGCGCCTGTTCGTCCGTGTCGTCACCCGGCAGGCCGCGCATCACTTCATCGGCCTTCACCTTCGAAAGGAGGGCGACGCCATTGAAGCCTTTCTGGCCATGGGTTTCGACGTGATAGCCGAGCGCCTCGATCTCAAGGCGCGGAAAGCCTTCATCCACCGATTTGATTTCCTGCAGGCAGGCTATATCGGGTGCGGATTCCTTCAGCCACTGGCAAAGGTTTTCGATGCGCGCCTTGACGCCGTTGATGTTCCAGGTGGCGATTTTCAAGACGCGGGTTCCCGTCAAAGTCAGATGGAGAAGCTGGTGCCGCAGCCGCAGCTGGCAACCGCATTCGGATTGTGAATCTGGAAGGACTGGCCGAGCAGATTATCGACAAAGTCGATCTCGGAACCGTCCATGTAGATGAGCGACATGCTGTCGATCAGGACTTTTGCGCCATCGCGTTCGATGACCTTGTCATCGGCGTTGATCGCCTCGGCCAGATCGAATTTGTAGGAGAAGCCGGAGCAACCGCCGCCTTCCACCGAGATGCGGAGCGCCTGTTTTCCGGCGTCGGCACTCACAATAGTGGCGATTCGCTTTGCGGCCTTCTCGGAAAGCGTGATGTTCGCAGTCATGTCAAAACCTCCTGCGGTGCAAAATTCCGCGCGAGACAATTCCTTTTCGCCGTTCTGCCAAACTGCTGAAATCCAAGGTGTATAACGTCGAATTGAGCGTGGTCGGCGAAGATTGTGTCCGCCTGCATGGCTTTCCGGCTGCCGGGTTTATAGGTAAGGAGGCGGAAGCATCGCGTCAATGGACCGGGTGAAAGACGAATGACGATTGATAAGGCAGCATTGGGTTTTGGCGTCGGGGCAAGGGCGATCTTTGCGGCCGACCCGTGGGCATCGCGCGGGCGTCTGGTGCCGGAGCCGGTCAGTCCGACGCGCTCGGAGTTCCAGCGTGACCGCGACCGTATCGTGCACACCACGGCTTTTCGCCGCCTCAAGCACAAGACGCAGGTCTTTATCGGCCCGGATGGTGATCATTACCGCACACGCCTGACCCATACGATCGAGGTGGCGCAGGTGGCCCGTGCGCTGGCGCGGGCGCTGCGTCTGGACGAAGACCTCGCGGAAGGCATCGCGCTGGTTCATGATTTCGGCCATACGCCCTTCGGTCATACGGGCGAGGACGCGCTGGACGAAATGCTGAAACCCTATGGCGGCTTTGACCACAATGCCCAGTCGCTGCGCATCGTTACCAAGCTGGAACGGCGCTACGCCGATTTTGATGGCATCAATCTGGCGTGGGAAACGCTCGAAGGTCTGGTGAAGCACAATGGGCCGCTGGTGACGCCGGACGGCGAGGGTACGCGTGGCCCCGTGCCGCTGCCGATCCTCGAATATTGCGCGGTCAACGATCTGATGCTCTCCACCTATGCCAGCCTTGAGGCGCAGGTGGCGGCGATTGCCGATGACATTGCCTATAACACGCACGATATCGATGACGGCCTGCGTTCCGGCTATCTGACGTTTGAAATGCTGGAGGACATTCCCTTCCTCGCCGGGCTGATGGCTGAAGTGCGGGCGCGTTATCCCGGCCTTGAGGAAACGCGCTTTGCCAACGAAATCCAGCGTCGCCAGATCACCCGCATGGTGGAAGATGTTATCAGTGTGGCGCAGGCCCGCCTGAAGGACATCAATCCGCAAAACGCTGACGATGTGCGCTTTGCGGGGCAGGTGATTGCCACCTTCTCCGAAGGCATGGCCGAGACGGATCGCCAGATCAAGAAGCTGTTGTTTGCCCGCATCTATCGCCATCCGGAGATCATGCGCATTCGCGAGGGGGCGGCCTTGATCGTCAAGGATCTGTTCAATGCCTATATGAACGATCCGAAGGAAATGCAGAGCCATTACTGGATCGATCACATTGCGGGCCTCGGTGAGGCGGCGCGTGCGCGCCATGTGGGGGACTATCTGGCGGGCATGACGGACAGTTATGCCGTGACGGCCCATCGCCGTTTGTTTGACCGGACTCCCGATTTGCGATAGGCAGCGGCAGGAAATTTTTGAGGGCATGCGCCGAAACCCGTGAAAAGCGGGCGCGCGCGCCGAACGCCATGGCTGATGTGGCAAAGCACCGGCATGGCAGCACGACGTGGACAGAGCAATGAACCTTTTTACCGATTTTGCATCGCGGATCACGAAGGCGCTTGAGGAGATCGACATCGTTCGCGAAAAGCGCGACGAACTGGATTTCTCGCGTGTGGCCGTGGAGCCGCCGCGCGATCCGGCCCACGGGGACGTGGCGACCAATGCGGCTATGGTGCTGTGCAAGCCGCTGGGCATGAACCCGCGCGCGCTGGGTGATGTGATTGCTGAAAAGCTGAAGCAGGACCCGGAAGTGGCCGATGTGAATGTGGCCGGTCCCGGCTTCATCAATATTCGCCTGTCGGTCGGCTACTGGCAGAAGCTTTTGAAGTCGGTCATCGAACAGGGCGAAGACTACGGGCGCCTGACCATCGGTCAGGGCCGCAAGGTCAACGTTGAGTATGTCTCGGCCAATCCGACCGGGCCGATGCATGTCGGTCATTGCCGTGGCGCGGTCGTCGGGGATGCGCTGGCGAACCTTCTGGCCTTTGCCGGTTTCGACGTGACCAAGGAATACTACATCAACGATGCCGGTTCGCAGATCACCGTGCTCGCCCGTTCGGCCTATTTGCGTTACCGCGAGGCGCTGGGTGAGGAGATCGGTGAAATCCCCGCTGGCCTTTATCCGGGCGACTATCTGGTGCCGGTGGGCGTGGCGCTGCGGGAAGAATTTGGAACCAAGCTTCTCGGCATGCCGGAAGAAGAGTGGATGCCGCTGGTCAAGGACCGCACCATCGATGCCATGATGGCCATGATCCGTTCAGACCTCGAGGCGCTGAACGTTCGTCATGACGTTTTCTATTCCGAGCGCACGCTGCACGCCAATAACGCCGCAACGATCCTCTCGGCCATCAACGACCTGACGTTCAAGGGACATGTCTATCGTGGCGCGCTGCCGCCGCCGAAGGGCCAGCTTCCGGAAGACTGGGAAGATCGCGAACAGACGCTGTTCCGCTCGACCGAAGTGGGGGATGACATCGACCGTCCGCTGATCAAGTCGGATGGCTCCTACACCTACTTCGCGGCTGACGTTGCCTATTTCAAGGACAAGTTCGATCGCGGCTTCTCCGAGATGATCTACATCCTTGGTGCCGACCATGGCGGCTATGTGAAGCGTCTCGAAGCCGTGTGCAGGGCCGTATCGGAAGGCAAGGCGAAGCTCACGGTTCTGCTGTGCCAGCTGGTCAAGCTCTTCCGCGATGGTGAGCCGGTGAAGATGTCGAAGCGTTCGGGCGATTTCGTCACCCTGCGTGAAGTGGTGGATGAAGTGGGCCGCGATCCGGTTCGTTTCATGATGCTTTATCGCAAGTCCTCCGAACCGCTCGACTTTGATTTCGCCAAGGTCACCGAGCAGTCGAAGGATAATCCGGTGTTCTATGTGCAGTATGCGCATGCACGCTGCACCTCGGTCTTCCGTCAGGCGGAAGAGGCGTTTCCGGGCATCGGTCGCAACCCGCAGGAACTGGCTGCTGCCGTTGAATTGATTAGCGATCCGAGTGAGTTGCAGTTGATCGCAAAGCTTGCCGAATATCCGCGTCTGATTGAGCAGGCGAGCACCTCTCAGGAGCCGCATCGCCTGGCTTTTTACCTGTATGATGTGGCCAGCACCTTCCATGCGCACTGGAATAAAGGTAAAGATCAATCGGAATTACGGTTTGTTAACGATAAAAATAGAGAATCCACGCTTGCCAGACTCGGGCTGGTGCATGCTGTCGCAAGCGTTTTGAAGTCCGGATTGACTATAACCGGAACGGACGCGCCTTCTGAAATGCGATAAGCGTCACCTTTTGCCCACATTGCGCTGGCTAAATTGCTTGCGTTCAAGGTGGGTGAGTATATGGCACAGGAAAAATACGCATACGGGCAGAATTCTGCGGACACGTTTGCTGACGATGATCCGCTCGCAGAGCTGGCCCGTATCGTTGGCTACGACAAGCCCGTCGCACGACCGGAAACGCCGGAGGCCTATCGTGCTCCCGCTGCCCCGGCGCAACCCGCCGCTCCGGCTCGCTATCGCGAACCGGCGTTTGATCTTGAAGACGAGCTTCTGAAAGAATTCGAGCGTTACGACACGCCGAGGCTTGACCCGACGCGCTCCATGGCAGCGCGTGCGCCGGAGCCGGTTGTGCATCAAGCGCGTCTTGCCGAGCAGTTTGCGCCGCGCAACGAACCGCCGATGACGGTACCCGTTGCTGCGCCTGTTGCGATGGAGAACGCACCAGCCTTTGATGCGTATGCTGATCTTGCCGATGAGCTTGAGCTGTCCGTTTCCGATGGTGCTGCTGATCTCGATTTGCGTGCCGATGCCGGTTTGCGATCGGGACGCTCGGTGAATGAGGCCGAGACGGCCCGTCGTGAGCCGTCCTTCGAGCCGGAAGCGCCGCGCTATGTCGAGCAGCCGATGCAGGCCTATGACATTGATCATTTTTCGAGCCATGCGGTTGAGGATGCGGTGGAAGACGCCGCGCTGTCGCTTGCCGATGTGACCGCAGACCGCGTTGCGACGCCGGTGGTTGAAACTCCGGCTGTGGCGCGTCGTGCCGAGCCGGAATTTGCCGCGTTTGACGAAGCGCTTGCCGATGATGAATTCGATCTGGCGCTTGATGGTCTTGAAATCGACCTTTCCGACATCGTGCTGAGTGAAGTTGAGGCCGCTGTTCCCGCTGCCGCACCGGCTGTCGCTGCCAAGCCCGCAGCTCATCAGGAAGAGCTTTTCTGGGGTGTTCCCGCGCTTTCCGAAGCCCGCAAGATTGCGGATGACGAAGAGCTTCCCTTTGATGTGCAGCAGATTTCCGATGCTGAGTTCATGCCGGAAATGATCGCTGACATGGATGTTCCGGAAATCCCGGTTGAAGCGTTTGAGGCCCCGACGGCGGCGTCGACCCATAACTTCGACATGGATTTCGAGGCTGATCTTGCTGATCTTATGCGCGACGAGCCGCAGGCTCCGGCCTCGCATTATGCGCAGGCCACGCCTGCCGCCAAGGTCGCCGTTCCGGAAATCGATGAATTCGCCGATTTCATGAATGAGGATTTCAGCGACGAACTGGCGACGCCGCTCGGTGCCGAACGTTCGGCAAGCCGTCCCGTGATCGATCCCGATAACATGTCGGTGGTCGAGCCGAGCCGCGGTTGGCCGATGCGCACGCTGCTGGTTGGCGCGGTTGCATCCGTTGCCGTCTTGGCCGTTGGTCTTGGCGGTTACGCCTGGATGACGTCCGGCTCCATCATCGGTTCGCGTTCAAGCGATGGTCCGCCGATCATTGCGGCGGATACCGGCCCGATCAAGGTTGCGCCGGAAAATCCCGGTGGTGCGACCGTTCCGAACCAGGATAAGGCCGTCTACGACCGCGTGGCCGGTGCTGGTGCTTCCCAGCCGACGCAGAAGTCCCTCATCACCTCCAGCGAAGAACCGCTTGATGTGGTTCAACGCACGCTGACGCCGGAAAACTTCCCGCTCGACCGCGCTGAAGATGAAGCCGATATGGCTGATGGTGCCGACCAGCGCCTGCAGCCGGATGCCGATGCGGGCAAGCCCGCCGCTGCAACGCCTGAGGCTGCGGACGCCAATGTTTCGCTTCGCAAGGTCAAGACGATGATCGTCCGTCCGGACGGCACGCTGGTCGCTCGCGAAACCGAGGCGGAAACGGCTCCTGCCCAGACCGCCGCCCAGACTGCCAAGGCAACGACGCCGACGGCTGCTGCCCTTCCGGCCTCCAAGACCGAAGCTGCTGCGACCCAGACGGCTCCGGTCAAGCCGGAAGAAACCGCCTCCGCCCAGTCTTCCAAGGCTCCGGTTCCGGTGCAGCGTCCGTCACAGCAACCGACGAATGTCGTCGGTACGGTGACGAGCGAGGGCAATGTTCGCCAGACGGCTCCGGCCGCCCAGCCGCCGGTGCAGACCGCTGCTGCAACGCCTGCTGCTGCAACGCCTGCCGCTGCCAGCAAGCCGCTTGCGGCTGGCACCTATGTGGTGCAGATCGCCTCGCTTCCGTCCGAAGCCGAAGCCCAGCGCAGCTACAAGAACATGTCGGCCAAGTTTGGCGGCATCATCTCGGGCCGTGGTGTGGATATCAAATCCGCCGATATTCCGGGCAAGGGCACGTTCTACCGCGTGCGCATCCCGGCTGGCTCCAAGGCTGATGCCGATGCGATGTGTGGCAAGCTCAAGGCTGCCGGTTCGTCCTGCATCGTCACCCGATAAGGGGTGACGATCATGGCCTCCTCAGACGAACGCATCACCATGCTTGAAGAACTCGCGGCCCATCAGGGCCGCGTCATTGAGGAACTCTCCACCGAAGTGGCCGAACAGTGGAAGGTCATCAACGAGATGCGCCGGAAGCTGGAGCGTCTGACCGAGCGGCTTCTCGACCTTGAAGAGACAAACCTCGAAGCGCCCGCCATCACCAAACCTCCCCATTACTGATTTCCCTTCCGGGCTGCGGGTTTCGCAGCCCGAACGCATTCCGGAGAATGAACATGAGCGACTGCAAGGCGATGATTCTCGGCCTCAAGGGCCATATGCCAAGCGCCGAGGAAATTGCCTTCTACCGTGGCGAACAGCCCTGGGGCTTCATTCTCTTTGCCCGCAACCTTTCGGAGCCGCAGCAGATCAGTGATCTCGTCGCCGCGCTGCGGGATACGGTCGGTGGGCGCAATGCGCCGGTTCTGATCGATCAGGAAGGCGGGCGGGTGCAGCGTCTGCGTCCGCCGCTGGCTCCGTCCTATCCGGCCGCAGCGGTGCTCGGTGCGCTCTACAATGCCGACAAGGCCATCGGCCAGCGCGCGGCCTGGCTCATGTCGCGCCTGCATGCCTTCGACCTCATGAAGTATGGCATCAATGTCGATTGTCTGCCGGTGCTCGATGTGCCGGTTGAAGGCAGCCATAACGTCATTGGTGATCGGGCCTATGGCACCGATCCGCAGACCGTTTCGATTATGGGGCTCGAAGCCGCGGCGGGCCTCAAGGCGGGCGGTGTTCTGCCGGTTATCAAGCATATGCCGGGCCATGGTCGCGGCATGGCTGATTCGCATCACGACCTGCCGGTGGTGACCGCCAGCCGTGCGGAACTGGAAGCGCATGACTTTATTCCGTTCCAGGCGGCCCGCCACGAGCTGATGGCCATGAGCGCCCATATCGTTTTCACCGCGCTCGACCCGAACAATCCGGCCACCACGTCCCGTTACGTGATCGAGGAAATTATCCGTGGCCATATCGGTTTCGATGGCCTTTTGATGTCGGATGATATTTCGATGAACGCGCTCAAGGGCACGATTGGTGAGCGCGCCAAGGCAATCGTTGCGGGCGGATGCGATATGGTCTTGCATTGCCATGGCCACATGGATGAAATGATACAGGTGGCAGAGGCCGCGCCGGTGCTTTCCGGCAAGTCTCTGCAACGAGCGAAGGCCGTCGAGGCCGCGCTTGGCAGGATGGATGGGGCTGACGAGGCCGCCATTCGGGCAGAATTTGAAGGGCTTCTCGCCACCGCCTGAGCGGAGTGCGACCAGCCCTCAACCGTGGATGTGAGAGGGCGGGGCAGGGCATGGCGGAACCCGGTTCCATACCGATGGACAAGCTTTGGGGTGAGGAACCCGTGGCGGATCGCGGTGAGAGCGAGCCGGCGCTTGTCATCGACGTGGGCGGTTTTGAAGGGCCTCTTGATCTTCTCCTTCACCTTGCCCGCAGCCAGAAGGTGGATCTGGCGCGCATTTCCGTGCTGGCACTGGTCGAGCAATATCTGGAATTCATTGAAAGCGCGCGGCGCGTTCGGCTGGAACTGGCCGCCGATTATCTGGTGATGGCCGCCTGGCTTGCCTACCTCAAATCGCGCCTGCTCATTCCCCAGCAGAAGAATAGCGAGGAGCCATCCGGCGAAGAGATGGCGGCAACGCTCGCTTTCCGCCTGAAGCGGCTTGAAGCCATGCGCGAAGCGGCATCGCGGCTGACGGGCCGTAGCCGTCTGGGTGTCGATGTGTTTTCGCGCGGTGCGCCGGAACATATTCCCGAAAAAGCGGGCATGGCCTTTGAGGCGTCGCTCTATGATCTGTTGTCTGCCTATGCGGCGATGCGCCAGAAACAGGCTGTGACACAGGTGACGATTGCGCGGCGCGATGTCTGGTCGCTTGCCGATGCGCGCGAAATTCTGCTGCGGCTGTTCGGGAGCGATATCGGCTGGACGTCGCTCGACCGTTATCTCAACCGCTATCTGACGGCACCGGAAGATCGCGTCACGGCGCTTGCGAGCGCATTTGCCGCATCGCTGGAACTGGTGCGCGAAGGCAAGCTGGAAATTCGTCAGGCAGAGGCTTACGGGGATATCCTGATGCGTTCCGGCAGTGGCAGGCCGATTGGCGAGAGACAAGAGGGTAACGATGGAAACGCTTGAAGCGGTTGAGCGCGATAACGCGCCGCGGGCCTTTTCGGAGGAAGCGATGCGCACGGCGGAAGCGCTCGTCTTTGCCTCGGCCTCTCCCGTTTCGGAAAACTGGCTGGCGGACCGGCTGCCGCGCGGCACCGATGTTGCCTTATTGATGAAGGCGCTGCAGGCCGATTACGCTCGTCGGGGTGTCAACCTCATGCGCGTCGAGGATCACTGGGCTTTCCGTACCGCGCCCGATCTCTCCTTTCACATTCGCAAGGATGATCAGGAGCCGAAGAAGCTCTCGCGCGCGGCGCTGGAAGTGCTGGCGATCATCGCCTACCACCAGCCGGTGACGCGCGCCGAGATCGAGGATATTCGCGGCGTGCAGACCTCACGCGGCACGCTGGATGTGCTGATGGAAGCCGGTTGGGTACGTTTTCGCGGGCGGCGTCGCTCACCGGGCCGCCCCGTGACGCTTGGAACAACGCGCGATTTTCTCGATCATTTCGGGCTTGAGGAGATTCGCGACCTTCCGGGCCTTGAGGAGTTGAAGGGGGCCGGGCTTTTGTCCGGCCGCATTCCGCCCGGATTTTCCATTCCCCGGCCGCCGATGGATGAGGAAATGGCAGAGGATGAAGACCCGATCACCCAGCTCGATCTGGAAGAACTCGGCCTTCTGGCGCCCACGGGTGGCGATGCGGACGCCTGACGATATCTTGGGCATATTCCTTTTCAGCCGCTTTTTCGTGCTGAATTGTATTTGAAAAAAAGCCGCAATGGTCTTACATCCTTGCGGCAATGGCGTTCATTTCGATCCGGAAACGCGGTTGAACATGAATGCAACGAGTTGAACTGCAGGGCTTTCGGTGACCGGAAGCACGCGAAAGCCGAGGAGTTTGGTTATGGGTTCTTTTAGCGTATGGCATTGGCTGATCGTTCTGGTCATCGTTCTCGTGCTCTTCGGGCGCGGCAAAATTCCGGAACTGATGGGTGATGTTGCCAAGGGCATCAAGAGCTTCAAGAAGGGCATGTCCGACGAGGACACCACGGAAACCGCATCGAAGACCGTGGACCACAAGGGCGACGAAACCAAGTAATCGCTTTGCCGGTTTGATCGGCGCGGGGTGAAACACCGCGCCGACGTGCATACGGTTGCCTTCCGCAGGAGTTTTTCATGCTGGATATTGGCTGGACCGAGATCATGGTCATCGCCATCGTGATGATCGTTGTCGTCGGGCCGAAAGATCTGCCGCCGATGCTTCGTGCATTCGGCAAGATGACGGCAAACCTGCGCCGCATGGCCGGGGATTTCCGCCACCAGTTTGACGAAGCCCTGCGCGAAGCCGATATGGACGATGTGCGCAAGACCATTGCCGATGCCAAGAGCCTCAATCCCGGTTCTGCCATTCGTGATGCGCTGAACCCGTTGCGCCAGATGGGCGAGGAGATCCGCTCCGATTTGCAGAAGGTGACGGTACCGGCAACGCCCGCGGCGTCTGCCTCTGCCTTGCCGCCGGTTGTCGAGGCCCCGGCTGAAACGCCGGAACCGTTGCCGGCCTCTCCCGTGATTCCAGTCTCGGCTCCGACCCCGGCACCGGCTGCTGTGTCACCCGCGCCTGTCCCGGCTCAGGTCGCAGTGGCGGCGGAGGCTGAAAAGCCGAAGCGTGCGCGCAAGGCCACGCCCGCCAAGGGCGATAAGACTGCTTCTGACAAACCCGCTCCCAAGCGGACCCGCAAGGCTGAAAAGCCTGTCGAGATGGCGGAAGCGCCGGTGAAAAAGGCCTCCGCGCCGCGCAAGAAGAAGACCGACACCGGGAAGGGTGAAGCATGAGCGGCGATATCGACGACAAGCCCCAGCCGCTGATCGAGCATCTGATGGAATTGCGCACGCGGCTTATCTGGTCGCTGGTGGCGTTTTTCGGGGCCTTCATCCTGTGCTTTGCTTTCGCCAAGCATCTCTTCAACCTGCTGGTCGTGCCTTACAAGTGGGCGGTGGTCTGGGCGGGTCTCGATGTGGCCAAGGCCTCGCTGATCTATACGGCCCCGCAGGAATTCTTCTTCACGCAGGTCAAGGTCGCGGCCTTTGGCGCGATGGTCATCGCCTTTCCGGTGGTGGCGACGCAGATCTACAAGTTCGTGGCTCCGGGCCTCTACAAGAACGAACGCGCCGCTTTTCTGCCCTTCCTGATTGCCTCGCCGGTGCTGTTCCTGCTGGGCGCCATGCTGGTCTATTTCTTTTTCACGCCCATGGTCATGTGGTTCTTCCTTTCTATGCAGCAGCAGCCGGGTGAGGGGGACGTGGCCATCTCGCTGATGCCGAAGGTGTCGGAATATCTGAGCCTCATCATGACGCTCGTCCTTTCCTTCGGTCTTGTGTTCCAGCTGCCGGTCGTCACCTCGCTTCTGGCGCGTGTCGGCCTTCTGACCTCAGAGACACTGGCCAAAAAGCGTAAATTCGCCATCGTTCTGGCCTTTATCGTGGCGGCCGTTCTGACGCCGCCGGACCCGTTGTCCCAGATCGGTCTTGCGCTGCCGACGATCCTTCTCTACGAGATTTCCATCTATGCCGCGCGAGTCATAGAACGAAAGCGCGCCAGCGAAGCGGCTTCATCTTCGGATGTAGCCACGCTTGGCGACGGTGATGCCGACGGGGTTTGATCCCCTCGGTCTTCTGGTCCGCGCGTCGCCCGGCTCGCGGATCATTTCGGGCGAGCCGGTCATCAACGGAATGATTTGGAACGGTCATGCTCGACATTAAATGGATACGCGAAAACCCCGAGGCTCTGGATGCGGCGCTGGCGCGTCGCAGCGCGCCGCCGATTGCTGCCGACATCGTGGCGCTGGATGAAAAGCGCCGTTGCGTGGTGCAGTCCCTTCAGGAAATGCAATCGCGCCGCAATGCCGCTTCCAAGGAAATTGGCGCGGCCATGGCCCAGAAGAACGCTGAATTGGCCGAAAAGCTGAAGGGCGAGGTCGCGGCGCTGAAGGAAAACCTGCCGAAGGCCGAGGAAGAGGAGCGCGTTCTGACGGCGGCGCTCAACGATGCTTTGGCGCGTATCCCGAACGTGCCGTTCGAGGATGTGCCTTTCGGCAAGGACGAGCATGATAACGTCGTCAAGCATGTGATGGGTTCGAAGCCCGGCTGGACCCATGCGGCCAAGGAACATTACGAGCTTGGCGAAGCATTGGGCTACATGGACTTTGAGCGGGCTGCCAAGCTTTCCGGCGCGCGTTTTACGGTTTTGACCGGACCGCTTGCGAAGCTTGAGCGGGCGCTTGGCCAGTTCATGCTCGATCTCCACACCACCGAACACGGCTATACGGAAGTGTCTTCGCCGCTCATGGTGCGCGATGAGGCGATGTTCGGCACCGGCCAGCTGCCGAAGTTTGCCGAAGACCTGTTCAAGACCACGGATGGCCGCTGGCTCATTCCGACGGCGGAAGTGACACTGACCAACCTCGTCTCCGGCGAAATCCTCGCCGAAGAGAAGCTGCCGCTGCGCTTTACGGCGCTGACGCCGTCCTTCCGTTCGGAGGCCGGTTCTGCCGGTCGCGACACGCGCGGCATGTTGCGCCAGCATCAGTTCTGGAAGTGCGAACTGGTCTCGATCACCACGGCGGAAACGGCTGTGGCCGAGCATGAGCGCATGACGGCCTGCGCCGAGGAAGTGCTGAAGCGTCTTGGCCTGCATTTCCGCACCATGACGCTGTGCACCGGCGACATGGGCTTTGGCGCGCGCAAGACCTATGACCTTGAGGTCTGGCTGCCGGGTCAGAACACGTATCGCGAAATTTCGTCCTGCTCGGTCTGTGGCGACTTTCAGGGCCGTCGCATGAATGCGCGTTATCGCGGCAAGGACGACAAGGCCACGACCTTCGTGCATACGCTCAACGGTTCTGGTACGGCAGTTGGCCGTTGCCTGATCGCCGTTATGGAAAACTACCAGAACGAGGATGGCTCCATCACCGTGCCGGACGTGCTGCTGCCCTACATGGGCGGCATCACCCGCATCGAGAAGGCCGCCTGACGGAAGGACATCATGCGCATTCTTCTGACCAATGATGACGGTATCCATGCGGAAGGTCTGGCGGTGCTGGAGCGGATCGCCCGCACGCTTTCCGACGACGTATGGATTGTTGCGCCGGAAACCGACCAGAGCGGCCTTGCCCACTCGCTGACGCTTTCCGAGCCTCTGCGCCTGCGGGAAGCCGGTGAAAAGCGCTTTGCCTTGCGCGGCACGCCGACGGATTGCGTCATCATGGGCATTCGCGAAGTGCTGGACAAGAAGCCGGATCTGGTGCTCTCGGGTGTCAACTGCGGTGCCAACATGGCTGATGACGTGACCTATTCGGGCACCATTGCCGGTGCCATTGAGGGCACGCTGCAGGGCGTGCGCTCGTTTGCCCTGTCGCAGGCCTATCGTTTCGAAGACGGCCATCGCTCTGTTCCGTGGGAAGTGGCGGAGGCGTTTGGCCCGAAGCTCATTACCGATCTCATGGAAGTGGACCTGCCGGACGGCACCTTCCTCAACCTGAACTTTCCGAACTGCCGTCCTGATTCCGTGCAGGGCATTTCGGTGACGGCGCAGGGCAAGCTTGATTTCGGCCTGAACGTGGAAAAGCGTGCCGATGGCCGTGGCTTGCCCTATTACTGGCTGCGGTTCGGTGAGCGTGTCGGCACCTTCCGCGAGGGCACGGATATTCACGCGGTACGAAACCACCGTATTTCCGTGACGCCGCTGAAGCTCGACCTGACCGATTATACGGTGCAGGATCGTGTCGCGCGGGCACTCGGGTTCGGAGCAGGCGATTGAAGCCGGGTATGGCGGAAAAGGAAGGCTTTGCGGCGCTCGTCATGCGCTTGCGGGCGACGGGTGTTTCCAGTCTCGACGTGCTGACCGCCGTTGAGCAGACACCGCGCTCGCAGTTCGTGCCGCCGCAGTTTTCCAACGACGCCTATTCCTCCCGTACCGTGCCGATTGACTGTGGCTCGTTCATGGAGGGTGCTGATCTTGCCGTTCGCCTGATCGACAGCCTGCATCTGAAGCCAGGCCATCGCGTGCTGGAAATCGGCACGGGAAGTGGTTTTACCGCCGCCGTGATGGGCAGGCTGTGCGAACGGGTGATCACCATTGACCGTTACAAGACGCTGGTAAATGCCGCGCAGGCGCGCATGGAAGCGCTTTCGCTGCGCAACGTCATCATTCGTCAGGCCGACGGTTCTGCAGGATTGGCGGGTGAGGGTACCTTTGACCGTATTCTCGTGACGGCTGCCTTCACGGCCTTGCCCCGCTTTTATACCGACCAGCTGGTGGCGGGTGGCTCGATCATCGCGCCTTTGATGACGGATACCGATACGTGCATCATGGTGCGCCTGACCAAGACCGGAAGCCGCTTTGAGCGTGAAGACCTTTTCCCGGCTCCTTACCTTCCGCTTGTGCCTCATCTGGCTTCAGCGCTGTAAAAATTGCCTATAAGCGCTTTGATTTCAGCCTTTTCCGCAAGGTTTAGGCTTCGCTTTGGCAAAAAGCTGAATTTTCATGGTTAAATAGTTTCGAACGAAATTCGCAATTTTAACGGCGTAGTAACACTAACGCGCTTTAATCACGACACTAGAGTTTGCGTCAGTACGGGTTGCGTCATGCGTGAGAGTTCAGTGCCGAAAGTTGCCAAATCAGTCATCCGAGTTGCCGGTGCTGTGTTTCTGGCCAGTGCTGCTGCTGGCTGCAGTTCCGATGTCTCCCGCTTTGCCGGCGGACGACTTTTCAACGATACCGACAATATGACGACCAGCTCCATTTCACGGGGCGGGAACGAAATCACCGGTCTGAACGGTGATGTGCCGGTTCCGCGCGCCAGTGTCGGGGCCGGTGGGTATGTTGCATCCAATCAGGTGCAGCCCTCGAACGTCGCTGCTGCGCCGAGCTATCCGGTTCAGCGCAACACGGTTTATGGCAATGTGGCGCCGTCCTCGGCCCGCAGCGTTTCGCGCCCCATGGCAGTCGAGCGCGCATCGCTTTCGGCCCCGAGTGCCGCCAAGCCGATCATCGAACGTGATCCGGTTTCGCGCACTGAAGCCATGGCTCAGCCGTTCCCGGCCAACATGCCGCAGACGCGGTCCGCTGATCCGCTGGTCACTGGTACGGTGAAATCGAAGCTTTCGAGCGGCTGGACGACGGCCAACGCACCGCAGGTGACGCTGAAGAATGGTGAGTCCATCACCACGCTTTCCAGCCGCTACGGTGTTCCGGAAAAGGAAATCCTGGCTGCAAACGGCCTGTCTTCGGCCAAGAGCGCAAAGCCCGGCCAGACGGTGACGATCCCGATGTTCAGTGCCTCGGCCAATGCCGCGCGTGCTGCAGCCACCACGGGTGCGCTGCCGAACCGCGAGAATGCGCCGCAGCTTCCCGACGCTCCGACCCAGAAGGTCGCCGTTCTGCCGACGACGCCGCAGCTGCGCGATAAGGCCCAGACCGCGACTACGGCTTCCACCGCCAAGGCAACGCCCGGTCAGGGCAAGCCCGCTGCCGCCGGTGCCTATGTCGTCAAGCCGGGCGATTCGCTCGCCAAGATTGCTCGCGAAACCGGCACGCCGGTGGCTCAGCTCAAGGCCGCCAACAACATCACGAATGAAAGCATCCGCGTCGGTCAGACGTTGAAGCTTCCGAACGGCTCGGCTGTTCCGGCCACCGACAACCTGAAGACGGCATCGATCCCGCCGAAGCAGGCTGCCGCTCCGGCTGCTGCGCCGCAGGTCCAGCCTGCCACGGCCCAGAAGCCCACCGCTGCGGCCCAAACCGCATCTGCACCGGCCAAGCAGCCCGCTGCCAGCGCTCCGCAGCCTTACAAGCCGCCGGTTGCCAGCAACGAGAGCGTGACCGACGCCGAGAAGAAGTCGGATGTGACGGCTGCCGCTCCCTCGTCGACGGGCATCGGCAAGTATCGCTGGCCGGTTCAGGGTGCCGTGACGAGCCGCTTCGGCGATAATGTCGAAGGCAAGCGCTCGGATGGGATCAACATCTCTGTCCCGGAAGGCACGCCGGTCAAGGCTGCTGAAAACGGTGTGGTGATTTACGCCGGTAACGGTCTCAAGGAACTCGGTAACACGGTTCTGATCCGTCACGACGATGGCAAGGTTACGGTTTATGGCAACGCCGCAGGCCTTAACGTCCAGCGTGGCCAGAAGGTGCAGCGCGGCCAGACGATTGCCTCGTCCGGTATGACGGGCAATGCCAGCCGTCCGCAGCTTCACTTCGAAGTGCGCAAGGATGCGACGCCGGTCAATCCGTCGAGCTTCCTGGAATAGTCAAGTTTTCCCGAGTTTTTGTATTGCGTTTCGGGGGAGAGAAGGCCCGGCGGTTTCCGCCGGGCTTTCCGCATTTAAAGGGCTTATCCGCCCGGAAATGCGTCACAACGCTTTAGATCGCCTTGCCTTCGCGGCCCGCCGCATCCTGAATGAACTGCCAGGCAACACGGCCTGAGCGGCTGCCACGCGTTGTCGCCCATTCCAGAGCGGCGGCGTGCAGGTTCTGCGTCGGCATCTGCAGGCCGAAATAGGCCGCGTAGCTGTCGATCATCGACAGGTAGTCGTCCTGACTGCATTTGTAGAAGCCGAGCCACAGGCCAAAACGATCCGACAAGGAAACCTTTTCCTCGACCGCCTCGGACGGATTGATGGCCGTCGATTGCTCATTCTCCATCATGTTGCGGGGCAGGAGGTGGCGGCGGTTCGACGTGGCATAAAACACCACGTTATCGGGACGACCCTCGACCCCGCCATCCAGTGCTGCCTTGAGCGACTTGTAGGATGTATCGTCGTGGTCGAAGGAGAGGTCGTCGCAGAAAAGGATGATGCGGGCAGGAGCGGCGCGTAAACGCACCATCAAATCCGGCAGCGTGTCGATATCCTCGCGATGCACTTCGACAAGCTTCAGCGCCGCGCCCGTTTCACTGCGGACCGCCTCATGCACGGATTTGACCAGCGAGGACTTTCCCATGCCGCGCGCGCCCCAGAGCAGAACGTTGTTGGCGGAAAACCCTTTTGCGAACCGCAGCGTATTGTCGCTCAGAATATCGCGCACATGATCGACGCCGCGAATGAGCGCCAGTTCAATGCGGTTTGGCTTGGTAACCGGCGTCAATTCCTGGCGAGCGGGCTGCCAGACAAAGCAATCGGCAGTGCTCCAGTCGGTTTCAACCGGCTGCGGACCAGAGAGACGCTCGACAGCATTGGCCAGTCGGCGCACTTCTGCGATGAGAGCATTCAGCGCTTCGTTTTCCATCCTTGATCCTCCGGAATTTCGATTTCCACCTTTGATGCGGCGAGGGTCTGGCGCGGTCAAGGTCGGCTTACGGGGGCAAGTGTTCGCTGCTGCGGAATTTGCAATGGCATTTCGCGCTGGAAAATCGTAAGTAGCGGCTGAAATGCCCGTGAGAACGGGCGTGGCGCTGTTGCAATCGAACGGACCGCCATTATATTCCGGCGGCTTGAAGCCGGGCTCTTGATGTCGCGGCAATTCCGGGAGTTTTTTGATGTTCATTACGCAGGCATTCGCACAGGTCGCGGCGGGCGGTTCGTCCACCATGGGTTCCAGCCTTGAGATGCTCTTCCTGTTCGCGCCGCTTATGGTGGTGTGGTACTTCCTCCTCATCCGCCCGCAGCGTCAGCAGGCCAAGAAGCGTGCCGAGCTTCTCTCCAATATCCGTCGCGGTGACCAGATCGTCCTGAACTCCGGCGTTGTCGGCAAGGTGACGAAGGTCGTTGACGACAAGGAACTGGAAGTCGAAATCGCAGAAGGCGTTCGTGTTCGCGCTGTTCGCAGCTTTGTTGCGGAAGTGCGCGTCAAGGGCGAGCCGGTCGCAAACGAGGCTCCGGCCAAGTAAGGTCGAAACGGTTTCGCATCGTTTCCCCCATCAGGCGGGCCGGGCGGCTTCTCTTTGAAGCTGCCCGCCCGCATTCCTCATCGGCCTCATACCTGATGCCGCCAGACTATCGAGAGCTTCATGCTGTATTTCTCCCGCTGGAAAACCATTTTGATCTGGCTCGTCGTTCTGGCGGGTATGCTGATTTCGTTGCCCAATGCCTTTACGGACGCGCAACTGAGCAACCTGCCTTCATGGATGCCACACAAAAAGGTGACGCTGGGTCTCGACCTGCAGGGCGGTTCGCACATCATGCTCAAGATCGAGCGGGCGGATATCGTCAAGGAGCGCCTCGAAACGGTGGTTGGCGATGTTCGCACGGCGCTGCGTGATGCCAATGTCCGCTACAGCGGCCTTTCCGGCAATGGTCAGGTGGTTCAGGTTCGCATTACCGATCCGGCCCAGCTGGACGCCGCCCGTGAAGCGCTGAAGAACCTGACGAATCCGGTTAATGGCGGCGGTCTGATGACCGGCACGGTCACGGAAGTCACGCTGGAAGACGCCGGTGACAATGCGCTGAAGCTGACGCTGACGGATGACGGTATCAATTACCGTATGTCTTCGGCTGTGGGCCAGTCGATTGAAGTCGTGCGTCGCCGCGTCGATGAACTCGGCACCACCGAGCCGCTGATCCAGCGTCAGGGCAATGACCGCATTATCGTTCAGGTGCCGGGCCTTCAGGACCCGCAGCGCCTCAAGGCGCTTCTGAACCAGACGGCGAAGCTGACCTTCCGCATGGTCGACACCAGCATGTCGGCCACCGATGCGATCAACGGTCGTCCGCCGGCAACGTCTGAAGTTCTCTATTCCACGGACGATCCGGCCGTTCCCTATCTGGTGGACAAGCGCGTTCTGGTTTCGGGCGAAAACCTCGTCGATGCACAGGCCAGCTTCAACCAGCAGACCAACGAGCCGGTGGTGAGCTTCCGCTTCGATTCGCGTGGTGCGCAGCGCTTCGCACAGGCCACGCAGCAGAATGTCGGCCGTCCGTTCGCCATTATTCTCGACAATCAGGTAATTTCGGCGCCTGTGATCCGTGAACCGATTGTTGGCGGTTCAGGCCAGATTTCCGGCAACTTCTCGGTGGAAGGTGCCAACGACCTTGCCGTGCTTCTGCGCGCTGGCGCGCTGCCTGCCACGCTGACCGTGGTCGAAGAACGCACCGTTGGTCCGGGTGTGGGTGCTGACTCGATCCGTGACGGCCTTCTGGCCAGCGCCATTGGCGCGGTTGCCGTGGTGGTATTCATGATCGGCTTTTATGGCACCTTCGGTATCATGGCCAACATCGCACTTGCCGCCAACGTGTCGATGATCCTGGCCGTTCTGACGACGATCGGCTCAACGCTGACCTTGCCGGGTATCGCGGGTATCGTTTTGACCATGGGTATGGCCGTTGACTCCAACGTTCTTGTCTATGAGCGCATTCGCGAAGAAGTGAAATCCGGTCGTCCGCTGGTTCAGGCGGTCGATTCCGGCTTCCAGCGCGCCTTTGCGACCATCATCGACGCCAACGTGACGACGCTGATTGCAGCGCTTGTTCTGTTCTTCCTCGGCTCCGGCCCGGTTCGCGGCTTCGCCGTCACGCTGTCCGTCGGTGTGATCACGACCGTGTTCACCGCCTTCACCATGACGCGTTGGCTGATGGCCGTATGGCTTCGCCGCACCCGCCTGAAGCACCTGCCGAAGGGCGTGCGCACCGGCGTTTTCGATGCGCAGAACATCCGCTTCATGGCGATCCGTCGCTATGTGTTCGGCCTTGCCATCGCGGCCTGCGTGGTGGCGGTTGGCGGTTTTCTGACCAAGGGTCTCAATCTCGGTATCGACTTCAAGGGTGGCTCGATCATCGAAGTGCAGGCCAAGACTGGTGATGCCAATCTGGCCGATATTCGCGAGAAGCTGGCGCAATTGAACATCGGTGAGGTTCAGGCCCAGAGCTTTGGTGACAGCCGCACCGCACTCATTCGCGTTCAGGCGCAGGATGGCGGCGAAAATGCCGAGCAATCGGCCATGACGCTGGTGCGCGGTGAACTGGAGAACGATTACGATTTCCGTCGCGTTGAAGTGGTGGGTCCTTCCGTTTCCGGTGAGCTGACCTTCAATGCGACGCTCGGCGTTCTCGTTTCTCTGGCCTTCATTCTGGTCTACATCTGGATTCGCTTCGAATGGCAGTTTGCCGTCGGCGCCATCGTTGCGACCGCGCATGATGTGATCATGACGCTTGGCCTTTATGTGTTGACGGGGATTGAATTCAACCTGACCAGTATCGCGGCCATTTTGACCGTGGTGGGTTACTCGCTGAACGACACGGTTGTGGTCTATGACCGAATGCGTGAAAATCTCAGGCGCTACAAGAAGATGCCGCTTCCGGTGCTGATCGATATTTCGATCAACCAGACGCTCTCCCGTACGGTTCTGACCGGCATGACGACACTGATCGCGCTGACGGCCCTTTACCTCTTCGGTGGCGAAGTCATTGCCTCGTTTACGGCGGCCATGTTGTTTGGCGTTCTGGTCGGCACCTTCTCGTCGGTCTATATCGCTGGCCCGCTGCTGATTGCCTTCCGTCTTCGTCCGGATGTCTTCAACAATGATGAGGACAAGAAGGAAGGCGAGGGCATGCCCTCTGCTGGCGCCAAGGCGTAAAGGCGGGGAACGGTGATGGAGCTTCGCAAGGCGCATTTTCCGGGAAGCTCTCCCATCGATGCCTATGGCAATGGCGGGTTTCGCTTCGCGGATATGTCGCATCGCGGATCGTTGCTGTTTCTGCCGTCGGGCATCCATGGATGGGATGCCACAGCCGACAGCGAATTGACGGTGGACCTGTTCGCCCCGGTTCTTGCTGAAACCGGCAAGATCGAGGTCTTGCTGATCGGCACGGGCAAGGAGATGCGCTTCATTCCACCAGCCTTGCGGACGGCTTTGCGCGAGAAGGGGATTGTTTGCGATCCCATGAATACGGGTGCGGCGGTGCGGACCTACAATATCCTTCTGGCCGAATCGCGCGCCGTGGCTGCGGCCCTAATCGCGATTTGAAAGCGTTGAGATGAGCCTTTCCCCCTGCCTTTCTGCGCTGCGCGAGACGGATCGTGACCGCTATCTCGCCTGCCTTCTGTCGCCGGAAGACAAGCGTGAAGACCTGGCTGCGCTTTACGCCTTCAATGCAGAGCTTGCCCGCATCCGCGATCTTGTGCGTGAACCGCTGCCCGGTGAGGTGCGCATGCAGTGGTGGCGTGATCTTCTGGAAGGCAATGCCCATGGCGAAAGCCAGTCGAACCCGGTTGCTGCGGGGCTTCTGGCCGCGATTGAAACGCATCGTTTGCCGGGTTCGGCCCTCGTCGAATTGATCGAAACACGTATTTTCGACCTTTATGACGATCCGATTGAAAACCGCGGCGCATTGGAAGCCTATGCGGGGCATACGGCATCGGCGCTCATTCAACTCTCCAGTCTGGTGCTCGATCCTTCGGCGGCGGCCAGTCATGCGGAAACGGCGGGCCATGCGGGCGTTGCCCAGACCATCGCCGGTTTGCTGATGCTCATGCCGCATCACAGCCGCCGGGGCCAGCTTTACCTGCCGCTCGATATTCTCGCGGCAACCGGCCTTGATCGCGAAACCTTCCTCGAAGGCAAGGACAAGGCGCGCATCGGTGCCGCCATCGAGGCCTTTGCCGGTCTGGGGCGCGAGCATCTGGCCAAGGCCCGGTCTGCTGGCAAGGTTACGCCGTCGCTCTTTCCGGCCTATCTTCCCGTTACGATTGCGGGGCCGGTGTTGGAGAAGGCCGTACGCATCAAGGCCGGGCTTTTTGACAGCCCGTTGCAGTTTTCGCAGTTGCGTCGCCAGTTTCGCATGGCGGTTTGCCTGATGCGCGGGCGTTTCTGAGCCTTCTCACTATTCTCGCGCAAGCCTCGCCCTATATGTCGAGATAGCACTTAATGCATGTCGCGCAAAAGTGCGTGGCGGTTTTGCGATAACGACATGCATAAGCCAAAGACTTAAAGCGGCACGCTTTAGAGAAGTCCGTCCATTCTGGAGGCGAGCATGTTGTCATCAATCCTGAGTTGGGCCTTCATCGGCTTCCTGTTGATGGTGCTTGCCTATTACTCGTCGCGCGTGACGGCGGACGAGGATAATTCGAGTTTCGACATGGGCGCAGCGCTCATCGACTTCAATCGCGCTTTCCCGAATGAGCCGATCCGCAGCCTGCACTTCACCGCTGATGGAAGTGCAGCCTTCATTCGCACCTTTGACAATCGTGCGGGCTTTATGCGCCGTATCAAAGGGCATTTTGCCTGCCGCATGATCGAGCCGGGGCATTTCTTTGTCGAGGCTTTGCCGAACGGGCGGGGCTTCAAGATGGAATTCACCAACCTGCCGCCCTATCGGGGGGTATTCGAATTCGGATCGACGCGTGAAGCGGCGGAAGTGTCGCTGTGGCTTCTGGACAATTACATCCACCCGGAAGACCGGATGGATGGTTCTGCCTCGCCGTTGCAGAGCGCCTGAGGCGTCAGCTCTGATCGAGCCACGCCTTGCAATCGGCGAGCGCGCGGGCGGCGATCAATTGGCGCTTGACCTGTGCCTTATCCTTGCCGCGAAAACGCTTCACGCCTTCCGGCTTGACGATGGAACCCGGTTCAAGGTCCGGGAACAGACCGAAATTGATGTTCATCGGCTGGAACGAGCGCTTGCCCGGCTCTTCGTCCGTGACCAGATGTCCGCCGGTGATGTGGCCCAGCAGGGAGCCAAGCGCCGTTGTCGGCGGGGGCGGGGTGATGGCATTGCCCTTGCGTTCGGCTGCGGCAAACCGCCCGGCCAGAAGGCCGATGGACGCGCTTTCCACATAGCCTTCACAGCCGGTGATCTGACCCGCAAAGCGCAGTCCCGGTCGCGACTTGAGTGTTAGCGAGCGATCCAGCAGTACCGGCGACTGGATGTAGGTGTTGCGGTGCAGGCCGCCGAGGCGGGCGAATTCGGCATTCTGCAGACCGGGGATCAGGCGGAAGATTTCGGCCTGCGCGCCATATTTCAGCTTCGTCTGGAAACCGACCATATTGTAAAGCGTGCCAAGCGCGTTGTCCTGGCGAAGCTGAACGACGGCATAGGCCTTGACGGTCGGATTATGGGCGTTGGTGAGGCCCATGGGCTTCATGGGGCCATGACGCAGTGTTTCCCGACCGCGCGCCGCCATGATCTCAATGGGCAGGCAGCCATCGAAATAGGGCGTACCCTCCCATTCGTGGAAGCCGACGGTATCGCCAGCAATCAGGGCGTCGACAAAGGCATTGTACTGCGCCTCGTCCATCGGGCAGTTGATGTAATCCTTGCCCGTGCCGCCGGGTCCCACCTTGTCGTAACGCGACTGATACCAGCAGATGTCCATGTCGATGCTATCGCGATAGACAATCGGCGCAATGGCGTCGAAAAAGGCCAATTGATCCTGCCCCGTCTGCGACTGGATGGCTTCGGCCAAAGCAGCCGAGGTCAACGGTCCGGTGGCGACGACCGCCAGATCCCATTCCTTCGGCGGCAGGCCGGTCACTTCCTCGCGCACCACCGTAATTAACGGATGGGCATGGATCGCTTCCGTCACGGCGGCGGAGAAGCCATCGCGGTCAACGGCCAGCGCGCCGCCAGCGGGCACCTGATGGCGATCGGCGCAAGCCATGATCAGCGAACCGGCCATGCGCATTTCCGCATGAATGACGCCAACGGCATTGGATGTCGCGTCATCGGAGCGGAAGGAGTTGGAGCACACCAGTTCGGCAAGGCTATCGGTGCGGTGGGCATCTGTGCCGCGCACGCCGCGCATCTCGTGAAGAATGACGGGAACACCGGAATTGGCGATCTGCCAAGCGGCTTCGCTACCGGCAAGGCCGCCACCGATGACGTGGATAGGGGCAAAGGTCGAGGAGGTCTGTTTCATGCCGGTTCCATACCGCAAAGGCGGCGGGAAAGGAACTGGATCAAACCCCTCAGAAGGTTTGAAAATGCAGGAAGGCCGCGCATCCCGCCAGATGCACGGCCTTCACTCAATCAAAAGTCAGTCAGCGCTTAGCGATTGGTGCGCGAAGCCACGTCACGGATGTCGTAACGGGTCAGGCCAATGTCATGCAGGGCATGATTGGACAGCGAGCCAAGCTCGTTGAGCGTGCGACGGTAAGCGAGCCACTTCTTGGCGATACGGATCGGGTTCATGATATTTCCTCGTATTTTCTTTGAAACTTGTTTCCGGCCATCTGTGACCGGTGATTGACCCGTATATAGGCCCAAGCGACGAGGACATGAAGTGCAAAAAATATGCTGCTGCTATGCAAATAAGCAGTATATTGGCCTAAATTTGAGCTGAGATTAAAAAATAGACACGCAATATCGGTGTGGGTGCATATTGTGCCTGATTTTGCAGCGCGTCAATACGCAAAGAAAAACGCGGACGAGGCAAGCCCATCCGCGTTTCACATTTCAGGTCATGTCTGATCAGTGGGCGACAGCAGCGCGTGCAACGCGGTTGATGTCGCAACGACCAATGCCCAGATCGCTGAGCTGGCGGTCGGTCATGCGCTGAAGTTCGGTAACGGTCTGACGGTAGGTGCGCCAGTTACGGATGCTGCGTGCGATGTTCATGGTCATGCCTTTCTCTCGTGATGGCCGACATATCGCGGCCGTTTCGGCGATCGAATTCGGCGGGTTCAGCGGGTGCGATTGGCCTTGGGAGGGGCGCCGCATTCGCACCAGTGCGCTCTGAATTCGATGAAGCCAATATACGCCCCCGAACTTAAATCGGTTAGAGTGCCCGGCGGATAGCACCTATGCATTGAGCGCATAAATATCGCACTGATTTTTAAGAATTGGCGTAAAAACGTGCAATCCCGTCGCCGTGTCTGGTCATGCTTTGGAAAAGCTTCGCATAGCCTTCGTGATCGGGCGGTGAGAGCTGGTTGTGATGATAATATATTGAAATGTTTGGGCAAAAAATAACGCCCACCGGGGGAGGATCCGGCGGGCGTCATTTTGGAAGCTGGGGCCTTGGGAGGAGGATGGCCTCACCAGCTGAATCGAAGGGCATCGGGAGGAGGAGGATGCGCTTCGAAGATCGTGCCGCAAAGTTGCGGAATTCTCAATTATTATGGCGAGAATGTGACTGCTCGCCTTTGGTGGAGCCGGAAACCTTCGAGTGATCTCAACTGCTCTTCCATGATTTCAAGATAATCCCGCCGTTCAAGAATAAACAGTGCAATATCGGCATGGACCCCATGCGTCATGTGCATGGCTCTTCGCACGCGCGAAGGTGCTGCAACGCCATGAAATTGCCTTTGCGGCTTCGTTGAATGTGGGCCGTGCCCGTGCGATAAATCGGGCCATGTTTTGGGGCGAGGCCGAATTCCCATGTATCGTCAGAAAGTGAAGCGGGAACTTGCGGGCTGGGTCGAGCGCGGCCTTTTGCCGGCAGAGACGGCGGAGCGCCTTTCGCGTGATCTCGATACACGACGCGATGGCTTCAGTATCGGTCAGGTGCTCCTGATGCTGGCAGCGGCCTTCATGGCGGCGGCCCTGCTTCTGTTCGTGTCCTCCAACTGGGATGTCATTCCCCGCATCGTTCGCTTGGGCGGGGTCATTCTATTGATCTGGATTTTTCACCTTGGCGGCGCCCGTTTCTACCAGCGCGGCATGCCGGTCCTCGGGGCAGCCTTGCTGCTTTTGGGAACGGCCGCTTTCGGAGGCGGGCTTTCGCTTGCCGGGCAGATGTATCACATCGCGGGTGACATGACGCAGATGCTGACTGTGTGGCTGGGAGCTGCGGTTCTGACCGCCGGTCTCTTCCGCTCGTCTGCCGTTGCGGTTGCCGCCGGCCTGATTGCCTATGGACTTTGCTGGTCGCTTCTCGATGCCTCGAATGGAGCGTTCACCATCATCAATCTGGTGGTTCCGCCTATGCTTGCGGCATTGATTCTGGTGCTCTCGCGCTGGGTTCAAGACGCGAAGATTGCGCAGTTTTCCTTTCTCATGCTGCTGTGCTGGGCCTTCTGGCTTTATACGCTGGATGAGAACGTCATTCTGGGTGTCGTTTACGCCGGGCTCGGCCTTGCCTTGCTGGCGGCCGTTTCGCTTTCGGCTTCGCCGGTGGCGACGCTCGCCGGGCGCATGGGCGGTGTTCCGGCCTTTTATGCCTTGCTTCTGGCAGGGCTTGGCGTGCTCATCCTTCTGATTGAGTACCATAAGGGGATGGCGCTGATGGTGGCCGCCATTGCGGGTCTGCTGATTGCTGTTGGCGCACTGGCGCTTGCCGGGCGTGATCATGGCGGCGTGCGCTGGCTCGCCTATAGCATAATTGCCGCCATCGTCTTTGATGTATGGGTCACGACCATTGGCAGCATTCTCGGCACATCCGGCTTTTTCCTGATGGCTTCGCTGGTGGCGGCAGTTCTCGCCTTTCTGGTGTCGCGCCTGGAAAAACGTTTCGCTGCGAAAAGGGCATTGGCGCCATGAACCGCTTCGGATTGATCTCACGTTATCCGCTGGTCGTTGCGGCACTTATCGCCGCGCTTCAAAGCGCGGCCATCCTTTATGTGGTGGAAAGCCGCGCCTCGGTGCTGCGTCACGGGCAGGAGGTGTTGTTGCAGACGGCACCGATCGATCCGCGCGATCTCTTGCGCGGTGACTATGTGGTGCTGAGCTATGACATTGCGGAGATTCCAACGAGCCTTGTTTTCGGAAGCTGGCCGCTGGGAGAGAAGAGGCAGGCCATCCATGTGCGCATTGCGCCGGGCGAGGGCGGCCTGTGGAAGGTGATGCAGGCATCCTTTGATCCGCTTCCACCGGCGGAGGGCACGGTGGTTCTCAAAGGCACGGTTTCCTATGTGCCGGACCGCAGCACCGGGGCCGATCTTCGAGTCGCCTATGGCATCGAGCGCTACTATGTTCCCGAAGGTGAGGGCCGCGAGATCGAATCCGCCCGCAACGAAGGACGCGTGAGCGTGGCTGCGCGCGTTTCTGCCGCCGGGCAGGCCAGCATCCGCGCCCTGATGCTGGATGGGAAGCCGCTTTACGAAGAGCCGCTTTACTAAGCGCAATCCTGTGTCATGAAAGCCTCATTTTTCCTTTGCGCCGGTGGAAACGGATGATATAGAGACGCGCGCTCCGGAAGGGCTTTGCGTTCCTGGACGCTGCTTATTGCGGGCGCGGGTATGGTGAAATTGGTAGACACGCCAGATTTAGGTTCTGGTGCCGCAAGGCGTGGGAGTTCAAGTCTCTCTACCCGCACCATAAGCGGCAGGCCGGATTGGTGGTGTTTTCATCGCCAGAAGGCAGGCCTGAGCGTCATTTTGCCTGTGCAAGATGCTTGAAGAATTATGAGGCAGCGTGCGGACAGGGTTCCCGCGTCGTGCTCGCGTGAAAACCAAGGGGTGCCCGGGCACGGTCGCCACGAGACAAAGGTAAGAAACATGCAGGTTATCGAAACGCTCGCTGAAGGGCTGAAGCGCGAAATCAAGGTCATCATCCCGGCTTCCGAGCTGGCTGCTGGAATGGAAGCGCGTCTTGGCGAAGTCAAGGACAAGGTCCGTATCAATGGTTTCCGTCCGGGCAAGGTTCCGCCGGCACACCTGAAGAAGGTTTACGGCAAGTCCATCGTGGCCGATCTGGTCAATGAACTGGTTCGCACCAAGCCGACCGAAATTCTCGCCGAGCGCGGCGAAAAGTCTGCGACGCAGCCCGATATCGCCATGACCGAGGACAAGGACGAAGCCGAGCGTATTCTCGCCGCTGAAGCCGACCTCGAATTCACCGTTTCCTACGAAGTCATCCCGGCTTTCGAAGTGCAGTCGGTTGAAGGCCTCAAGGTTACTCGCGAAGTTGTCGAAATTCCGGAATCGGAAGTCGAAGAGCAGGTTCTCAAGATCGCTGAAAGCGCCCGCAGCTATGCCACGAAGGACGGCAAGGCTGAAAACGGCGACCGCGTGACCATGAACTACCTCGGCAAGGTTGACGGCGTGGCCTTTGATGGCGGCACGGCTGAAGACGCTGAACTGGTTCTCGGTTCGGGCCGCTTCATTCCGGGCTTTGAAGAACAGCTCGTTGGTCTCGCCGCTGGCGACGAAAAGGTCATCACCGTGACCTTCCCGGCTGAATACCCGGCTGCAAACCTTGCTGGCAAGGACGCCACCTTCGACATCACCGTCAAGGAAGTGGCTGCTCCGGCTGCAGTTGAAATCAACGACGAACTGGCTGCCCAGCTTGGCCTTGAGTCGGCTGAACGTCTGCGCCAGATCGTCCGCGAACAGCTCGAAAGCCAGTTCGGTCAGGTTACGCGTCAGAAGGTCAAGCGTCAGATCCTCGACCAGCTCGACGAACAGTATACGTTTGAAGTGCCGCAGGGCCTCGTGGCTGCTGAGTTCGAAAACATCTGGCGTCAGGTGAACACCGATCTCGCCCAGTCCGGCAAGACCTTCGCTGACGAAGACACGACCGAAGAAGAAGCCCGCGCCGAGTACCAGAAGCTGGCTCAGCGTCGCGTTCGCCTCGGCCTCGTTCTGTCGGAAATCGGCGCCAAGGGTGGCGTTGACGTGACCGAAGAAGAAATGCAGCGCGCTCTGTACGACCAGCTTCGCCAGTTCCCGGGCCAGCAGAAGGAAATCCTGGATTACTTCCGCAACACCCCCGGCGCTTCGGCTTCGCTGCGTGCGCCGATCTTCGAAGAGAAGGTCATCGACAAGCTGCTCTCTGAAATCTCCGTCACCGACAAGGTTGTGACGAAGGAAGAGCTGCTCGCCGAAGAAGGCGATGCTCCGGCTGAAAAGACGGAAGAAAAGAAGAAGGCTGCGCCGAAGAAGAAGGCTGCTGCCAAGACCGAAGCTGCCGCTGAAGGCGAAGAAGCTGCGGCTCCGAAGAAGAAGGCCGCTCCGAAGAAGAAGGCCGCGGAAGACAGCGCCGAGTAATCGGCGCGTCCTTCAAGGACACGAAAAAGGCCCGTCGCAGTCTCTGCGGCGGGCCTTTTGCTTTGAGGTAGAAAAGACCTCAGTCCTTTTCTTTCTTCGCCTTCTGCAGCTCGCCCATGCGGTTCCAGGCGTCGAGACCGGAAATCTTGTAGGCTTCGGCGAGCGTCGGATAATTGAACGTGTTGTCGACGAAATACTCGACCGTTCCCTTGAGGTTCAGAACCGCCTGACCGATGTGGATCAGTTCCGTCGCGCCTTCGCCAACGATGTGCACGCCCAAGAGGCGGCGCGTCTTCAGCGAGAAGATCATTTTCAGCATGCCCGATTCGAGGCCCATGATGTGGCCTCTGGACGTTTCGCGGAAATGCGCGATACCGCATTCATAGGGAATGCCACGCTGCTGCACCTCTTCTTCCGTCAGGCCGCAGGTGGAAATTTCCGGCACGGCATAAATGCCATAGGGGAAATAGTTTGGCGGATCACTGGCCGGAGCGCCGACGGCGTGGCGGGCTGCAATGCGTCCTTGTTCCATCGAGGTGGAGGCAAGGCTCGGGAAGCCCACCACATCGCCTGCGGCATAGATGTTCGAAACATCGGTCTGGAAGGTGTCCGGATTGACCTTGATGCGGCCGCGATTGTCAGCCTCAAGGCCGGCCGCCTCGAGATTGAGCGAATCCGTTGCGCCAACGCGACCCGCGGCAAACAGCACCATTTCTGAAGCAATGGTGCGCCCGTTCTTGAGCGTGATACGACAGCGGCCACTCTCGTCGCGCGTGACACTCTCGATGCCCTGACCGAAGACCAGCTTCATATTGCGGTCGCGCAATTGATAGGCGAAGTCCTCGACGATCTCCTTGTCGATGAAGTCGAGCATCGTATCGCGCGTCTCAATCACGGTGACGGCGGTATCAAGGGTCGAGAAAATCGTTGCATATTCAATGCCGATGACGCCCGCGCCGATCACAGCCAGCGAACGCGGTACGTGCTTGATTTCGAGAATCTCGTCGCTGTCGATGACCGCATCCCCATCGAAGGGAATGTGTTCGGGGCGATAGGGGCGGGTGCCGACCGCCAGAAGGATCGAGGTGCCCAGAACGCGCACGATATCGCCATCTGTCTTTTCGACCTCCAGCGTGTGGGCGTCGATGAAGCGGGCCTCGCCGCGCATATGGCTGACGCGGTTGCGCGAAAACTGATGCTCCAGAACCTCGACCTCGTGGTCGAGGGTGATCAGCATGCGGCGGCGCAGATCCTCGGCGGTGATCTCCTGCTTGACGCGGTAGGAGCGACCGTAAAAGCCGCGTTCGCGCCAGCCGGTCAGGTTCAGCGCCGTCTCGCGCAAAGTCTTGGAAGGAATGGTGCCCGTATGAACAGAAACGCCGCCAACCCGACGGCCTTTTTCAATCACGAGAACCGTCTTGTTCAGCTTGGCCGCTTGAACGGCAGCGCGGCGTCCCGCCGGTCCGCTGCCAACGACAATGAGATCATAGGAATTCATGAGGCCCCCGTGCATGAATCGACTGTGATGATGAGTAACATTGAAGTGTTTCAATGTCGTATGAATGCGGTGATTATCGCAAGTGCGAAAAAAGTCAGAAGAGCCGAAGTCCCTTGAAGCTCACATGGCCATCCTTGCCGATGATGATGTGGTCATGGACGGTAATGCCGAGCGGCTTTGCGGTGGCGATGATCGTGTGCGTCATGTCGATATCGGCACGCGATGGCGTCGGGTCGCCGGACGGGTGATTGTGGACGAGGATGATGGCGGTCGCCGAAAGCTCCAGCGCCCTTTTGACCACTTCGCGCGGATAGACTGGCGTGTGGTCCACCGTGCCGTGGCCCTGCACCTCATCGGCAATCAGTGTGTTGCGCTTGTCGAGAAAGAGAATGCGGAATTGCTCGCGCGTCTCATGCGCCATGGCGCTGTGGCAATATTCGATGACCGACGACCAGGAGCCGAGCACGGTCTTGCCCTTGATTTCACTTTTCAGCATGCGGCGGGAAAGCGCGGCGGCCAGCTTCAGGTCCAGCGCCACGGCTTCGCCGATGCCGTTGACTTCCTGTAGCAGATTGATCGGCGCACCCAGAACGCCCCCCAGCGTTTTGAAACGGTCGATCAGCGCCTTGGCGATGGGCTTGGTGTCACGTCGCGGAATGAGGCGAAACAGCAGGAGTTCCAGAAGTTCGTAATCGGCCAGCGCTGCGTCTCCACCCTCGCGGAAACGGTTGCGCAGGCGCTCACGATGCCCATGGTAATGGGCCTGCTTGTCGTCCTTCGTCTCGGGCGCGACTGTGGCGCTGTCCTTGGCCTTTGTCTCTTTGCCCGCAGCCTTGGTCCGCGCTTTGCCGACCGCGAAAAACTGCCGCTCGTCCGCGGCCTCCGACAATTCAAAGGGAAGCGTTGCGTCCAGTGGGGAAGCGCTGTCTCCGTCTGCTTTGCTCGGGCGCTTCGTCATGGGATCACGCAGAGATGGGGTTGATACCGGGGCAGAACAGGCCCTTGGGCGAGAGGGTGAAGATTTCGCAGCCCGTGGCCGTGACACCCACCGTATGCTCATATTGTGCCGTTAGCGAGCGGTCACGCGTCACCGCCGTCCAGCCGTCGGCCAGAACCTTCACATGCGGCCGGCCGATGTTGATCATCGGCTCAATCGTGAAGATCATGCCTTCGCGGATTTCGGGGCCTTCGTTAGCATGGCCGTAATGCAGGATGTTCGGCGTATCATGGAACAGCCGACCGACGCCGTGACCGCAAAAATCGCGCACCACGGAGCAGCGCTCGCCTTCCGCATAGGTCTGGATGGCCTGACCGATCGCGCCCGTGCGTGCGCCGGGACGCACGGCGGCGATGCCGCGCATCAGGCTCTCGTGGGTCACTTCCAGCAGGCGCTCGGCGGCGCGCTTGATCTGGCCGACCGGATACATGCGGCTCGAATCGCCGTGATAGCCATCCAGCCAGAAGGTCACGTCGATATTGACGATGTCGCCATCACGCAGCGGCTTGTCGTCGGGAATGCCGTGGCAGACAACGTGGTTGATCGAGGTGCAGACAGACTTGGTGTAGCCGCGATAGTTCAGCGTGGCGGGCAGGGCACCGTGATCCATGCCGTATTGCAGGACAAAGCGGTCAATGGCGTTGGTGGTGACGCCCGGCTTGACAAGATCGACCAGTTCATCGAGGCAGTTTGCGGTCAGCTGGCAGGCGCGGCGCATGCCTTCAAAGGCGTCCGCTCCATAAAGCTTGATCGCACCCGTATTTTTCATCGGCGCGGACGCCGCCTCAATGTAATTCACCATTTCCAGAAGCTTTCGCGTTTCGTTCTTGACGGTTTTTAACCAGTCGGATGGCCCGCGTCCATGGCAACCACCGTAAACGGGGAAATTTCCGTGGGGGAAATGCGGCAATTCACGGCTGCAACCTCAACACCGCGACGCCGGGCGCGGGCAAAGGCCGCCGCGTAAACCGGGTCCAGATCGGCGGCGATGGCCATGCGGCTGCAATCCTCGCGCTGGATCAGGTAGAGCATCATGGCGCGGTGCCCCGCCTCCACCATGTCGCCCAGCTCATCAAGGTGACGAACGCCGCGTTCGGTGGCCGTATCGGGAAACTCTGCCAATCCTTGAACACGGCTGAAATGCACGTTTTTCACCTCGACATAGGTGTCGGGCTCTCCCGGTCCGGTGAGGAGAAAATCGATTCGCGATTGGCGACCGTATTTCTGCTCGCGCTTGAGGGTGGTGAAGGGCGCAAGGCCCGGCACCATGCCGCTTATGATCGCTTCTTCAGCGAATCGGTTGGCCATGCCGGAATTGACGCCGACCGTGACGCCGCCCACCTCGATCAGTTCGAAGCGATAGCGGAATTTTCGCGTGGGTCCGGTCTGATGCTGCGAAAGCCAGATTCGCGAGCCGGGGTCGGTCAGGCCCAGCATGGAGCCGGTATTGGGGCAAGAGCCGGTAATTTCACGGCCATCCTCCAGAACGGCATCGAACAGAAAGCGCTTGTAGCGGCGCAAAAGCCGGGCGGGGACGAGCGGGGGATCAAATTGCATGGCTCCGGTTCTGCCGCTTTTATGATGACTCTTCAAGCTGCAGTGCGGGCGGGGCGTTGTTCTTTTGGGCGTGTCATGCTTTAAGAAGCGCGTTGACGGTACGCGGTGCCGCGCAAGCCAATGAACGAAGAGGACGACGAAAAATGGGCCCGGTCGGAAATCCTGTTTTCCCGCAGCGTGTCGCGCTTGCTCTTGGGCTGTGCCTTGCGCTGGCCGCCTGCAGCAAGACGGGCGAGCCGGTTGCGGAAGGTCCGATCGCCACGCCGCCCTCCGTGACCGTGGTTACGGGAGTGCCTGCCGAATCCGGTGAAAAGGGGCCGCGCAACACGGGCGCCTATCCCGATTTCTCGCGTCCGTTGACCTCTGCCAATCTGCAGATGACGGATGAGGAAGCCACCGGCCAGCAGGCCAAGCTGACGGCGCTGGCTTCGGCGCGCAAGGCCGGTACGATTTCCGAGGCGGAATATCGCCGCCGCGCTGCTGCCCTTCGCAATCTGGCAAGCCAGCATGGCCAGCAGACGGTTGACGAAATCGCAAGGTAAGCAATCCTGCGCACTTCATTGGTTTTGAAGGCGCAATGCCGGTCTGAAAGTCCCGCAGACAAGCCGTTTTCATTGATTTCTGCTTGCCTTTCGCCCGGTTTGGCAGCAAACACGCGCCAGCAGCTTTTCGCGCCGTGGTAGGGCACGGTGTCGATGTTCCGGTTCAGGGCCGGTTTGCTGTTGCGCAAGTCCGTGCGGCTCCCGGAGGTTCGTGCCGCAACGGTCTTTGGATGGATACGAACCCCGGCTCGGCCCGCTGAGGGCCGAAGAATTCCGTGAGGAAAGAGATGGAAGAGTTTTACAAGGTCCGCAGACTGCCGCCGTATGTTTTCGAACAGGTCAACCGTCTCAAGGCGGCGGCGCGAGCCGGTGGCGCTGACATCATCGACCTCGGCATGGGCAATCCAGACCTTCCGACCCCGCAGAGCATTATCGACAAGCTGTGCGAAACGGTTCAGGACCCGCGCTCGCATCGCTATTCGGCCTCGAAGGGTATTCCCGGTCTGCGCCGCGCTCAGGCTGGCTATTACGCCCGCCGTTTTGGTGTGAAGCTCAACCCCGATACGCAGGTGGTCGCCACCCTTGGCTCCAAGGAAGGCTTTGCCAACATGGCGCAGGCCATCACGGCACCGGGCGACGTTGTTCTCTGCCCGAACCCCACCTATCCGATCCATGCCTTCGGCTTCCTGATGGCAGGTGGCGTGATCCGCTCGATTTCGGTTGAGCCGGACGACAGCTTCTTCCCGCCGCTGGAGCGCGCCATTCGCCACTCCATCCCGAAGCCGATCGCGATCGTCATCAACTATCCGTCGAACCCGACGGCGCATGTGGCGACCCTTGATTTCTACAAGGAAGTCGTGGCCTTCGCCAAGAAGCACGACCTCTTCATCCTTTCGGATCTGGCCTACTCGGAAATCTACTTCAACGACGTGCCGCCGCCGTCGGTTCTCGAAGTGCCGGGTGCCATGGATTGCACCGTGGAGTTCACCTCCATGTCGAAGACCTTCTCGATGCCCGGCTGGCGCATCGGCTTTGCCGTCGGTAACGAGCGACTGGTCGCGGCTTTGACGCGCGTGAAGTCCTACCTCGATTACGGCGCGTTCACCCCCATTCAGGTTGCCGCGACCCATGCGCTTAACGGCGATGGCACGGACATTGCCGAAGTGCGCGGCGTCTACAAGCGTCGCCGTGACGTGATGGTCGACGCCTTCGGCAAGGCGGGCTTTGAAGTGCCGCCGCCGGAAGCCACGATGTTTGCCTGGGCCAAGATCCCGGAAAAGTTCCGTCATCTCGGCTCGCTGGAATTCTCCAAGCTTCTCGTGGAAAAGGCTGACGTGGCCGTGGCTCCGGGCATTGGTTTTGGTGAGCAGGGCGATGAATATGTTCGCCTCGCGCTTGTTGAAAACGAGCACCGCATCCGTCAGGCTGCGCGCAACATCAAGAAGTTTTTCTCGACGGCAGACGATACGCTGCATAACGTCGTTTCGCTTAACGCTCATCGCTGAGCGTCCATTCAAACCCTAAAGGGCGGTCGGTCCCGGCCGCTCTTCCAGCATCATATCAGGACCTCTTCATGTCACACGCCCTTCGGATCGGCATTGCGGGCCTCGGCACCGTCGGTGCCTCGCTCGTCGCCCTGCTGCAACAGCGAAAGAACGAACTGGCGGTCACATGCGGACGCCCGATTGAAATTGTCGCGGTTTCGGCCCGTAACCGCAATCGCGACCGCGGCGTCGATCTGTCGGCGCTCGACTGGTACGAAAACCCCGTGGAACTGGCCGAAAAGGCCGAGATCGACGTGTTTGTCGAGTTGATGGGTGGTGCCACCGGATCGGCTGACGAATCCGTTCGGGCAGCGCTTTCGCGCGGCATCCATGTGGTGACGGCCAACAAGGCGCTTCTGGCCCGCTGCGGCGTTGAACTGGCGACCATGGCCGAAGAAAAGGGTGCCCTGCTGAACTACGAAGCCGCCGTTGCCGGTGGCATTCCGGTCATCAAGGCGCTTCGTGAATCCCTGACCGGCAACAATGTGCGCCGCGTCTATGGCATCATGAACGGCACCTGCAACTACATCCTGACGCGCATGGAAAAGGAAGGCCTGTCCTTTGCCGATTGCCTGAAGGAAGCGCAGCGTCTCGGTTATGCCGAAGCCGATCCGGCCTTCGACATTGAGGGTAACGATACCGCCCACAAGCTGGCGATCCTGACGACGCTTGCCTTTGGTACGCGCATTGCGCCCGACGACATCTATCTCGAGGGCATCACCAATATCTCGATTGAGGATATTCGCGCCGCCGCTGACCTTGGCTATCGCATCAAGCTTCTGGGCGTGGCGCAGGTGACGGAAACCGGCATCGAGCAGCGCGTTCACCCGACCATGGTGCCGCGTGATTCCGTGATTGCCCAGGTGGATGGCGTGACCAACGCCGTGGCCATCGAGTCCGATATTCTCGGCGAGCTTCTGATGGTCGGTCCCGGTGCCGGTGGCAATGCGACGGCCTCGGCTGTGCTGGGCGATATTGCCGATATCGCCAAGAGCCGCCCCGGTGCGCAGACCGTTCCGGTTCTCGGTCGTCCGGCGGCAACGCTTGAGCCTTACCGTCGTGCCCAGATCCAGAGCCATGAGGGCGGGTATTTCATCCGTCTGACGGTCGAAGATCGCGCGGGCGTGTTTGCCGGTATTGCCACGCATATGGCGGCCAATGGTATTTCGCTCGAATCCATCGTTCAGCGTCCTCAGTCGGGCCGTGAGGCCAGTTCGCAGACGATCATTCTCGTGACCCATGCCACGCGTGAAGATGCGCTGCGCTCGGCGGTTGCGGCGATCTCTGCCGACGGCTATCTCGTTGGCAACGCACAGGTTATTCGCATTGAGCGGACCAAGGCTGACTAAGGCTTTGGTCGAATCCACAGGGAAAATGCACCCAGAGGTATTCGATTCTCTTGCATACGAATCGATTTAATGTTCAATATTGGGATATCGAATTCGTAAGCGAAGGGAGGCGCTCTATGAAATCGGTTCCACTGATTCCGTATCTTGATGGGAACTGCGGGGGTCATAGCCGTAATTGGGCGGTGATCCTGACGATTATGTCCCTGCCGATGCCTCTTCTGGCAATGGCGTGGTTGGCTCTTCGCTTCATGTGATGTGTATCGTGGCATGACGGCTTTTGGCGTCGTGGTTTCAATCCCCTCGGTTCTGTGCAAAGGAATTAACGTCCGGCACAAACCGAGGGTTTTGATTTCTTGGCAATGACTCATCCTGCAGATTCGGTTCCCCGCGCATTCCTCAATGTTGAGACCTCCGTGACCGGCCAGAAATGGGTGGCGCGGCTTGATCAGGCGGGGCTGAACCGTGCGCTGGCCATGGCGCAGGTCCATGGACTGCCGGAAATCGTCGCCCGCGTTCTGGCGGGGCGGGGCGTTGGCGTGGATGAGGCACTGGCCTTTCTCGAGCCTTCGATCCGCGACCTGATGCCCAACCCCTCGACGCTGACGGATTGTGATGCCGCCGCCGAGCGTTTGGCACGGGCCATCACGCGGCGTGAGAGCGTCGTCATCTTCGGCGATTATGATGTCGACGGGGCGGCCTCTTCGGCGCTTCTCTATCGTTTCCTCGCCCATTTCGGGCTGACGCCTTCCATCTACATTCCCGACCGCATATTCGAAGGCTACGGACCCAACCCGGTTGCGATCCGCCAGATCGTCGAGGGTGGTGCGAGCCTGATCGTGACCAGTGACTGCGGCTCCACCAGTCACGAGTCGCTGGCGCTGGCGCGCGAACTGGGGGCTGAGGTGGTGGTGATCGACCATCACCAGTTGGGGGCTGACCTGCCGCCCTGCGTTGCGCTCGTCAATCCCAACCGTCAGGACGATCTGTCGGGTCAAGGGCATCTCTGCGCGGCGGGCGTTGTGTTCCTTGTTCTGGTCGCCACGCTGCGTGTCATGCGTCAGAAGGGGCACCCGGCCGCTGCAGGGCTTGATCTGCTCGGCTGGCTTGATCTCGTAGCACTGGCCACCGTTTGCGACGTGGTGCCGCTGAAAGGGCTGAACCGGGCCTATGTGGTGAAGGGGCTGATTGCGGCGCGTCACATGCTGAACCCCGGCCTTTCCGCCCTGCTCAAGGTCGTCGGTCTGACCGGCCCGGTAACGCCTTATCATTTTGGCTTCCTGATCGGTCCGCGAATCAACGCAGGCGGGCGTATTGGCGATGCGGCGCTCGGAAGCCGCCTCTTGACGCTGGATGACGCGGCCAAGGCTGGCGAAATCGCGGCGCGGCTGGATGAACTGAACCGCGAGCGTCAGGCCATGGAGGCCGTGATGCTGGCCGAGGCTGAGGCGGAGGCGCTGGCTGAATACGGTACGGGCGAGGGCGCTTCGGTGATCGTGACCGCCAGCGACAAGTGGCATGCCGGGATTGTCGGCCTGATTGCCGCGCGCCTGAAGGAAAAGTTTCGCCGTCCTGCCTTTGCTATCGCCTTTGATATCAACGGGCGCGGTGCGGGGTCCGGTCGCTCTATCGCGGGCTTTGATCTCGGACGGATGGTGCGTGCCGCCGTTGAAAATGGTTTGCTCGTGAAGGGCGGTGGTCACGCCATGGCAGCGGGGCTGACCGTGGAGCGCGCCAATCTCGGGCGTCTGCGCCACTTCTTCGAGGAGAGTGCGGCAACGGCGGTGACTTCGCTGGTGGCCGATCATGCGTTGAAAATCGACGCGGCTGTCTCCGCCTCCGGTGCCACGACCGACCTGATGGCCAAGCTTGAAAGTGCCGGACCTTATGGTGCCGGGCATCCGCAGCCGGTCTTTGCCGTGCCAAGCCACCGGCTGCGCGATTCGCGGCCCGTCGGGACGTCGCATGTAAAAATCACGCTGGAAGCCATGGACGGTGCGCGCCTTGACGGCATTGCATTCCGTGCAGCGGACACAGCGCTTGGCGATTTCCTGCTCAATGGTCGCGGCCAGACGATGCACCTGGCCGGCACGCTGTCGCTGGATCACTGGCAGGGCTCGCCGCGCGTGCAGTTTCGCGTTCTGGATGCCGCCAAAGCTCTGTGACGCTGCGTTCTAAGGCAGATGGTCGTCAGTCATGTCAATGAGGGGGGAAGTGGCACGCCCTAGGGGAGTCGAACCCCTCTTTTCAGAATGAAAATCTGACGTCCTAACCGATAGACGAAGGGCGCGTGTGGGCGTCCTTATAGCAGTGGATTTTCGCCGTGCAAGCGGGAAAATGATGTTATTGCAATCTTTTTTGCGTTGCACGGATGCGCAACCGAGCGCGCATGAGCAACCGCGAGGCCAAGCCTCGGCAGACGATCAACATGTCATTGGGGAAGAGAAGTGGCACGCCCTAGGGGAGTCGAACCCCTCTTTTCAGAATGAAAATCTGACGTCCTAACCGATAGACGAAGGGCGCGTGTGGGCGTCCTTATAGCAGCGGATTTTCGCCGCG
>Ga0209794_1000558_pt1 | contig 50394 bp, 52 predicted proteins | sample EBPBio232013_DNA_FD_185869 | JGI IMG/M metagenome (GOLD analysis project Ga0209794, IMG submission 185869) | Wastewater treatment Type I Accumulibacter community from EBPR Bioreactor in Madison, WI, USA - Reactor 1_5/23/2013_ DNA (SPAdes)... | ecosystem: Engineered > Bioreactor > EBPR >... | reverse complement strand
TTGACGTCCCAATTGCGATTGGCCCCAAATTGACGTCCCCATTGCGATTGGCCCCAAATTGACGTCCCCATTGCAATTGGCCCCAAATTGACGTCCCAATTGCAATTGGCCCCAAATTGACGTCCCCATTGCGATTGGCCCCAAATTGACGTCCCAATTGCCATCATCTTCTAATCGTTTATGAAATCTCCCCCCCGTCCAACGGCGGTCCTCTGCACGCTGTTTTCATGAGATTAGCGGGCTTTTTGAATGTTAATCCAGACCTGCTGTCCTTGGTTGATGGCTCCATAAACCAACTCGCGCAGGCGGTTGAAAGCCGCTATGGAATTTCTTCCACAGCCAGGCCCCGATAAACTGCCCACCGGAGCAATGCAACCTTTTAATTCGCTTAAGGCATGGTTGGCAGGATGAATCAAGATTAAATTCCTGTTCCGAACGCCTACCAGGTGCAGGTGCTGACCAAAGCGCAGGCTGCTCCTGCGCTGCACACGGTAACGCCCCTCGGGTATGCACGATTTGCCGGGTAGGTTCATCAGGTCGGGACATTCAATGGTGTAGGAAATGAAACTTGGCCCCGCATACAGTTCGCCATTTGTTCCATCGCGGTAATATTTCCGTTTCAATAGGAGTTCCATAGCGGCTTAATTTTGAGCGGGTAGTACTTCAATTACAGCCAAACTATTGCTCGAACCATTGCTCATGGGGTAGAATTGCCCATTAAGCTCCTGAGAAAACGCCAGGCCAAATACCACAAGCACGCCAGCAGTGCCAACCGGATTGAGGGTCAGTTCAATGCTTCGTGCTTGCCAGTTGCTCTCGCCGAGCTCAAGTTTCTCCGATTCATAAACTGCCACGTTAGGCTCCGTTAAATCGGGGTCAAATACCAAAACTCCTGCCAACCAATGCAGGTGGGTGGCTCCGCCGGGGGCTCCAATATCAGTTTTAGGTTGAATGGCCGGCAGCGAAAGGGTACAGCTACCCGCGTTACGATTGAGGATGCAGCCAAGGGGTTCGAGCAAGGTGCGCTCAAGTGGCGTTTTTTCGTTGAAGTTAAAGCCCTTCAGCAAGGTTAGGTCTCCAAACTTTACCCTTCTTTCGCCCCTGGCACCCGTGGTATCGGTTTTAATAATCCCAAAGAGTACGCTGGTTAGCCGGTTTGATGTCCTGGAATCAGCCGTATTTTGGAGCAATTTGCGGAGGTTTTGACGGATGTAACGGGAGCTTCGGGCAACTTCGCCAAACTCCTTTCCATTTTCACGTGTGCGTTTAAATGCAGGATCTTGTGCAATGCGTCGGGGATCGATGCCCCCTTTTTCGCGTGCAATAAATCCATTTTTACTTTTGTAGAAGGAAATATCCCCGATAGTGCCTTCTAATTTGATAATACCAGCTTGTTTAGCCATTGTGTTGATTTTTTTAGCGGGTGTTTCGCGAATCCCGGGACAAATCAAATCTGGTTTTTTGTCATAAAATACTGGTTGTCATGTTTTTGCAGCTTATTTCAGCTTTTGTTCACAACTTAGCATTCCTTTCAGAATTCAGCCTATTTTGGCCCTATTGGCAGCTTTTGACTTCGTGAGTCTTGCACAAGTGCTTGGAAATAAGTTGTTTGCTTTAAGTTTTGGCTGGGCCCTATTTCCGCGCTTTTGCACCAAGCTTGCATTTTTCCAATGGGGAGCAGCAACCTTTTTAGGGAATTCCCCAAATCATTGTGGGGTGAACAGTTGGGTTGAGGAGGTAGGAGTTTTCTCAAAACCGTATTATCCCGGATTACGCATTTGAACTTCGTCATGAGGGCCAAAAGGCCAAAGAAATTGGCAGTTTCACGAGCAAGGCATAATGAATCTTTATGACGAGTGAGGGAAACTGAGTTTACGCCCAATTTCAAAGGCATTTTGGGCAGTAATAGATGGTCAAATGCGTATTCCGGGATTATGCAATTGAACTTGGTCAGGAGGGCGAAGGGCCAAAGAGAATGCCTTTTCAAGAGCCATGTCTAATACACAGCTGTGGGGGAGGGAGTTTTAAAGATTTAACGCTAATTTCAAAGGCATTTGGGAACCAAATAGCCGAACAATTGCAGCAATTAAATTACTGGGCAGAAATCCGTGGTCGAATGCCTATTCCGGGAAAAAGAGAGGATAAAAAATCTGTACGTGTAATGGAACTAGTTAGTAATGATTTTTTGAGGGACAACAAGGGATTGGTAGTTGAATCTGCTCCGTATAATTATATAGTCGTTCCTCAAATAGTCATTATTTAAGGTTTGAATTTCTCGTTCAAGCATAAAGTCGTCTTTAAAGCCTAGACTTCCATTTAATTACTTTTTGATGACATTTTACCTTTGTGGTATTTAGTTTTTTCTGCTGTAACTTTTGTAGCCAAAAGTCACCAAAAGCTTTTCCTGTTTCCCGGATTAACCGGGATCACCCTGCAGGCCAACCTCGGTCAAAATCCCTCCCTGCCTTTTCCCCGTAATAAGACGGGACATCCCTGCCCGCGGATTTTGCCCGCACGCATCCAAAGATTCCGCCCATGCGGAACTGCCATCCCAAGATCCCGACGATTCGGGAACAGGAAAGTTCCGACTCACAACTTAAGGGCGTCTTCATTTCTGGATTCTGGAATTCTATACCAATTGACAATAATTGTTGCATTCGAATTAAGGGGCAGTTTTTGTTAACTAATTTGCAAGGTTTTTTGTTATTCGATTAATTTCTTTGCAAACTAGTTGTAAAACTTTTTGACTGAGTAAAATGAAATTCAGTTGCTCGAAGACTTTTTGAGGGTAGATTTTATAGAGATGCACTGGATTGAAACGAGAAAGCAGAGTTAAATTCATTCCAAGGTTTTTTTTTGGGTCGACATAATTTAGGAATACCCCAAATGGAAGGGTTTTGACGAAATAGTGTAAGTTTTCAAGACTTTTGGCATCCAATTTTTTCACCCAGGGTTTCAACCTAACCTGTCTCATTATTTGCGATGGCCACATGCCATTATCATGCCTCTATCCTGCCTTTATCCTGCCTTTATCTTACCTTGAAAGGGTGTGTAGGACAATTGTAAAAGAAACTAAATTTCATTTAAATTTTTTTGCAAATGTCCTGTCTTTTGGATACTTCTTTGAAAATTCCACAATTGGCGGTGCAAACTGAGTTTGAAAAATGAGGGAATGATGGCTTTTTGGTACCGAAAATTCAATGAACTATGGATAAAAAGCCAAAGAAACAAAATCAACCCATCATGCCGCTTTTTGAAGGTCGAAAAGTGGTTTGCGCGAAAGACGTTATGGTTTTAACCGGAAAATCGCTTCGCACGGCTTACCGCATTTTAAAAGACATTCGGGTAAGCTACAACAAGGCCAAACACCAGGTAGTTACCACTAGGGAATTAACAGAATACCTGGGCATTCGGGATTAGATTCATTTCGTAAATGATTTAGATTCATGCAGCCGGCACTGTTGGTAATGGCTGCTTGAATTTCAGGATCGATTTAAATGCCGAGACATTTGCTTTTGGCCTTTCGCTTTTGGCTTTACAAATTCAGCTAGTGCTTTTCCCATGGGCCATTGCTGTGATTTCAACCTCATTGGTGGAACAAAAGCTGAAACCAGTAAGCCACATGGTTAGCCCCAAATAGGTTGGCAGGATTAAGACTAGTCCGCATGGAAGGGAGATTCCTTGGTTTTTGGCCAATAGTCCTAACCACTATCCAAAAACAAAGGGCAAAGGTCAAACGCAAATAGCCCACCTGTTCAAATCGCTTATTCTCCATAGCCACCGCTTGGGGTTATCGCTCTCGTTCATCCACTTCAACTGGTTTACGATATCCTTGCTTAACAGCCATCGCCCTGGACCTGCAATTTCAAATCGTCCACGAAAAAAATTAACTCCCGCTTTTATTGCTTTTCCTGCCACTTACTCATTCTGACCTTTTTTGGGACAGCTAACCAAAACTTTATTTGCTTTCACCATTCGGGTTTTCTATAATTGTATAGAAAAAGTACTCAATTTCTATTGGCTACTTTGTTCTGCTTTGGCACAGCCTTACCTGTGACTCACCAAGCGAAGCCATGCTCGACGCCCTCATTACTTCCAAAACTCGTATCAAACTTCTCCTGAAGTTTTTCCTCAATGCCAATAACCAGGATTACCTGCGTAACCTGGAATCAGACTTGGGCGACAATACCAATGCCATTCGTCAGGAGTTGATGAAAATGGAAGAAGCCGGCTTGTTGAAGAGCTTCAGCAAAGGCAACCGCAAGTATTTTCAGTCGAATACTTCCCATCCGCTCTTCCCGGACATCAACAGCATTCTGATGAAAATTACCGGCCTGGATGATTTGGCCAAGCATGTACTGAACAATGTGGGCGATTTGAACCAGGTGTACCTCAGTGGGGACTTGGCCAAAGGGATCAATTCGGAATTGATTGATTTGATTTTGGTAGGCAATGTGAACCGCGAGTATTTCCACAATCTCGTGGTAAAAGCAGAAAAGTACATCCAAAAGAAAATACGCTTCGTGGTTTTTTCTCCCGAGGAATTTGAGGCCAAACAAGTTCAACTTCTTCAACAACACGATTTATTAATTTGGAAAAAATAATATTATGACTGAAACAAAAATTGCGGTAATCGGATTGGGTTATGTCGGCTTACCATTGGCTGCGGCATTTGCTACCAAATACCCTGTAGTGGGTTTTGATATCAATCAACAGCGTGTAAATGAACTTAATGCAGGAAATGATTTCACTTTAGAGGTTGATTCCGAAACTTTGAAATCGGTATTGTGTTCAGCACCAACTACTACTGGTTTGCTATGCAGTACTCAGCTCGAAGACATTAAAACATGTAATTATTATATCGTAACGGTTCCAACTCCAACCGATAAGCATAATAGACCTGATTTAACTCCCCTTTATAAGGCAAGTGAAACAGTTGCTAAGGTGCTTAAAAAAGGGGATATTGTGGTGTATGAATCTACTGTTTATCCGGGAGTTACCGAAGACGAGTGTATTCCTGTATTGGAGAAGTTTTCAGGCTTAAAGTTTAATGTTGATTTTTTCGCAGGTTATTCGCCTGAACGCATTAATCCTGGAGACAAAGAACATACTGTTACCAAAATTCTTAAAGTAACTTCGGGTTCAAACCCTGAAATTGCCGAGAAGGTTGACCAATTGTACAAATCTGTAATAACAGCAGGTACATTTAAGGCAAGCAGCATTAAGGTGGCAGAGGCTGCTAAGGTGATAGAAAACTCCCAACGTGATATAAATATTGCCTTCGTAAATGAGCTTTCCAAAATCTTCAATAAACTCGGCATCGATACCAATGAGGTTTTGGAAGCCGCTGGTACCAAATGGAATTTTCTAAAATTTAAACCCGGATTAGTTGGAGGCCATTGTATCGGAGTTGACCCTTATTATTTAGCCCAAAAGGCCCAAGAAGTGGGTTACCATCCGGAGATAATTCTGGCAGGCCGCCGATTAAACGATGGCATGGGGGCCTATGTTGCAGAAGAGGTTGTAAAATTGATGGTCAAAAAAGAGGTCCCTGTTAAAAATGCCAAATGCCTAGTTTTAGGTTTTACTTTCAAAGAAAATTGTCCGGATGTTCGCAATACCAAAGTGATTGATATTATCAAGGAATTGCAAACTTATCATATTGAACCTGTAATTTTTGATCCTTGGGCTAATCCGGCAGAAGTGCAACACGAATACAATTGCTCCGTAGTAAATGAGCTTCCAAATGGGCCCTTTGAAGCAGCTATTTTGGCTGTTGCTCATAAGGAATTCTCCGACTTGGATGTAAAGAAATTACTCATTTCAAATGGGGTTATTTTTGATGTTAAAGGCTTCCTAAACAAGGATTTGGTTGATGCAAGATTGTAAGTGTAATTAATACGTTTAAAATGTTTAATAGTTCATTATATAATAAACCCTACCACACCAAAAGTCTTTCTGATTCTAAGTTTTTGATAACTGGGGGGGCGGGTTTTATCGGGTCAAATATTGTTGAATACCTTTTAAAATACGGAGCTGGTCATGTTCGGGTATTAGATAATCTTTCCAATGGATATTTTGAAAATATCAAAGACTTCATGGGTCTTCCTAACTTTGAATTTGTTTTAGGAGATATTCGGTCTTTGGAAACATGTCGTAAGGCTGTCGAAGGTATGGATTATGTTTCTCACCAAGCTGCTTTAGGTAGTGTTCCTAGAAGTATTAAAGACCCAATTACCTCAAACGAAGTAAATGTAACTGGTTTCCTAAATATGCTTGTTGCAGCAAAAGAAAGCCCTACCTGTAAGCGGTTTATTTATGCAGCTTCTTCCAGTACCTATGGAGATAGTCCTGAACTACCTAAAGTAGAAGGAAGAGAAGGTAAGCCTCTAAGTCCTTATGCAGTAACTAAAGCAGTGAATGAGCATTATGCAGATGTTTTTAGTAAGGTGTATGATTTTCATACAATTGGACTGAGGTATTTTAACGTGTTTGGTCCAAAACAAAACCCCAATAACCCCTATGCTGCAGTTATCCCTATTTTTTGCAAGCATTTTATCGAAGGTACCCAACCAACAATTAATGGGGATGGCTTAACAAGTAGAGATTTCACTTTTGTTGAAAATGCAGTACAAGCCAATATTAAGGCCCTACTGCTTCCTCAATTAACTAAACATGAGGTAATGAATACCGCTTGCGGCGACCAGGTAACTTTAAATGAAATGGTTGAAATGCTTAATAAAATTAGTGGATTAAGTTTATATCCTATTTATGGTCCTGAAAGGAAAGGGGATGTGAAACACTCAAAAGCAAGCATTGAAAAAATTTTTAATCATTTAAATTATCAACCAACTTTCAGATTTTTCGATGGGTTAGAGATAGTTTATAATTGGTACAACAATAAAAAGTAATAAAATGAAAAAAATACCTTACGGACGTCAAAATATCACAAATGAAGATATTGAAGCTGTTATTGAAGTTTTGAAATCCGACTTCCTTACCCAGGGGCCGAATATAAAAATCTTTGAAGAGGCTTTTGCTGCATATATTGGTTGCAAGTATGCAGTTGCTGTTTCTAATGGAACGGCTGCGTTGCATTTAAACGCAATGGCTTTGAATGTAAAACCTGGTGATAAAGTGATTACAACTCCAATAACCTTTGTTGCTTCTGCTAACTGTGTTAGATATTGCGGTGGGGAAGTAATTTTTGGGGATATAGATCCAAAAACATATCTTCTTGATATTGAAAGTGTCCGAGCTATACTTGAGTCTGATAAAAATCGTGAGATAAAGGGAATAATACCAGTAAACTTTGCTGGAAGGTGTGTCAATCTTGAAGCATTTCGAAAGCTAGCTGACGAATTTGGTTGTTGGATTATTGAGGATGCTTGTCACTCACCTGGAGGATATTTTGTAAATAGTCAAGGAGAAAAAGTTAATTCTGGAAATGGGAGGTATGCCGAATTATCAATCTTTTCATTTCATCCAGTAAAACATATCGCATCTGGAGAGGGAGGAATGATAACAACAAATGATGAATCCTTGTATAAACGGCTATTAATATTAAGATCACATGGTATTCAACAGGATCTCTCCTTAAGAATTCATGATGATTCTCTTTGGTATTATGAAATGCAGGAATTGGGTTACAATTATAGATTAACTGATTTTCAAGCAGCACTTGGGACTAGTCAGTTAAAGAGAGCCCATGAGGGATTAAATAGAAGAAAAGAAATTGCCGAAATTTACACAAAAGCATTTGAGGGTAAACCATTTATTAAAGGAATGTCTGGACTTCAAGAAGGACATGCATATCACCTTTTCGTATTGGAAGTTGACCGAAGAAAAGAACTACATTCATTTCTAAGGGAGAATGATATTTTTGCACAGATTCATTATATCCCGGCCCACTTAATGCCATATTATCGAGACTTTGGATGGAAGGAAGGGGATTTAAAAAATGCTGAAGAATATTATAAACATTGCATTAGTATTCCAATGTATCCAACATTAACTAATGAGGAACAACAATACGTAATCAACACCATTTGCAGCTTTTATGGCGTTTAGTTCCAAGATTGGGTTAGGAACGGTTCAATTTGGTCTAGACTATGGAATCAGTAATAAAGAAGGAAAAACCAGTTATGATGAAGTAGTCAAAATTCTAGATACTGCAAGCCATGTTGGTTTGGATACAATTGATACTGCTCGATTGTATGGAGAATCCGAGAGTGTAATTGGGAAAATCCATTCTGGGAGATTTAAAATTGTTTCAAAATTTGTTTCTGAAGGAAAAATAATTCAACTTAATAATCAGTTAAACGAAACTTTAAGTGCTTTGCAAACTGATTCCATTTATGGTTATTTGGCACATAGGCCGATGGAAGTAATTGGTAATCCACTAATTTGGAAAGAATTGTTAAAATTTAAAGAAAATGGGATTGTTACCAAAATTGGCTTTTCATTTAATGATCCTTTAGAGTATTTTGAACTAAAACGATTGGATTTTATCCCAGATTTAATTCAAATTCCTTGTAATTATTTTGACAATCGATTTTTGGAAATTGCAAAGGAAGTTAAAGGCCTAGGAGGGGAGGTTCATGCACGTTCCGCGCTACTACAGGGCTTATTTGTGACAGATACAAAGAATCTTTCCGGACACTTTGATTCTGTTAGGGATTTGATATTTAACTTGCAACAACAATTTGGTCAAAATTTACCAGCTGCCTTGCTGAAATTTGTGTGCAAAATTAAGGAAATAGATAAAGTTATTTTGGGAGTTAATAATCATAAACAATTAAGGGAAAACATTGAATTATTAAGTTTAGCTCCCAACCTTGAGCCCATTGATATTGTTATTAGTGAACAAATATTAATACCTAGTAATTGGAAATAACTACTAATGGTTTTCACATTTAATTTAAGCGGAAAAATAATTATCATAACTGGTGGTTATGGATATCTAGGTAAGGCAATTACAAAAAGTTTGCTATACCATGGTGCAACTGTTTATGTTTTGGCAAAAAGTAAATCAAAATTTGAAAGTGCATTTTCTGATGAACTTAAAGAAGGAGCAAGCCTGTTAATGATTGAAGGAGATATTTCTTCTTCCGAATCATTGAGAAATGCGTTTACGTGCGTTTTTGAGAAGCATGGGAGAATTGATGTTCTGATTAATAATGCATTCTTCTCCAAAGGCCAGTCTCCAGAATTAATGACTGATGAAGAGTGGATGGTTGGTTTAGATGGAACAATTGGGAGTGTGTTTAGAAGTATTCGGGAAATAATTCCATACTTTAAACTTGCAAATAAAGGTAAGATAATTAACGTTTCTTCAATGTATGGAATGGTTGCTCCGGATTTTTCTATTTACGAAAACTATCCCTCATTTTTAAACCCACCTCATTATGGAGCAGCGAAGGCAGGTGTAGTTCAATTAACAAAGTATTATGCTAGTTACCTCGGTAAATTAGGAATAAATGTAAACTGTGTTACACCTGGACCCTTTCCCTCAAATGAAGTTCAGCTTAGTGAAGGCTTTATCGAGAACCTAAAAGGGCATACATTGCTAAATAGGATTGGCAAACCTGAGGATTTAGCCGGAGCTTTTGTTTATTTAGCAGCTGATGCGTCAAATTTTATCACTGGACAAAATATTGTAATAGATGGGGGTTGGACATCAAAGTAATAGAGTGCTTGCAATAATTCAAGCACGTTACCGCTCAACTAGATTGCCTGGAAAAATCTTGTTTCCTCTTCCTTTTAGTGGTGGAAAACCAGTTTTGTTGCACATTTGTGAAGTATTGAATAAAAGTTCCTTGGTTTCAAATTTTGTTATTGCTACTTCCGAATTGCCGGAAAATGATTGTATTTGTGAATTTGCAGAACAAAATGGATTTGAATATTACAGAGGGGATGAAAATGATGTTCTAAGCAGGTTCATTAACATAGTTGAACAAAAAAAGCCGGAAATCGTAATTAGACTAACTGCAGACAATCCCTTACAAGATGTTTTGTTCCTTGATAAAGCAATCCAATACCATCTTGATTCTGAAAATCAATACACGAAAACCTCTGGAATGCCACTGGGGATGAATTTCGAAATTGTAGATGCAAACTTATTAATCCAAATGAAAAATTTTAAATTGGATGATTTAGATAGGGAGCATGTAACAAAATATATTGTGGACCGATTTGAATTTAAAAAATCTGTTTTTCAATTTCCTGGGTCATCAATTTCTCATTTAAGATGTACAATTGATTACCCCTCTGATTATGCTATGATGAATATTTTATTTCAGTTAATTGACATGGATAATAATTTAATTGTTCAGTTGGGTGAAATTGAAAAAAAATATCCTTGGTTGTTTCAAATAAATTCCGAGAATATACAAATTCAATCTCTTGGATCCCTAGAGGAAGAAATGAATCTTGCAAAAAGGATATTCCGGCAATATGGATTAAATAGAGTTGAGAAAATTATAAATATAGAATAGTCAATTCAATAATGTTAATAAATTAGCGAGTCATTTTTTTCCAAAATTAATTAAAGAATATTTCCTTTTAAGTTTCAATTATTCAATAAGTGATTTTTAAATAACTAAAATGAACACATACAGGGTTCTTCAAAATCAAGTTTTTAATTATGAAAACTATTCAATTGTACCAATTCGGTATGAGGATAGGTTTAGTATAATGAACTGGCGAAATGAACAAATTTATCACTTAAGACAGAATAAACCTTTAACAGCTGAAGAGCAAGATAATTATTTCAAAAATGTAGTCTCGAATTTGTTTCTCCTTGATGAACCAAATCAATTGTTATTTTCATTTTTAAAAGATGGAAATTGTATTGGATATGGGGGGTTAGTTCATATTAATTGGATTGACCGGAACGCAGAGGTTTCTTTCATTATGGATACCAAACTTGAGGCTTCATATTTTCGTGAGAATTGGCAAGCATATTTAAAGTTAATTCATAGGGTTGCGTTTTCAGAATTAGGTTTGAATAAGTTATACGTTTATGCCTTTGATTTAAGACCACATTTATATAAAGTATTAGAGCAATCTGGTTATTTCTTCGATGCGCGTTTGAAGAATCATTGTTATTACAATAATAAGTTTATTGATGTTGTAATTTATTCAATATTAAATTTATGAAAATTGGTTTTTTAGTTTCTGGCGGACTTGGTGAATTAGCAATCAAGTATTTTGTTGGAAAAGTAGATATTCAGTTTGTACTTACAGACAAAGGTTCTAATGGAATAATAAGAGTTTGCGAACAAAATAAAATTCCTTATTTTGTTGGAAATCCCAGAAGTAGCAAAATTGATTCATTTATTGAAAGTAAAAATTGTGATATTATCGCGTCTGTCAATTATTTGTTTCTGATAAATAGAAATGTAATTAATAAAGCTAAAGACTTTTGTTTCAATATTCATGGTTCTTTATTACCCAAATATAGGGGTAGAACTCCTCATGTTTGGTCAATTATTAATGGTGAATCATATACTGGTATTTCTGCTCATAAAATAGATGAGGGCTGCGATACAGGTGATATTATTAAGCAAATCATTGTTGATATTGAGCCGGAGGATACAGGCTCAATAATTTTGGAAAAATATAAAAATCTATATATTCCCATTCTTGAAGAAATTTTTGAGTTGTATAAAAATGGAGCAATTTCATTTACAAAGCAAGATGAATCTAAGGCAACCTATTTTGGCAAAAGAACTCCGGAGGATGGAAGGATTAATTGGGATTGGGATTTCGAGCGAATTAGAAATTGGGTCCGAGCCCAGGCAAGCCCATATCCAGGGGCATTCACCATTTATAATGGTAAAAGGATAATAATAGATAAGATTTCAAAGTCAGATTTTGGATTTCATTATCAGATGGAAAACGGAACTATTCTAAGTTTAGATCCCCTTTTAATTAAGTGTTCAAATTCAGTGTTAAAAGTTGATTCCCTTCGAAATAATGATGTGAAATTTGTTGTTAATGATAGGTTCGAATAAACTGTAACTAAAGACTTCTTTGTTTAATATTAATAATAAAATATGAATATCGGAACTTTTGATATTGAAAATGATGGTGTTTTTATAATTGCTGAGCTCTCAGCTAACCATAATGGTAGCTTAGAAACCGCATTGGAAACAATCCAAGCTGCAAAAAGGGCAGGAGCTAATGCAATAAAATTGCAAACGTATACCGCTGATACACTTACTATTGATTGTGATCGAGAGGATTTTATTATTAAATCAGGTTCAATTTGGGATAATCAAACATATTATAAGCTATACCAATCTGCTTTTACTCCGTGGGAGTGGCATAAGCAATTGTTTGATGAAGCTGAAAAACAGGGTCTAATCTGTTTTTCCTCACCTTTTGATAAATCTTCGGTTGATTTTCTTGAAACACTTAATGTTCCAGCATATAAGATTGCTTCTTTTGAAATTACTGACATTCCACTTATTGAATATGTTGCTTCAAAAGGTAAGCCAGTTATTTTATCAACGGGAATTGCAACAGATGAGGATATTAGACTTGCAATTGATGCTTGTTATAATTCTGGAAACAGGAATATTGCTCTATTAAAGTGTACTTCAAGCTACCCAGCACCAGTTGAGGAGGCAAATATGATAATGGTGAAAGACTTTGCTGAAAGGTTTAAGGTAATTTCGGGACTTTCAGACCATACAATGGGTTCAACTGTGCCTATTGTTGCAGTTTGTTTTGGTGCAAGGATTATTGAAAAACATTTTATTCTTGATAGGTCAATAGGTGGACCTGATGCTTCTTTTTCAATGACTGAAGTTGAGTTTACGGATATGGTAAAAGCTGTGAGAGATGCTGAAAAAGCAATTGGTAAAGTGAATTATAGTTTAACTGAAAAACAAGCTAAAGGTAAGGATTTTTCTAGATCCTTATATATTGTTGAGGATGTATTGAAAGGTGAGATTCTTACCGAAGAGAATGTAAGAAGCATTAGGCCAGGTTTTGGTTTGCATCCTAAGTACTATAGTGAAATTATAGGAAGTAAGGCTACGAAAAATTTTAATCGTGGTGATAGATTAAAATTGGAAGATTTTAATTTCTAAAAGAGTTTTTTAAGAACAAATTAAAGAATATCTTTCTATTTAATTATTGTAAGTTTCTTACTCATTTATTCTTCTATGCTAATTAAAAGAGCCCATCCATTTAAAAAAATTAATTAAATTAATTATTTCTTTATGGCAAATGAGGGCGGTTTTTTTAAGAATACTTCAATATACGTTATTGGAGAAATTATTCCTAGGTTGCTTTCTTTTATTACTTTCCCAATTCTGACAAGTTATTTGACACCTGCGGATTATGGAATTAATAGTTACGTAGCTTCAATAACTTCATTTTTGTTTATCCTTTCAAACCTTTCGCTATCAACATATTTTTTTGTTCACTATTTTAAAGCTGATTCGGAAGAAGCAAAAAAAAGACTAACTGGCACACTCGCAATTTTTACTACGGTTCATTCGTTAGTTTTGATTTTGGTATTCCTTGCTGTTGGTCCATATTTTCTTAAAATTTGGGGCAGTAAGGTAGATTTTTTTCCTTTTGTTTTCTTAGGTGTTATTGCGATGTATTTTGAAGTCCTTGTAATCTATCCCTCCGCTATTTACAGGGTAATTGAAAAGCCAATTACCCTTATTACGTTTAATATCAGTAAAGCTATTATAAATGTAATTGGAATTCTATTTGTGGTTTATTTTTTGAAAGGAACACTTAAAGATATTCTATTAATTCAGACCATAATTTCAGCATTGTTTGGTTTTGCATTTGTATTGTATAGCAGGAAGTTCTATTACTTCTTATTCGATGTAGAGATTATTAAGAAGGCTCTGAAGTTTTCTTTACCACTTGTTCCTGCCTCAATTTCTTGGTATGCATACAATACGTTTGATAGAGTATTAATAGATAGATACCTAACCCTAGATGATTTGGGATTGTTTTCAACAGCAACTACTTTAGCATTGATGTTGAATATTGTTACCAACAGTGCTTACAAGGCCTTTGAACCGTTGTTTTTTAAGCATTTTGGTAAAGAAGAGTTTGAAAATGTGTACTCAGGTATTAAGAATATGTTCATCTTTATGACTTTGCTAGGGTCGCTTTACCTTAGTCTATATTCAAAAGAATTCTTTGAGGTATTTTCTTCAGCTAGTTTTCTTTCCTCATATAAGTACGTCCCTTTCATTTTAATTGGAACTGTTACTTCCTCAATCGGTCTTATTTATGGCACTATTATTACAGCGATGGGAAAAACTAAACATAATGCCATAATTACCATTTTAGGAGCAGTAATTAGTATAGTATTAAACATATTGCTTTTAAAGGTAATTGGTTTATGGGCAGCTATCTTATCCTCTGCTGTTACTTATATCGTTTCATTATTTATTAGAATGTACTTTTCAGGAAGGAAACTAGTTGACATTTCAACTTTTTCAGCTTTTTTACTAACATTTACTCCGTCAATTCTCTTCAATTTTTTTGATTTTGGGATTGGATTTGTTTTTGGAATTTTTTTAAAAGGTCTAATCTCTTTAGTTATAGTTTATTTTCTTTCAATACTCTTGCAAATTAATATTGGGCAATTAATTGGAAAATTTTTAAAGCGTGAGAATTAGTTTATGAAGCAGATTTTTTATAGTTGTTGTTCACTTGACCATCTGTTATCTGGAACTCAGATTAATGAAGCAAAAAAGGCTGTATTGGAGGGTCATGAAGTGTTTTTCAGTTATTGCAATGGCGTACTTTCAAAGTGCCAAGTTAATTCTACTGGAAATCCCCTAATTTGTAAATTATGTAAAAAGAATTCGGAGTATGTTCTAAAGCAATTACCTGGGAATGTTAATTTGCTACCACTTGTTAACAAATATGGAAGAAGTATATCAGATTTGGAGCTTGAATTTGCATTCACATCAATCCCTGAATTAAAGCAGATTAAATATAAAGAAGTAGCAGTAGGCTATGGTGCATTATCCTATTATATTAGTTGTACCAGAAATCATTCACCCATAATAAATGGTGAGTTTAAAAAGTTTGTGTATGAAATTTTCTTAATGTCTTTTGACCTTATTGACCAAATCCAAGAATTAATTGACTCTGTAAGGCCAAATAAAATTCAATTGTTTAATGGAAGACAATTTCAAACTCGTCCTTGGATGGATTTATCAGTTCACAATAAAATTGATTTTTCTTGCAATGAGGTAAAATTTGATTTTGTAAATAATACGGGTTGGAAGATTGTAAATTTTGAAAATTCATTACCTCATGATTTGAAAACGGCATACCATCGAAGTTTATTTACTTGGAATAACTCACTTTTAGGTGAAGAGGAAAAATTGTCACTTGGACGGTCATTTTTTGAAAAAAGAAGAAAAGGTGTCCCTGCAGGCGATAAGGTTTATACTTCTAATCAAGATAGTTCCCTACCTGATGGATTTGATAAAACTAAAAGAAATATTACGATATTTAACAGTTCTGAAGATGAATTTGCTGCTTTAGGGGCTGATTTTGAAAACAACAGAATGTTTGAATCGCAATTAGCGGGGATTAGGTATATTCTTGAGCAATTTGTTAATGATACAGATATTGTGTTTTATGTTAGGGTACATCCTAACCTTATCGGTATACCATATTCTTACCATACTGATATTTATTTGATGGCATCCGAATTCCCAAATTTAAAGGTCATTCCTGCTGATAGTAAAGTCAGCACCTATTCATTAATAGATTTTTCAGAAAAAATCATTGTTTTTGGCTCTACAACTGGGGTTGAAGCGGCTTTTTGGAATAAACCTGTAATACTATTAGGGGCTTCCTTTTATCAGTATCATAATATTTGTTATGTGCCAGAGGATAAAACAGTGATTAAAGATTTGATTTTGGAGCAATTAATGCCTAAAGATAATAAAGGAGCCATTATTTACGGGCATTATATTCTTGATTGTTCTGTGTTAGCAAGAGAACCAGAGTATGTAAATATTAATCCTCCTGAAATTTGGTTGGGAAAAGCGAAATTTAAACTTCATAAGAGAGTTTTGATTAGTTCCATTAACTGGATTAATGATCTATTGTCAATTGCCCTTAATAAAGGGATATTAGATAAATTTTATCTTTCAAAATCTAAATTATTATCTTGAATATTTTAATTAATTGTATTGACGGAAATTTGTTAGAAGGGAATGCAAATTTCATAATTAAAGGAAAAGATCCTAACATTAGGTTATTAGTGTTTGGCAACCCGATTCTTTTCCATGCAGACCCATTTTGTCCTTTAGAAATAGAGCATAAATTCAATTCCATATCAGAGGTTGTTCCTCATTTGACAGGGGATTTTTTAATAATTGAAGAGCGGTTTGAAAAAGTAGTTGCATTTGCTGTTGATTTTTTTGGACACAGCAGATATTATTATACTATTGACAAGAATTCGACCATTACTATAAGTAAGAGCGCGTCTGATTTTTTTTCAAATAATTGCGAGTTTGATTATTACCAAATTTTCCATTTTCTTCTTAAGGGATATACTTGGAAAGGAGGCACTTTTATTAATGACTTAAAGATTATTTGCCCTTCCATTAAATATTTGCTTCATGAGAATGGCTTGATTGAAGAAATAGTTAAAATTCCCGAGGTTAAAGATAGAGCTTCATTAGAGGATCAAGTATCAAAAGTATTAAATGGAATTGCTAAATGTAATCCAGAAAGCGAGTTAAATCTCATGTTCTCAGGGGGAAAGGACTCAACGTTTATTGCCTTAATACTTAATGATTGCCGAATTAACTTTAATGCAATCTACAATAAATATACTAATCCTACCTTTTCATTAAATGCCTTAGATGCTCTTTTGTCGAGCAATGTGGCTGCATCACAAGGGTTTAAGTATACAGAGTTAAATAATGATGCAAATTCTGATATTAGTAAATTTGTTTTAAAAACAATTAGTTTACTTCCTTTTGAGTTTCATATTTCCATTGCTCAAAGAAATATTATTGATTTTGCAAGCAAATCAAGTTCAAAAATAGTTTTGACAGGTCAAAATGCAGATTCACTTTATAATTTCGGATTCACGGGTACTTATACACATTATAAGGCAATAATTAAATTCTTACTTGGAATACTTAAACCTGAAGAATATGAGAATTTTGTACATCGCTATTTTCAATCGGACCGGGTTATCAAGAGTATAGCCGAGAATTCTCCCTCCTGGTTGACAAAATCTTTATGGAAGGCTTTTAATCCAAGCGCACAGCTTACATTGTTGAATTTGTTATCAGTTTTTACATTTAATGGTACAGCAATTCCAATTTTTGAATGGAGGTCTATGGAAGTTTTGGCCAATAAAAAAGGTCAGCAACAAGTATATGAGCGGAATAAAAAAGAAATAGCAGATTTGATAAAGGAATATAAAAATGGAAATATTTTTTCGCTTAGGGAACTATTAATAAGGATTAAATTATTAGGGCATTGTCAAGGAAAGGATGTTAGATGTATAACAGAGTGGTGTCGTGAGTACGGTCTTAAAAACATTCAGGTTTATTCAGCTTCTCCTGTTTTTTGGAAATTATTGCACCTTCCTATTACATTAAAGGATATTTACCAGCCCAAGTATTTGATATACAGGTTTATTAAGAAAAGAGTAAATTACGACAAGCTTGACAAACTAATCCAGAAACAATACGATAATAAATCAGTGGTTCAAAATGAAAATGAACTATTTTCTGAACTGGTTAGTCAAATTGATAGAAGTCTAGTTATTAACGGAGTTCAGTATGCAATTGAAATCTTAAAAAAATCTGATTTTTTTAATTTGGATATTATTGAAAAGAGAGCCGAGGCTGACCACGTATTTAGATTAAAGCTGTTTTGGCTCGGAATGTCCTTAAAAAATATTACCCAAACCACTTAGGAAAAATGATTAAACTATTACGTAGTGTTGCACATCTATATTTTAAGTATGGATTTTCTATCCTTTTGAGTGAATCTAAAATTAGAAGAATACGCCTAATGTTCCCCTATAGTTTTTTTGACAAAAGAGTGAATTTATTGATTGAATCGTTTGAATATTTAAAAATAGGCAAGGAGTCAAGTGTTTCTGCCTTCACCACTTTGGCGGTTTCAAATGATTCTAGGAATAATGTTAAAAATTCGTATTTGGAAATTGGTGAGAGAACCTATATTGGCGAATATAACAACATTAGGGCTGGTGGTGGAAAAATTAAAATAGGAAATAATTGCCTAATTTCGCAGCACATTACAATTGTAGCATCCAATCATTCAGTGAATAGGAAAGACCTAATTAGAAATCAAAAATGGTCATTGAATAAGAATTTTGTAATAATTGGTGATGACGTTTGGATTGGTGCAAACAGCGTTATTTTACCAGGAGTTACAGTTGGAAATGGATCTGTAATAGGAGCAGGAAGTGTGGTAGGCCAGGATGTACCGGAATATTCAATTGTAAAAGGTAATCCAGCAATAGTAGTTAACTATAGAATTGAAAAATAATGAATATTCTACTATGTACAGATAATAACTACGTTCAACATTGTGCTGCAACAATTGCCTCTGTTTTATGTAATAATAGTAACGTTTCTGTGTTTATTTTTTCTACTGATATTTCAGAAGAAAATAAGCACCTTCTTCAGGCTATGGTGGATTCTAGCAAAGCAAAAATTCAATTTATACATATTGAAAACGAGTTAATTAGTGATTTTCCAATGTCCTCTGAGGCTTCAAATCATATAAGTGTAGCTACCTATTTTAGATTGTTCGTTGAAACTAAACTTCCAAAATCCGTTGATAAAGTAATTTATTTAGATTCTGATATTATCGTTCGCCAATCTTTAAATGTATTATGGAATACTCCTATTGAAGATTTCGCCTTAGGTGCTGTTTATCAGTACAATGAGTGGGCAGTTTCAAATGGAACATTTAGGAGATTGAATTATCCTGAAAATTTTGGATATTTTAATGCGGGAGTATTGCTTATCAACTTAGATTATTGGAGGGAAAATAATGTTAGTAATAGATTGCTTAACTATATCAGAGGAAATTTTGAGCATATTATTTCACATGATCAGGATACTTTGAACGCTGTTCTGTATAATGAGATATTTCCACTATCTTGTAAATGGAATTTGCTGCCTTTTTTTCTGGAGGAAAACTTAGACCAATACACTTTCCCCCGTTTCTTAAATTATAAGGATCAGGTTAAGAAAGAACTTGTGGACCCAACTGTTTTACATTTTGTATTTAAACCAAAACCTTGGGAATCTGGATGTAATCATCCATGGCGGAAGGAGTACTTCAATTATTTGAAATTTACACCTTGGAATGGTTGGAGGCCTAAATTTCATCTTCCTAGTTATATAAAATACATTTTTTGGCCTAATATATTAAAACTTAGAAGAAATATAATACAGATTTTTACTAATTAAAACAACTCCATGCTGGTTTCCTTTCAGAAAAACAATCTGTTTTATTTATACCTAATATTGTATTTAATCCAAATATCTTGGATTAATTTAGGGGCTATACCGATTGCTTTGAATTATCTTTTTACTGGCCTTGTGCTTTTTCCTGCAATTAGGAATAGAGAGATACTTCCGTTTGCTATGGCTCTCTTTGGAACAACTAATGAGTATTTTATTAATGATACTTTTTTTGTGATAAATTTTGCTACGACATTTGGTGTTCTTATCGTCTTATGGGATTTGGTTTCAAAGAAAAACGCGGTTAATAATGTTTTCATAAATGTATTTGTACTTATTTTTCTTTTGTACTGTGTGCTTTCCGAAGTTTCAATTGGAAGATCAGTTTCAATAGCCCAAATGCCATTATATATTAGGTCATTTATTTGGTTGTTTATTTTTGTGTTTTTAATTAATACCAAGAGAGCTTTGGAATATGTTTTTATTGGGTTTGTGATAAGTTCAATGGTGTTGATTTCGGTACACTTATTTTTCAATGATGGTTTAACTGCTAGTACATTGACTACAGATGAGCTTGGTGATCTTGATTTTGTTTCATCTAGGGATAGAAATTATCTAAGTTTCAATTTTGCCACTACATATCCAATTCTGTTGGGACTATTTTTGGGTTTTATCAAATTTGATACAGTAAAGTTTAATAAGTTTTTTCTTTTAGGCATGATTGGATACTCAATTCTTGGAATAATTGCCATGAGCTCTCGGACAGTTATTATTGTCGTAGGACTCGTAACGCTTATTTCAATTTTTATTGGTTTATTTAGAAGTAATGGAAATATGGTCCCATTCAATCCAAAGAATGTAATTATTCTTATTGTTTTTATTGGGGTTGTTTTCTTTTTCGCCAGTTTCCAAGGATATTTGAATTTATTGTTATATAGATTTTTTGAAGAGGGGACTCTAGAAGATGGTAGTGGTAGAACAGATATTGTTGATAGATTTTTTAAGAGTTTTAATGAACTTTCATTTTTCGATAAGTTTTTAGGGAAAGGATATGGCGCCCAGTATTCACTTACTGGTGGCCAAGACACTCATAATGACTACTTAGCAATTTTATCTTCATATGGTTTTTTTGGATTGTTTCTATGGTTAATGATTTTGCTTCCCTTGATTTCGTTTGGAAAAAAGCTATCCTTTCCAACTTTAGCAGTTTTGATATATTTGGTTAGTTCAATTGGTATTTCTCCGATGATGGTTTTTAGCACTCCGCTTTACATTGCCTCCGCATTTTCCTTCAAATATTTCTTTTTAAATAAAGGTTAGTATACTATTTTTTGCAACAATAATATATTTAAGGTGTTTTTGTAAATTTAGGTTGTTTAGTCGAAACAATTTTAGATTTCAATGCCTATTCAAAATTTTATGGACCTTTTGATAATTTTAAACGCACATTAAATATTTGGAATTAATTATCCCAATTTGAATGAATTTTAGTGAGCTAATAATTGGATGAAGCAGCATTTGTTTATTTTTAGAAATAACCCATTTCTTACTAATGGTGCTAGTTCAAATCGGACAAGAGGGCTTATTGAGGGAATTATTGAGAAAGGAGGTCGAATTGACGTATACATTTTTTCTCCTTTCTTTAGTAATAAGGAAAAGGATGATTTTAATAAATTGATCCGGCAATTACCTAAAGGTTTGCGGTTAATCCAGGGGAGTAATTGGGTATTATCTTCATCAATTTCCCAAAGGATTTATTCCTATATTTTTATTTACCTTTTTGAAATAGTTTTTTTTAATAAACTGAGTAATGTTCTTCGTGATTTTAAGGGTATTGTATACACAAACCCGGATTTATTCTTAATGAAATCTTTAAGTAAAATCAAAGAAAAGAATTCGAACATTAAACTGGTTTGTGAGGTGAGTGAATACTTGGATTATTATAAGTCACAAGAAATTCCTAGATGGCTTTTACCAAAGCTAATAAAAACGGAGGCGTTTTTCAAGAATAACTTTGTTTTTAAACTATCTGCTTGTGTAGTAATGACAAAGGCATTGTATAAATTCTTTGATGAACTAAATATTCCTTCGCTCAAATTGCTGCATTTACCAATGACTGTTGATTTGGGTAGATTTAGTAACATTCAGAGTTCTTCATTGGGATTTAAAAATCCCTATATCTTATTTGTAGGGGTAATGAATAATGCGAAAGATGGAGTAGATATCTTAATTGATGCATTTTCTCAAATTGCACAAAATTTTCCCAAATATAATTTGTACTTGGTTGGACCTTGGCAATATGACACACCCGGACACCTTCAAAAAATTAAGGACTATAAATTAGCAGAAAGAGTTTTTTGGATAAATGAAGTTAATAGAAATGAAATTCCTCCGCTTTTATTGAATTCCAATTTGTTGGTTTTACCTAGACCGGATTCGAAACAAGCACAAGGTGGGTTTCCAACCAAATTAGGGGAATACCTAGCTTCTGGAAAACCAGTTTGTGCCACAAATATAGGAGAAATACCAGACTATTTAACCGATAACGAAACTGTGTTTTTTGCAAAACCAGGTTCTTCGTCCTCTTTCGCAGATGCAATGGAAAGGGCTTTAAGCAGTGAAGAAAAAAGTTTGGAGGTAGGTCAAAAAGGTAAACTTATAGCCGAAAAGTTCTTTAATAAAGATATCCAATCTGGGGTTTTGTATGAATTTCTATTCGATTTAAGTAAACAATAAAATTTAATAATTTCTAACTATGATAAAAGGAAAAACACTTTTAATTACCGGTGGTACCGGTTCTTTTGGTAATGCAGTTCTTCAACGCTTTCTGAATACCGACCACTTCAGTGAAATACGTATTTTTTCTAGGGATGAGAAAAAGCAGGACGATATGCGGAATCAATTAAAAAGCTCAAAATTGAGATTTTATATTGGGGATGTTCGTGATTACAACAGTGTGGTACCTGCAATGCGTGGCGTAGATTATGTATTTCATGCAGCAGCATTGAAGCAAGTACCTTCCTGCGAGTTTTTTCCTATGCAGGCGGTTAGAACAAACGTGGAAGGAACCCAAAATGTAATTCAAGCAGCTGGGGCAAATAAGGTGAAGAAAGTAATTTGCCTAAGCACGGATAAAGCGGCTTATCCAATTAATGCAATGGGTATTTCTAAGGCAATGATGGAAAAGGTTGCAATTGCTGAAGCAAGAAACCTTACTGACACGGTTGTTTGCCTTACCAGATATGGAAATGTTATGGCCTCTAGGGGCTCGGTTATTCCACTTTTTATCCATCAAATTAAGAATGGATTACCCCTAACAGTTACCGACCCTAGCATGACGCGATTCCTAATGAGTTTACACGATGCTGTAGATTTGGTTTTATTCGCCTTTGAACATGGGAATTCTGGTGATTTGTTTGTTAACAAAGCACCGGCCGCAACTATTGGTGACCTTGCTTTAGCTGTTCGTGAGTTGGCAAAGGCAAACAATGAAATTAAAGTAATTGGTACAAGGCATGGTGAAAAGCTTTATGAAACATTGTGTACTCGGGAGGAAATGGTAAAAGCTGAAGATATGGGTGATTTTTTCAGAATTCCTGCCGATAACAGAGATTTGAATTACGCCATGTATTTTTCAGAAGGTGAACAGGATGTCTCTAAAATCGAAGATTACCATTCTCATAATACGAATAGATTAGATAGAGAAGGTGTAAAAAATCTTATCAGTAAATTAGCACTGGTTCGTAAAGAACTTTTTGGAGAAGCTGTTGAAGATTTTATTGTTTAAACTGCTGTGGTAAAAGGAAATTCCATCTATTCGGGAGAAAAATTTAAGGACAATAGGGGAGAGCTTATTGCTTTTAATTCCTTCGATATGTCAAGAGTTTCGAGGATGTATATGATTGAACCCAACCCTGAAATAATTCGCGCTTGGCAAGGACATAGGGAGGAAACCAAATGGTTTTTCGTAGTTAAAGGAAGTTTTGAAATAAGGTCTATTGAAGCAACAGATGCAAATAATATTTTCTTAGAAAATAGGGAGAAATATATCCTTACTGAACACGATTACCAGGTATTAGAGGTGCCGGGTGGAAACTTAAACGGTTTCCGAGCCTTGCAACCGGGAAGTTGTTTGCAAGTTTTTTCGGAGTTTGATTTGATTAAATCAAAGGCAGATGATTTTCGAATCGATTTAAGTCTGTTACCCTGGGTGTAATGGATCCAAGTAGTAAAATACATATATGAAAAAAAGAATTGGAATTACTGGCCAGCATGGTTTTGTGGGATTTCTTCTGTTTCAAACAATAAACCTTTTGAAAGAAGAATTTAGTTTGGTTGAATTCAAAAGAGAGTGTTTTCAGCAAGCTAATTTGCTGGATGAATTTGTTGGGCAATGCGATGTCATTGTTCATTTAGCAGCACTTAATAGACATAACGATCCGGAGGAAATTTATAGAACCAATACACAATTGGTTCAAAAGTTAATTGATTCTGTAAATCGAGTAAATAAAAAGGTTCACATTTTAATATCCTCTTCTTCCCAAGAAGAAAGGGATAATTTGTATGGAAAATCTAAAAAAGAAGGAAGAGAAAAGTTGGCAGATTGGTCCTCTCAAACAGGGAATCCATTTACTGGCTTAATTATTCCCAATGTTTTTGGCCCCTTTGGTCACCCTTATTACAATTCGGTTGTGGCAACCTTCTGCCATCAGGTTGCTAGAAATGAAACGCCTAAAATTGAAGTGGATTCAAAAATTAACTTGATTTATGTTGGTGAATTAGTTGAGGTTATTATTAAATCAATTAGAGAAGAATTAAATAGCCATGCCCATGTCGTTCCTTACACTTGTCAGGCAGGGGTATCCGAAATTTTAAATCTGTTGAATCATTACAAAGTAGTTTATCAAGAAAATGGGGAGATTCCTACCTTAAATTCAACATTTGAATTGAATTTATTTAACACTTTTAGGTGTTATATGGATATTGAGAATTATTTCCCAAGGCAGTTTAAATTGCATGAGGATAACCGCGGAGCCTTTGTTGAAATAATCAGATTAGGAATGGGGGGCCAGGTTTCATTATCAACAACAGTACCTGGAATAACCAGAGGAAATCATTTTCACACCCGAAAAATTGAGCGATTTGCAGTAATTAAAGGTAAGGCTAAAATTGAACTAAGAAAGATAGGGACCGATAAGGTTATTGAATTTATTCTAGATGGTCAAAACCCGGCTTATGTGGATATGCCAATTTGGTACACGCATAATATAACCAATATTGGAGATGAGATTTTGTACACAAATTTTTGGATAAATGAGCCATATAATCCAGCAGATGCGGATACCTGGATGGAATTGGTTTGAAAGAAAACAAGACAAAAGTTAAAAGAACCACGAAATAAAAGTTAAGGCAAAATGGAAAGGCCCAAAAAAAACTAAAAAAAATCATGTAGTTATGAGGGAAAATGATTTGCTGGGAAGGACATTTAATTTTGGAGTTAATAACTTAAACATCTAAGAACTTTGCCAAATAAAATAGAATATCAAATTATTAAGCATCAATTAGGAAAATCTGCTACATCAATAGGTGCAAATTATGAAGAAGCTCAGGCTGGTTCCTCCAAGGCAGATTTTAAAAACAAAGTAAGGATATCTCTGAAGGAAGCTCGTGAGTCTAATTATTGGTTAAGAGTTTTGAAAGCGCTAGAAACATAATTCAATGATGAACTAGACTCTTTATTACAAGAAAGCATAGAGTTAAAAAATATCTTAGCAACTATTATCAATAAACTAAATTAACAAGTTAAGGCAAGTAGAATTTTTAACTTTTTACTTTTGCCTTGGCCCTTAAAATGCAATGAAAAAAATAAAAGTAATGACGGTAGTTGGAACCCGTCCTGAGATTATTAGATTGTCCCGTGTTATGGCCAAATTGGATGAGAGTCCGGCAATAGAGCACATCACCGTACATACAGGACAAAACTACGACTTTGAACTTAATGAAATATTTTATGAAGATCTCGGAGTTAGGAAGCCAAATTATTTTTTAAATGCTGCTGGAGCAAATGCCACCGCTACAGTAGGACAAATATTGATAAATATTGATCCAATTCTAGAGAAGGAAAATCCGGATGCCTTTTTGGTTTTAGGAGATACAAATTCTTGTTTATGTGCTATTCCGGCCAAAAAAAGACATATTCCGGTTTTTCACATGGAGGCAGGTAACAGGTGTTTTGATCAAAGGGTTCCCGAAGAAACAAATAGGAAAATAGTTGACCATGTAGCAGATATTAATTTAACCTATTCTGATATTGCAAGAGAATATTTGTTAAGAGAAGGCCTATCACCGGATAGGGTAATAAAAACAGGATCTCCAATGTTTGAAGTTCTGAATCAATATGCTGAACAAATAGAAAAATCCGATATTCTGCAAAAATTAAATTTAGAAGTTGGTAAGTATTTTATTGTTTCTGCGCACAGGGAGGAAAATATTAGCAGCGACAGGAATTTTTCAAATTTATTGACAGCTTTAAATTCAATTGCTGAAAAATACAATTTCCCTATAATCGTAAGTACACATCCTAGAACGAGAAAGAGGCTCGAGTCAATGGAAAAAAATGGAACATCCATTAGTCTTCATCCGATGATCCAATGGCAGAAACCTATGGGATTCTCAGATTATAACGCACTTCAAAAGAACTCATTCGCTGTATTATCCGATAGTGGGACTATAAGCGAAGAATCGTCTATTTTGAACTTCAGGGCACTGAATATCCGGGAAGCCCATGAACGCCCGGAAGCTATGGAAGAAACGTCTGTAATGATGGTGGGTTTAAATCCAGAAAGAATTTTACAAGGACTTGAACATGTGCAGCTTCAAAAAATACACGGTGATAGATCATTCAGACCTGTAAATGATTATTCAATGCCCAATGTAGGGGATAAGGTTGTTCGAATAATTATTTCTTATGTAGATTATGTAAAGAGGGTTGTTTGGAGTCAAAAATCAGTATGACTGCAATGATAAATTTCCTTAGAAATAGTTTAATAAATTACCGCGGTTGGCGAACTAAACGAAGGATTCTTGTCATAGAATCTGATGATTGGGGTAGTATTAGGATGCCCTCTAAGTTAGTTTTTGACAAATTAAGGAAATCAGGAATTCATGTTGAAAATAGCCCTTATTGCAAATTTGATAATTTGGAAACTTCTGAGGATATTGAATGTACATGTAATGTTTTGAGGAAAATAAGGGATATTAATGGTAATAATCCTGTTATCACGGCAAACACTGTAGTGGCAAACCCAGATTTTGAAAAAATTAAAGAAGACAATTTTAATAATTACTATTATGAACCTTTCACCGAAACCTATAAAAAGTATGGAAATAACTATAACTCTATTCAAATTTGGAAGCAGGCAATCAATGAAAACTTGTTTTTTCCTCAATTCCATGGTAGAGAACATGTAAATGTTAAACTTTGGTTTGATTTACTAAAAAATAATGACTCCAATTTCAAATTAGCATTTAATAATAATATGTGGGGACTAAGTAATGATGTGTTCCCTCAAATGAAAAGTAGCATTCAGGCTACATATGATAATGAGGATTTGAATTTTCAAAAGCAGGCAATTAAATCAGGGTTAGAAGTGTTTTCTGAAATTTTCGGATTTTCCTCAGAGTCCTTAACCCCAAATAATTTCATTTGGAATTTAGACCTTAATCAGGTTCTTTTAGAGAATTGTGTAAAATATTTCCAAGGAATGAAATTTCAAATTGGTTTGCAAAACCTAAATGGAAAAAGGAAGCTTTACAGGTATTTTACAGGGGATGTTAATTCATTGGGCCAAATTTATTTAGTTAGAAATTGTAATTTTGAACCTTCTGTAAATAAAACTTCAATTAAAGAAGTTCTGGATGATATTAGGAATTCGTTTTTGTGGAATAAACCAGCTATTATAAGTATTCATAGGGTAAATTTTATGGGGGGACTTGAGGAGAAGAACAGGAAGGAAAATTTAAAAAATTTAGACGTTTTGCTTAGGAAAATTAAATCAGAGTGGCCGGAAGTTGAGTTTTTTAATTCGGTTCAATTAGGGCATTTGATTTCGGAAGAATTGAAAAGATGATGCAGTTAGTTAAGTCAACATTAACATCAATTATTACAAACTCCACTGGGATATCTGTGCCCGGCAAATTGCTAATTTTCGAGTCAGATGATTGGGGTGCCATACGAACCCCTTCCATTCAGGCTGTTGAATCACTAAAGTTTCAAGGTTCTGATTTCTCCAATAGCAACTATGTTGTTGATAAATTAGAGAATTCTGAAGATCTTGATTTGCTTTTTAATTTACTTTTAAAATTCAAAGACGGTAAAGGAAATAGCCCAAAATTTACGGCTAATTTCATAATGTTTAACCCTGATTTTGAAAGAATAAAAATGGACAAGTATGATGTTTTTCATAAACGTACTTTTGTAGATACTTATATTGATTATTATGGTGATGACCTTACTTGGAAGAAAATAAAATCTGGTATTGAAAATAAGTTATTTACTCCACAATTTCATGGTAGAGAGCATATCAATGTAAATAGGTGGTTACGTGATTTAAAATCCGGAAAAATCTCTGTTTTAAACTCTTTTGATGCAGGATGTACATTTTCTGGTGAAGGAGACTATAGTTTTATGGAGGCTTTAGATTGGGATAGTGAATTAGAAATTAATAATCAGTTTAAAGTATTGAAGGAGGGGCTGGATTTTTTTTATTCTACTTTTGGTTTCCAATCTAATTCTTTTATTGCTCCTTGCTATATTTGGGATTCTCGAATCGAAAAGTATCTATTTGCAAATGGGGTAAAATGGTTGCAAGGGATACGAAAACAGATTATACCAAAGGGGAGATATGGTTATTATAATTACAAATCAAGAAAGTTTGGATCTGTAAATGAGTCTGGTTTGAAAAATAATATTAGGAATTGTTTTTTTGAGCCTTCATTCAGTCCTCATTATGATTGGGTCGGCTCTTGTTTAAAGGAGATAAGTTTAGCTTTTTATTTGAAGAAGCCGGCTGTAATTTCTTCTCATCGAATCAATTATATGGGAGGAATTCGTGAGAAAAATAGAACGATGGGTTTACAACAGCTTAGCTTATTGCTAACAAAGGTTCTTGAAAAATTCCCTGATATTCAATTTATTTCTACTGACGAATTGGATTATTTAATTACAAATGGTTAAAATAGGTTTTGTTGGGGACTTTTGTCCCATTGGAAGAACGGAATATTTAAATTCTAAGGATTTAATCGAGAAGGCATATGGGAAAATTCTTCCCTATTTTGAATCCAATGATTTTAATTTAATCAATTTGGAATGCCCCTTAACCACAGTTAATTCAAAAATTGTAAAGACCGGACCGCATATCAAGGCAAAACCTAGCGCGGTTGAAATCCTTAACTATTTTAAATGTAAATTGGTTACAACCGCCAATAATCATTTCATGGATTTTGGCACAGATGGTCAGCAACAGACCTATTCCATACTAAAAGAAAATGGAATTGAATGGATTGGGAGCGGAAATAACTTAGAAGAGGCCGCCGATTATAAATTGGTTAAATTTTCCAATATTAATATTGGTTTTTTTAATATGACTGAAACAGAGTGGACCACCACCAGCGGCGATGAACCTGGATGTAATCCTCTTGACTTAACAAAGGCAATTTTAACCATCCAAAAGGCAAAGGCAAACGGCGCTGATAAAGTTATAGCAATTATCCACGGTGGCCATGAGCATTATCCCTACCCTAGTCCTCGAATGAAGAACCAGTACAGATTCATGATTGATGCAGGGGCAGATGCTGTTGTTTCTCATCATTCACATATTGTTTCTGGATATGAAGTTTACAGAGATTGTCCAATTTTTTATGGAATTGGGAATTTCATTTTTGATTGGCCTGATACGCGCAATCAACCTTGGAATATTGGAATGTTCTTGAATCTATTGGTGGAGCCAAATCAGCCAATTAAATTTAGTTTTTCGCTTTTTAGACAAAATGACTCAGAGGTTGGTGTGTTTCCATTAAATTTAAATGAAAATACGGAACTGGAGAAAAATCTTTTGGAAATAAATAACGTAATTGCTAGTGACATAAAGCTAAAAGCCCAATTTTATTCTTATTGCGAAATGCATAAATCCATAATGTTACAAAGATTGCAACCATACTCCAGTAGAATTGGAACTGCCCTATTTAGAAAGGGCTTGCTTCCGGCTTTAATGGGTGCTAGTAAAAGGAAAATGATCAAGGCAATTGTACAGTGCGAGGCACATAGAGATGTACTCCTAAATGTACTGAAGAAAAATAGTTAAACCTGTATGTGCGGATTAACCGGATATTTATTGTTGGATGGGAATTCTGAAATTAATTCAAGTTTAATTTCGGAGATGTTAGTGCTTCAAAAGCATAGAGGTCCGGATGATTCGGGAGTACTTGGAATTAATACCCAAACAAATTTTTTTGAAGTTGCTGCCAATAGGGCAAACCATTCGTTCAACAATAATCCAAATTTAATTTTTGGATTTAATCGACTTAGTATACTTGATTTAAGTCTTAACGGCCACCAACCAATGATCAGTTACGAATCAGGTGTTGCCTTAATGATGAATGGCGAAATCTACAATGCATTTGATTTTAAACCGGAGTTACTCGCAAAAGGATACAAATTCAAGGGTACAAGCGATACAGAAGTTGTATTATACCTATACCTAGAATATGGGTTAGATGCCATGCTTAAAAAATTGAATGGCATGTTTGCATTGGCAATTTATGATGGACGCCAAGGTAAATTATTTTTAGTTCGAGACCGATTCGGAATAAAGCCTTTGTATGTTTTTCGTTCAAAGGATAAAATTGCGTTTTCTTCCGAATTAAAATCTTTCTTCCCTTTAAGGATTAATTTTAATCTAGACCAGTCCTTATTATCTGAGTTTTTATTATATAGGAATGTAATAAATAACACCCTAATTGATGGAGTAAAAAATCTTGAGCCGGGAACTTACCTGTCAATAGACGCCTTTGGGACTGTTTCCCAGTTCAAGTTTTATGATATTCTATCTGAGGGCGAAAATCAAAATAAAATTACTGGCAACAGCGAATGGCTTGACTACCTTAAATCCTCTGTTAAATCACAACTAATTAGTGATGTTAAACTTGGATGTCAACTCTCGGGTGGGGTGGATTCTTCAGTTGTAACTGCAATTGCATCGGAATACCTTCCATCAGGTTTGTTGGAAACGGTTTCAATTGTTTTCGATGAGGAGTCGTTTACAGAGAAACCTTATATAGACCAGGTAGTAAGTAAGTACAATCTCGTTTCACATCAATTTAAAATGAGTCCCGAGATGTATTTTGGAATGATTGATTCCTCTATTTGGCATTTTGAACAGCCATTAAACCATCCGAATACTGTAGGAATAAATTTACTGAGTAAAAATGCGAGGCAATATCTAACAGTTCTTTTAAGCGGGGAAGGGGCAGATGAATTGTTGGGAGGATATGAAAGATTTATTCCTAAGAATGTCATAGTAAGAACTTACGAATTGCTATTAAATGCAAAAAGAAACTATACTCAATTACCCGCACTTGTAAAATTTCTTGAGGACCCTAGATTTAGGTTTCTTTTGAGTACATCTTTTGGAAGTTTCAATTCATTGAAAACCTTATTTCCAAGTTTTTCTTTAGAATCAGGAATTAACTCAAGGGAAACCTATTGGAGAGGAATTCCTGATTCAGACCAAGCTAAGAAAAGAAAATATGAAATGTTAACTTTCCTTCCAGATTTATTGGTACGTCAAGATAAAATGTCAATGGCCCATTCAATTGAAAATCGTGTGCCTTTTTTGGATAATGATTTGGTTAGTGCAAGTTTTAACCTAAGTGATTCCCAACTTTTTGGGTCTTATAAGGGTAAAAATTCCGGCAAATTGATTCTCAAGGAAGTTTGTAGTAAATATTTGGGCGATGATTTTTCCTTTCGAAAAAAAATGGGTTTCAGTATTCCAATGAGAGCATTTTTTGCATCCAATTATTTCAAGGAAAGGTGGTATTCAGCGTTGTTACCGGCAATAAAAAAGCGTGGAATATTTGAAAGCAAGCAATTGGAGCAGTGGATGAACAATCCCCTTTCAATATCTCCTGATAAAGTGGACGGAGTATGGTTGATGGTTGGATTTGAAATTTGGGCGCAAAAATTTATTGATAACAAATGATTGCTATTCATAATAGTCAGATAGGTTTTTTTCCAAGATGGGTTAAATACTGCAAGGAGAAATCAATTCCTTATAAAATTGTTGACTGTTATCAGTCAGATATTATAGAACAGCTGAATGGTTGTAGTGCGCTTCTTTGGCATCATTGGCAAGTAAGTTATAAGGACATGTTGAAGGCAAAAAGAATTCTTTTTGCATTGGAGCATGCCGGAATTAAGGTATTCCCAAACTTTAAAACGGGTTGGCATTTTGATGATAAAATTTCACAGAAATACCTGTTAGAAGCATTGAACCTACCATTGGTTAAATCCTATCACTTTGTTGATAAAAACGATGCCATTGATTGGGCCTCCAAAACAGAATATCCAAAGGTTTTTAAACTGAAAAGTGGAGCTGGATCAGCAAATGTAAAGTTGGCAAGAAATAAACGACAAACTTTGGACTTAATTGAAAAAGCTTTCGGCAGAGGATTTTCGAATTACGATGGATTTGAGGCATTAAAAGAACGATTTGATAAATTTAAGCAAGGGAAAGATTCATTCATTGGGGTATTGAAAAGTATTTACCGAGTTTTTTCTCCTCCACTTTATGCAAAAATGATGGGAAGACTGAGGTTTGAGGTATATTTTCAAGAATTTATTCCAAATAGCGATTCTGATATTCGTGTAATCGTGGTTGGCAATAAGGCATTTGCGATAAAGCGCCTCGTTCGCAAGAATGATTTTAGAGCTTCTGGCAGTGGTAATATTCTCTATGAGAAAGAGTTATTTGATGAATCTCTAATAAAGAAGTCCTTTGAATTTAGTAAAAAGCTAGGAACGCAGGTGGTTGCTTTTGATTATGTGTTTCTTAATAACGAGCCTTTAATTGTTGAAATTTCTTACGGGTATGCAATTGAAGGTTATGATAAGTGTAAAGGCTTTTGGGACGAAAATCTGAATTTTTATCCAGGACCATTTGATTCTACCAATTGGATTATTGAAGATTTACTGAAAGAAATAAATTAATTTTGGAAAATAGAAAGAAAAGAATTCTTGTAATTAATAACGGACTTGCTGGTGGAGGAATTGAGCGGGCATCGAGTAGTTTAGCAAATTATTTTTTTGATTCAGGGTTTGATATTGAGGTTTTAGCCCTATATCAGGACAAAATTGTTTTCCAACTTCGTGATGGAATCTCTTTTGTTGAACCTGAATTTTCAAGGAAAAATAACGGCCGTGTATCCTTTATCTTTAAAATGATTAAATTCATTCGACGGGAGGTAAAAAGGTATAATCCGGATACCATTCTTGCATTTAGTGAATGGACAAATCCCTATGTAATTATGGCATTGGCAGGTTTAAATTACCCAATTTTTGTTTCAGATAGAATGAATCCACTCGCAAAATTACCTTTGGCTAGTGAACTTCTTAAAAAATTAACCTACCCAAGAGCTACTGGAATAATTGCTCAAACTAATTTTGCAAAAAGGGTACTTGAGAAAAATACCGGGGCAAAAAAAATAACTGTAATAAACAATCCTGTTAACATTATTAATCCTACAAACGACCAACAGGAAAAACTGATTGTTACTGTTGGTAGGCTGTCTTCTGAAAAAGGTCATAAATTCTTGATAATGGCTTTTGCCCAAATTCTTGGCCACGAGGATTGGAGACTTGGTTTGATTGGGGATGGTCCTGAAAAGGATAATTTAATTGCTTTAGCAAAGGAATTGGGGGTTGAGGATAGAATAATTTTTTATGGACATCTTAAAGATTTTTCTAAACCATTAACTCAAGCAAGTATTTTTGTATTGCCATCCTTGAAGGAGGGTTTTCCAAATGCACTTATTGAGGCAATGGCAATGGGAAAGCCTTGTATTTCAAGTGATTTTTTTGAGGGTGATAACGAAATTGTAAAAGATGGAGAAAATGGGTTGCTATTTACTCCGGGAAATGTTCAACAATTAAATGAGGCATTAATTAAGTTGATTCAGGATGAAAATTTAAGAATTTCTATGGGGAAAAATGCTTCAGTAATAGCTAGTAAATTAGCATTCCCCAAAATTGCAAATGAATTCCTAGACCTAATATTTAAAAAATGATAGATTTTAGGAAGCATTTAAGCAATATTCCTGGTTGGAGGACAAAAAGAAAATTGGTAGTTTTTGAATCCGACGATTGGGGGTCCATCAGAACCAGGAGTAAAGAGGATTACAATGAAATGCTCAAAAAGGGCATTAATGTTGATGGTTCTAATTTTACAAAATTTGATTGCCTTGAATCAAACCAAGATTTGGAGCGATTATTTGATTTGTTAGGAAAATACAGGGATAAGAATGGAAATAATCCGGTATTTACTCCCATGTGTGTGGTTGCAAACCCGAATTTTGAGAAAATAAGTGATTCCGGTTTTAGTGATTATTTTTATGAGCCTTTTTCAGAAACTTGCAAAAGATACCCAAACCGTTCCAAGGTGGTTGAGTTATGGAATAAGGGAGTAGCTGAAAAACTATTTGTGCCTGAATTTCACGGTAGGGAGCATTTGAATTACCTTAGGTGGATAAGAGCCCTTCAACAAGCAAACGAAGGTGTTAGAATTTCTTTTTCACATCAATCCATTGGAGGCTCCAGAATAAGGGGAGCCAAAATACCGGAATACCTTGCTGCATTTGATCCTGAATTTAAGGAGGATATTGAGAAATTTAAAGAGGTATTAATTACAGGAGCGGGAATCTTTAGTGAGGTATTGGGTTATCAACCAAGGCATTTTGTTGCTTCAAATAAACCTGAACCAAAAGAATTGGAATCAACTCTAAAGGAGCTTGGTATTACCAATCTAATAAGATACAAGTACCAATTATACCCAAATGGGGATGGTACTGCAACAAAAGAGTTTAATTGGTTAGGAAAGAAAAATAAATTAGGTCAAATCGTTTTAACTAGGAATTGTGGATTTGAACCATCTGATCCCGAATTTTCTGATTGGGTAAGTGTTTGTTTAAGGGAAATTGCAACTGCCTTTCTTTGGTCGAAACCAGCAGTTATTAGCACACATAGGGTTAATTATGTTGGAGGGATAGATCAGTCCAATGCAGATTCGGGATTGAATGAACTGGAATCCTTAATTAAACAAATATTGAAAAACTGGCCGGATGTTGAATTTATCACTTCCTCAGAGTTAGGTTCAATCATTTCAACTAATTAAACAATGCCAAAGCTTTTACAAATCAATATTGAAGTAAATAGCGGTTCAACTGGAAGAATTTCTGAACAGTTAGGTCAAATTGCAATGACTGCTGGATTTGATAGCTACATAACCTATGCTCGTGGTTATAATCCTAGTGAATCCAAAGTTATTAAGGTTGGAAATAAGCTCTCTATTATTCTTCATTTTTTAAAAACAAGATTCCTAGGAGAGCATTTGAATGGCTCCTTTTTTCCAACATTATTCCTAATTTGGAAAATTAGAAGGATAAATCCTGATATCATTCATTTGCACCAAATGCATGGTTATTACTTGAATATCCCCCTTTTATTTAAATTCTTAAAAAGGTTTAATAAACCTTTATTATGGACACTTCATGACTGTTGGGCATTTACGGGGCATTGTTCTTATTTTACGGTAGTTGGATGTGAAAAGTGGAAAACTGAATGTAACAAGTGCCCACAATTTAATAAATACCCAAAATCAATATTTTTCGATAAATCAAATAAAGAATATAAAACCAAAAAGGAACTTTTTAATTCTTTACCTAATCTTGTTTTTGTTGGAGTTTCTGATTGGGTTGCTAACTTAGCTAGGATTTCGTTCCTTAAAAATCATAGAATTACATCAGTCTATAATGGGATTAATACGAAGGTTTTTAGACCTATGGTTAACCGAGACAGTATTTTGGAAAAGTATGGCATTAACCCAATTAATAAAATATTACTTGCCTCAGGTACTACTTGGATTAAAACTAAAGGTTTAGAAGATTATTCAAAGTTAGCGGAAATTCTTCCCAATGATTTTCAATTGGTATTGGTTGGGATAGGTAAAGCTGAAGCAGTAAATTTGTCAAAAAAAATTATTGCAATCCCAAGAACAGAAAGTCAATCCGAGTTAGCTGAATTTTATTCAGCGGCAGAAATTCTCCTCTGCCTATCCTACCAAGAGTCTTTTGGTATGACTCCGGTGGAGGCAATGGCTTGTGGAACACCCGCAATTGTTTACGACAATACAGCCTTAAGTGAACTTATAACTCCTGAAACAGGCCGCTTGGTAGAAACGGGAAATCTCCAAGGTGTAATGGAAATGATTTTGGAAGTTTCCACTATAGGTAAAAATGTCTTTTCCGCTGAATGTATCAAGCGAGTTAATTTAATTTACGATACAGAAGTAACCTATCAGAAATATTTGAATATGTATAATGAATTAATTAAAAAATAAAATATGAATAGACCTTATCAAATATGTACCAAAACAATAATGGATACTACTGATCCAAATATTGTTTTTGATGAAAGTGGAGTAAGTGACTACTACCATAATTATGTAGAAAATATTGTTCCCAATTGGAAGACTGATGAGAATGGACAACAACAAATGTTTCAATTGGCGGAAAAGATCAAAAGGGAAAATAGGAACAAAGACTTCGATTGCATTATTGGGGTAAGTGGAGGATTGGATAGTTCTTACGCGACCTACCTTGCAAAGGAAATTTTGGGACTTCGTCCACTGGTATTTCACGTTGATGCCGGGTGGAACTCAAACCAAGCGGTTAGCAATATAGAAAAGCTTTTGAATGGCCTAAATTTAGATTTATTTACTGAGGTTATTAATTGGGAGGAAATGAAAGATCTTCAACGCTCCTATTTTCAAGCTCAAGTACCTAATGTGGATGGCCCTCAAGATATTGCTTTTTTCTCTGCTTTGTACAAGTTTGCGAGGAAAAACAAAGTTAAGTATGTATTAACAGGATCAAATTATTCCACCGAATGTTGTCGTGAACCATATCAATGGGGGGCGTATTTGGGGATTGATAAAAAATTCACCATGGGCTTGCATAAGAGATTTGGAAAGGTACCATTAAAGACATATCCTATTCTAGATGTATTTGAGTATAAGTTATTTTATCAGCATCTTTTGGGCATGAAGGTACTCAAGCCATTGAATAACTTTCCTTATATAAAATCGGAAGCAGAGGATTTACTGCAATCAAAATTTGGATGGCAGAAATTCCAACATAAGCACCACGAATCAAGATTCACAAGGTTTTACGAAGATTATTGGTTGCCGAGGAAATTTGGTTTTGAAAAGCGCAGGGCCCATTTTTCAAGTTTAATTCTAACTGGACAAATGTCGAGAGAGGAAGCAATGGATAGAATTTCTAGACCGGAATTGGATGAGACACTCTTGTTACAGGAATTTGAATATGTAGCTAATAAATTAGATTGGACCAAAGATGAATTTCAGAAGATTTTTGAAGGCGAAAACAAAACGTACTTAGATTATCCAAACAATTGGCCAATGATAAGTTTAGCGAACCAAGCAATGCAAAAACTAGGATTGGAGAAAAGGTTGTTAAGATGATTACAATTATTAATTATGGATGTGGAAATATTAAGGCCATCCAAAATGTTTTTAATAAGTTATCAATTCCCTCAAAAGTTGCATCATCTAGAGAGGATTTAGCTGGCGCTGAAAAGTTGGTACTTCCTGGTGTAGGGGCCTTTGATTATGCTATGCAAAAATTATTGGATTCCGGCATGTTCGATTCTGTTAATGAATTGGTTTTGGATAAAAAAACTCCAGTAATTGGAATTTGTGTTGGCGTTCAATTAATGGCTAGGTCAAGTGATGAGGGTAAATTAAAGGGGTTAGGATGGATTGATGCGGAGGTGAAAAAATTTGATGAAACAAAACTTTCAGAAAAAGTTAGCCTACCTCACATGGGTTGGAACGATGTGATTCCAACTAATACAAACCCACTTTTTAATGAACTTGAGAAGGATGCGAAATTTTATTTTTTGCATTCCTATTACATTTCTTGCAATAACCAAAATCAAATATTAGCAAAATCAAATTATGCGGGTGATTTTGTTTGTGCTGTTAATAACGAAAATGTATTCGGTGTTCAATTTCATCCCGAGAAAAGTCATCATTTTGGAGTAAAGCTACTTGAGAATTTTGCTAGAAAAGTTTAATTTACTATGTTAAGACCTAGAATAATTCCTTGTTTATTGGTTAGCAACAAGGGCTTAGTTAAAACTGTCAACTTTAAGAATCCTAAATATGTTGGCGACCCAATAAATGCAGTTCGTATTTTTAATGAAAAAGAGTCGGATGAATTAACCATTTTAGATATTGATGCGAGCCGCCTTAATAAGGAGCCAGATTATAAAAGTATTGAGTATTGGGCATCAGAGTGTAGGATGCCTTTATGCTATGGGGGCGGGATAAAAACAGTTGAGCAGGCACAGCGTATTTTTTCATTGGGAGTAGAAAAAATTGCCTTAAGTTCCGAAGCTGTTCGAAATCCTGAAATAATAACACAAATAGCTGAAAGAGTTGGCAGACAAAGTGTTGTAGTTGTTTTGGATGTAAAGAAAAAGCTATTTGGAGGCCATGAATTAGTTACCCATAACGCCACTAAATCTGCAAAACAAAATCCTTTGGATTTCGCAATTCAGGCAGTAAAACTTGGTGCAGGGGAGATTGTAATCAATTCAGTTGATTTAGATGGAACCATGAAGGGTTATGATTTAGATTTAATTAGAAAGTTTAAATCCTCTATTTCAACTCCCCTAACAGTGCTTGGTGGTGCAGGAAAATTAGACGATATAGAATCAGTAATCAAGGAGTTTGGAATAATTGGAGCCTCTGCCGGTAGTCTTTTTGTTTTTAAGGGTGTTTACAGAGCTGTATTAATAAATTATCCGGATCCTGAAACCAAGGATTCTATGGTTTCCAGAGCAATGAACTATTAATACATGAACGTTCTTTTTCTTTCTATTTCAACGGCTATCAGCGATATCAACAATAGAGGAATATATCCAGATTTGTTGAGATACTTTGCCAACCAATCACACAATGTATATATAGTTTGTCCCTTTGAGAGGAGAACGAAAAAAGATACATGGCTTTCAACTTCAGGAAATGTTAATGTTTTAGGTGTAAAGACCTTGAACATTACTAAATCAAATCCTGTAGAAAAATTGTTAGCTACATTAACAATTGAGAAACAATTTGATTCTGCAATTAGGAATTACCTTGGCAATGTAAAATTTGATTTAATTTTATATACAACTCCTCCTATTACATTTAATTCACTAATTGCAAAATTAAAAAGGAAGCATAAGGCTAAAACCTATTTGATGTTAAAGGATATTTTTCCTCAGAATGCTGTGGATTTAGGGTATATCAAAAAAGGACTTATTTTTTGGTATTTCAGGAAAAAAGAGAAGGAATTATATCGGGTTTCTGATACTATTGGATGTATGTCTCCGGCTAATGTTTCTTTTGTTTTGAAGCATAATCCTGAAATTTCGGCAACAAAAGTTTCGCTATGCCCAAATGCGATAGATGTAAGGAATAGGAAATTAACTTCAGGAAGAGAAACTGTTTTTGGAAAATTCAACATTCCAAAGGATGCTTGCGTTTTTTTGTATGGAGGGAATTTAGGCGTTGCACAAGGGATCCCTTTTTTAATTAAACTCTTAGAAGCCTGTAAGGATAGAAAAGATGTGTTTTTTGTAATCGTGGGCAGTGGAAATCGTTCAAAACTAATTAGTGATTTTATTAATAAAAATAAACCACAAAATGCCGTTTACCTCCCAATGTTACCTAGGGCTGAGTATGAGTTATTTGAATTAAGTAGCGATGTTGGGATGGTATTTTTGGATGGAAGATTTACGATTCCAAATTTTCCTTCAAGAATGCTCAGTTATATGGAGGCATCGTTACCCCTTTTGGTGGTAAGTGATTTAATTTCTGACGCAGGAAAAATCGCTGAAGAAAATTGTTTTGGAAAATGGTGTGAATTTGGGAATCTTACTGGTTTATTGGGTTTAATTGATTTTTTTGTTTGCAATGTGGAAAAATCCAGTCAAATGGGCAAGAATGGCTTTAATTTCCTATGTGAAAATTATTCCATTGAAGTTCCTTATAATCAAATAATGTCAAAGGTATAAAATAGCATTTTTTTTTATTTTTTTATTTATTTATTTGTTCTTTAGTAAATATGTTCTATAGTTTAATAGGTAAGCGATTTATTGATATAGTAATTAGTTTTACAGCATTGCTTATATTCGTAATTCCATTGATGTTAATATTTACCTTATTGCTAATTTTTAACAATGGGGCAGGTGCAATTTATACGCAAGTTAGAACTGGAAAAAAAGGTCGTTTGTTTAGAATTATTAAATTTAAAACTATGACTGATGATAAGGATGCATTTGGGAAACTATTGCCTGATGAACAACGTATTACTAAAGTTGGTCGGTTTGTAAGAGCCACATCTTTAGATGAGCTTCCACAGTTAATTAATGTTTTAATGGGTGATATGAGTCTTGTGGGTCCAAGACCATTGCTTGAAAAATACCTTCCACTATATTCTCAAGAACAATTTAGGAGGTTTTTAGTTCGGCCAGGAATTACTGGTTGGGCGCAAGTAAATGGTAGAAATAACATTAGTTGGAAGGAGAAATTTGAATTTGATGTATGGTATGTAGATAATTTAAGTTTGTTAATAGACATTAAAATAATATTTCAAACTGTTGTAAAGGTACTTCAAAGAAAAGATATTACTTCAGCTGACCCTAAAACTTTTGCGCCCTTTAATGGAAGGAATTAATTTATGGTAAGGAACATTGCAATTTATGGAGCAGGAGGGTTTGGAAAAGAAGTCTGCTGCATCATCAATAAAATCAATGAAAGAGGGGAGAAATGGAAGGTATTAGGATTTTTTGATGATGGACTAGAGCCAGGTGTGGATGTTTCCAGCTTTGGTAAAGTTTTAGGTGGAATCGATGCATTGAATAATTGGCCGGAGGAATTAAGTATTGTTTTTGCCATTGGAAATCCTAAAATTATTCAAGCAATCGTATCAAAGATTTCAAGTCCGAAAATTGATTTTCCAAACATTATCCATCCAGAAGCATTTTTTGCAGATTCAACATCATTAATGATTGGTATGGGAAATGTAATCGTGCGTGGATGCTCATTTTCATGCGATGTTACGATTGGAAACTTCAATCAGTTTAATAGCATATCTGCCTTGGCTCATGATGTTGAAGTTGGCAATTACAATGTCTTTATGCCATTAGCCCGAATTTCTGGAGGAGCAAAAATTGGCAACTTGAATTTGTTTGGAATTGGTTCAATTGTTTTACAAAATATTCAAATTGGAAACAACACAAGGATTGGTGCAGGAAGTTTTGTAATGAAAAAAACAAAAGACGGATTTTTATATTTTGGAAATCCAGCAAAAAAAGTTGATTTTTAACCGATGGCAAAGTTTAGTTTTCCTAATATTAAAATTTCTGGTATTCAAACTGTTGTACCAAAGAATGTAATCCAAACTTCTTCGTATAAGGAATTGTTTGGCAGCGATGAAGTTGAAAAGTTCATTCAAATGACAGGGATTACCCAAACCCGAAGAACTACACATTTTCAAACCGCATCGGATATGGGTACAACTGCCGCTAAACTGTTATTGGAAAAACTTGGTATTTCTCCTGATCAAGTTGGTTCCCTGATTATGGGTACAACCAGTCCAGATTATAGGAGGCCAGGCTCAAGTTCAATAATTCACAAGCGTCTAGGATTGCCTATAGATTGTGCTACATTTGATATTAGTCTGGGATGTTCCTCATTTGTATATGGAATTCAGGTGGCTGCATCGATGATGCAAAATTCGGATATTGAAAGAGCTTTGTTAATTCTTGGAGATACAGCTGGAAAAACAACCTACCCAAAAGATAAGGCATCCTTAATGCTTATTGGCGAGTGTAGTGTTGCCATTCTGCTGGAACGCTCAACAGAGCCTCAGGGTGGTATCCAGTCTTTGCTACGTTCTGATGGCAACGGTTACCGCTATCTGATTGTTCCAGGTGGTGGCTATCGAAACATTGATGCAAATCCTGAGCCTGAAATTTATTCCGATGGAATTGAACGAACTTTGCATCATTCTGTGATGCAAGGGACCTCTGTTTTCACCTTCACCATCACAGATGTGCCCAGGGTTGTAAAGGATTTCTTCGCCCAAACAAATACCAGTATCGAGGATTACGATTGTTTTGCCTTTCATCAGGCCAATGGCTTAATTCTTCAGCAAATTGCCAAGAAATTGAAGTTTCCTACTGAAAAGTTTCCGATTTCTTTAGACCGATATGGGAATACCTCTGGCGCCTCTGCTGCACTTACAATATGCGATAAGTATGGAAACCAGGCAAATGGCCAAATTAAAACACTTGTTTGTGGTTTTGGTGTCGGCCTTTCATGGGGAATCTTTTCTGCAACTTTGGATGTTGCTACTATCTTCCCGATTGCAGAGGATGATACCCTATTTGAGGAAGGAATTATTCAATCAGCAAAAGAATTATAATGAATTATTCTGTATTAGAATATCTTGAAAAATCAGCAAGCAGAGTGCCAACTAAACCTGCTTTTGTAGATGAAACCAAAAGTATTACCTACAAGGATTTATTGAATTACTCGAGATCGATTGGGACTGAAATTGCTCTTCAATTTAACCAGTCCATTCGAAATCCGGTTGTCGTTTTTGTAGATAGGAATTTGGAGAGCTTGGTTTCTTTCCTGGGAGTGGCGGCAAGCGGAAACTTTTATGTGCCGATTGATATTCAAATGCCGAAAGGCAGAATTGAGTTGATACTAAAAACGCTAAATCCAATGGCCTCTGTTGTTTTGGATAAAGATGTTGAATTTGTTAATTCTGTAGCCCCTGGTCTTTTTCAGGTTCGTTATGAGGAAGCCATTTTGACTCCGGAAGATCAATCTGTTTTATCAACCATACGGAGAAGAATTATTGATCGTGACCCCATTTATGCAACATTTACCTCAGGTTCAACCGGGATTCCAAAGGGGGTAATTACCTGCCATCAATCCGTAATTGATATGACGGATAATTTGGTTAACGTTTTTGGATTTAGGGAAGAGAATATTTTTGGAAATCAGAACCCATTTTATTTTGACGCCTCTATAAAGGATATTTATTGCACCCTGAGTTGTGGAGCAACGATGCATATTCTTCCTAAAAGCCATTTTCTTTTTCAAGGTAAATTGGTTGATTATTTAATTGAGCAAAAAATAGATACCATCCTTTGGTCGGCAGCTGCGATTGCTCTTCTGGCAAATTCCCAGGCATTTGAGGAGAAGAAACCAACTCTTTTGAAGCATGTTATGTTTTCAGGAGAGGTAATGCACAATAAGGTGCTGAATTACTGGCGTAAGAACCTGCCGGATACCCAGTTTGTAAACCTTTATGGGCCTACAGAGATTACGTCTGTTTGTACCTACTACAAGATTGAAAAGAAATTTCTGGATGATGAAGTGTTGCCCATAGGCATTCCTTTTCCCAATTCGGAGATACTTTTACTAGATGAGGAGAATAGGTTAGTAACCGCACCAGACCAGCAAGGTGAGCTATGTGTGAAAGGTTGTTGCTTGGCCTTAGGTTATTACAACAATCCGGAGAAAACGGAAGAAGCTTTTTGTCAAAATCCTTTGAATCCATTTTTTCCGGAAAAAATATACCGAACCGGAGATTTGGCTAAATACAATGAATTGGGAGAGATTATGTTTCTATCCAGGAAGGACAATCAGGTGAAGCATATGGGGCAGCGTGTTGAATTAGGTGAAATTGAAATTCTGGTGAACGCTCTGGACAAAATTGAAGCTTCGTTTTGCTTTTATGATCATGAAGAAAAGAAGATAATTTTAGTGTTCCAAGGTCAACTAGCAGATAAAAAGTACATTATTGGGGAATTAAAGGATAAAATATCGAAGTTTATGTATCCCAATACCTTTATAAAAATGGAAACAATGCCTTATAATTTGAATGGTAAGATTGACCGAACCGAAATAAAGAAATGGTATAGTAATGGAGAATTGAAGGCAAATGTTGTATGAAGCAAATAGATTCATTTCAAGAATTAGAAGAACTGCTTCTCAAGTTTCAATTGCCAAGAAATCTAACCAATAATTTCTTGATGCCTTCAGTTTTAGAAGAGCATATTCAACGTGGAAATTTATGGATTGATTCATCCCTGTCAAATTGTTGCCTTCTTGTTGATAAGGGATTTTGTTATCAGATTTACTACCATGTAAACTCAGCAGAGGAGAAGTTTAACCTTCCGGTTGATAAGCCTCTAGTACTTGAAATTGTTTACAGGGGTTCCTTAGGTTATCCGGAGGAAGTTGTTAGTTTTTGGGAGAAGCAGGGTTTTGCAAAATACTTAAAGCGGGATAATTTGGCACTTGCAGGTGCTAAAGTAATGCCGGTTACCCTTAATCCCGATGTCGTTATTGAGCTATTGAATGATGATTTAGCAGTTAATTTTGCCTATCACTTATTCTCCAAAGATTTGGACAGATATACAGGTGATTGGCGCAGTTTGGAGGAAATTCACGCATACGCTATTAACAAGCAATTGCTTTTTGCCCATATTGAAGGTAAACTTGCAGGTGTGTTGCAAATGGAGCACAAAAATAACATCAATTGGTTGGGACATATAGCTGTATCGGAAGAATTTAGAGGAAGGGGGATTGCAAATTCTTTGGTTGATCGTTTTATTAAACAAGGATGGAATGGTCCTTCAACCAAATATCAACTCTGGGTAATTGATGATAATGAACCCGCAATAAAATTATATGCAAGGTTTGGTTTTGTTTATGCGGGTAAATCAACTGCATCAATGATAAAGTTTAATTATGATTAATAGAATAAATGAAATATTAACCGAAATCCGCCCTGATGTGGATTTTCTTACCGAAAAGGCATTGATTGACGATGGAATTCTTGATTCTTTTGATATAGTAAGCATAATATCAGAGTTGAATGATGAATATTCAATTGCAATTCGGGTTACGGAATTAGGACCAGCAAATTTTAATTCAATTGAAGCCATAGAGAGCTTAGTAAAGCGATTAAAGGAATCTTCAAAATGAATGGATTTGCAGGTTTAGCAGGAAAAACAATTTTTATTTCAGGCGCAGGCTCGGCTACAGGGATAGCAATTTCCTTATTTTTGCTGGAACAAGGGGCGAGATTGGTTTTGACAGACTGTACAGAAGAAAGAATTGATGAAATTAAACATCACCCAAAACTTGCCTCCCTGGATGCAATGCTAGTAGATTACACAAAGCCAGAACTCCTTGAAGAAAGTTTGAAAACAAAGCTTTCTAACTATGCACCTATTTTTGGTTTTGTATTTTGTGGTGGTAAAGGCGGAGTTCGTCCCATTTCGTTAAGTAACCCTACGTTTACAACTTCCATGTTGGAAGTTAACACAGTAGGGTTCATTGAGTTGGTTCGTTTAATTGCAAGAAAAAACATTTTCGCTTCTGGTGGAAGCATAGTCGCAATTTCCTCAGTTTCGAGCACGAGAGGCTTGAAATCAAAAACTGCCTATGCCGCTTCAAAGGCAGCATTAGACGCAAGTGTTCGCTGCATGGCAAAAGAACTCGGTGATCGCAAAATCCGAGTAAACTCAATCCAAAAAGGTTGGGTTAGTTCAGATATGAATGCTGAATTTATTCAAAATAATATGGCTCTTTCTGGAGATAATGATTTAGCCAACCAATTTTTAGGAGTAATTGAACCTGAAGACTTAGCCCAATCTGTTGGATTTCTTTTAAGCGATGCCTCCAGGTTTATAACAGGGGTTCAGCTAGTTGTTGACGGAGGGTACAATCTATAATATGGAATCCTTCTTGAATCTTGAGGGTAAATTGATTTTAATCACTGGTGCAAGTGCTGGAATTGGAAAGCAATTGGCCATTCAATTGAATCTTTGTGGTGCTCGTTTGGCTTTGGTTGGTTCAAACCAAGAGCGTTTAGAATCTCTTAAAAATGAGTTAGGAAATGCTAGAAACACCTATATTCAGTTTGATGTAACTCAACTTGAGAAAATTCCAAATTTGATTCAAAACGTGGTTGAAATGGGAGGTCCCATTGCGGGTTATGTGAACTGTGTAGGAATGAGGTCGAGAAGACCACTCAACCTGTTAACTTCAGAACATGTTCAGGAAATATTTACGAGCAATTACTTTTCCTTCCTTGAATTTGTAAAGAATATTTGCAAAAAGAAAAATTACCAATCCGGATTAAGTATTGTTCAGGTTTCTTCAATTGCATCTGAAAGGGGAGCGCCAAGTGTAACAGCTTATGCTGCATCAAAAGCTGCGGTAGATGCATCTATTCGCTGCCTTGCCAAAGAACTTGCCTCGAAAGAAATACGTTTGAACTCCGTAGTGCCAGCCCAAACAAATACTCCTATCTTTCAGGAGTTACTTGCTGCGAGTGAGGGCAAGCCGGACCCAACACTTCAAAGGCAGTTTTTGGGTTTAGGGGAGCCGGAAGACGTTTCCAATCTGATTATGTTCTTACTTTCAGAGCGCTCTAGATTTATCTCAGGCCATGCACTTCCAATAGATGGGGGGTTTTTAATTAACTAATTAATCAAAATTAATATCCAATGACAAATCAAGAAAAAATTGCATTATTAGAAGATGCACTCGAAATTGAATCAGGTACCTTAAATGAATCAACTATGCTTAGCGATGTTGCTGAGTACGATTCAATGGCCAAACTATCCTTAATTGTGCTATGTGATGAGGAGTTTAGCAAAAAGCTAACTGGCGAACAAATTAAAGAATTCAAGACTGTTGGTGATATTTTGAACTTCATGGGGTGATTATCCATCAAGTACCATTAAGTAAGTACACGTCCAATATTTTCATTCTTGAAAAAAAGGATAATTCTGAAGTTTGGTTAATAGATATCGGTGATTTTGAACCTTTGAAAGGTAGATTACCTGCTGGCAAAACAGTGGCAGGGGTTTTTCTAACTCATCCTCATTTCGACCATATTGGTGGGATAAATGAATTAAAGGCATATTATCCCGAAATGCAGGTTCTTGGTTCTGGCCAAACACTTAAGGCCTTGAATAATCCAAAAGAAAATCTATCATTTTACCATGAAGAGCCGGTTGTTTTTTCCGGCTCTTCGTGTTTAAATTTAGATGATTTACAGGAGTTTGAACTATACCCAAGTCTTAAATTAGGAATTTACCAAACTCCGGGACATTATTCCGGAAGTTTAACCTTTAAATTGAATAATTTTTGGTTCACCGGGGACTCTATCGTGCCTGGTTATCCGGTTGTGACTAAACTCAAGGGAGGGGATAGGCAAATAAACCAAGTTTCTTTGGATAGACTTTTTGGTATGTTTTCCGATGAGGATATTATCTGTTCGGGTCATGGTGAAATGGTTAAAGCGAAAAGTCTGAATCGAAAGGATTATTTCTAAATGGAACAGATTCGATTAATTTCTATGCTGCCTAAGGAGATGGAAGATGAGTTATCAGAATTCTTCTTTTTTCATCCAAGTCAGTCAACTTATAAGGAACGAATAAGAGAAGTAATTAGTCGGTTTGGTAGACCGGAATTATTTAGGACAGGAGACTATATTTCAATTCAGGTCGCTAATAAGGAAATTGGTCAGCAGACCTTTTTCCTGTTAAGTAAAAAATCTGGGATGGAGAAATTAGTAGGGGTTTTTATTTTTATTAGCAAGGAAAGTAATCTTGTTCTAGCGCACATGGCAGCAAATTTCGCTAACGATAATTTGGAAATCAGCCTTATTTTAGGTGAAATATTGAGTAAGGCCTTCAAACGAAATACTCCGGAAATAATTGAAATTTCTTACCTCAATTTAAAAATAAAATCTAAGTTATTATTGGAATAAGAAAATTTTAAGCAATTAATAAACAAAATGAATAGGGAAAAAATTTGGTTATCCTCCCCTCATATGGGAGGAAAAGAAATTGAATTTGTTCAAAATGCTTTTGAAACAAATTGGATTGCCCCCTTAGGGCCACATGTAGATGGTTTTGAGCAAGATTTATGCAATTATACCGGAGCAAAATTTGCTGCTGCATTAAGTTCGGGCACTTCAGCGATTCATCTATCATTAATACAACTTGGCGTGGGTCCTGGGGATTATGTGCTTTGCCAGAGTTTTACCTTTTCCGGATCTGCAAATCCTATAGCATACCAGGGCGCAGTACCTGTTTTTGTTGATTCTGAAAGTGAGAGCTGGAATATGGACCCCAAATATTTGGAAGCCGCAATAAATGCATGTATTTCAGGAGGAACAGATTCAAGGGGTGAAAAATTGATTGCAAAGAAGCCTAAGGCAATTATTCCTGTCCATTTGTATGGAACACCTGCGAAAATGGACGAAATAATGAGAATTTCTAAAAAGTATGAAATTCCTGTCATTGAGGATGCTGCAGAGGCTTTGGGTTCAAAATATAAAGGAAAAGAGTGCGGAACATTTGGTGATTTTGGGATTTTGAGTTTTAATGGAAATAAAATTATTACCACTAGTGGAGGAGGTGCATTGTTATCTTCGGATGAAGGGGCAGTGAAAAAAGCCAGATTTCTCGCCACTCAAGCAAGAGATTCTGCCCCTCATTACCAACACAGTGAAATTGGTTATAATTATAGAATGAGCAATGTTTCTGCCGGAATAGGAAGAGGTCAAATGCTGGTTTTAGAAGAAAGAGTGAATCAAAGACGAGCTAATTTTGAATTTTACAAAAAGGAGTTAGGTTCTGTAAAGGGAATAAAATTTCCAGTAGACCCTATTGATACCTATTCAAATCGTTGGTTAAGTTGCATAGTAATCGAGCCGGATGAGGCAGGATTTACTCGTGAAGATATTAGGTTGGCATTGGAAAAGGAAAATATTGAGTGTAGACCATTATGGAAACCTATGCATATGCAACCTGTTTTTGGGCAAGCACCTTATTTTGGAGGAAATGTGGCTGAAGATTTGTTTGAAAAAGGACTTTGTTTGCCAAGTGGTTCAAATTTAAGTCAAGCTGATTTGGACAGAGTAATTTCCGAGATTAAAAAGTTTTAGAAATAATATTTAACAAATAAAAAAAGCGGCAACTCTGCCGCTTTTTTTATGCTTTTTTTTAGGGAGTATCCAATAAACTGTGTCAACTGTTAATTGTTTCATTCCATTTGTGATACTATTCCAGTGGGAACGGAAGGAGGCCGTTAGGCCGACTGGAGTTCCCACTGGAAGGATACTATTATTTTGATAGCCATCTGATATACCTCTCGCCAAATTTCTGCTCCATTTCGGATTGGATTGATAAGTAGTTAAAGGCTTTTCTCTTCCAAGACTTTTCTGATTCTATCAAAGTTAAGTAAAGTTGCTTGATTAAAGCCTTTTCGCTAATCCATGCGCCTTTGCTCTTGGTCACCTTTCTTAAGACCCGGTGCAAGGCTTCAACTGGATTGGTAGTATATATCATCTTTCTGATAGGCTCAGAAAATTCCATAAACGCCATAAGCTCCTCCCAATCCGCTTGCCAGGAGTCGGCAATTTTTTCGCCTATTTTACCCCACTTGATTCTAAATTCATCCAGAGCCATCTGTGCTTGATCTTTATTGGCTGCTGTGTATATTTTCCTAAGATCACTGCACAGTTTTTTGCGGTCTTTGTCAGATACAAACCTGACTGAATTGCGAATTTCATGTACGATACAACGTTGGATGATTGCACTAGGGAATACGGCTTTTATAGCGTCTTTGAATCCCTTTAAGCCATCTATGCAGACGAAGAAGATATCCGATACGCCCCGGCGCCTTAAATCCTCCAATATCAAACCCCATTCATTTGCCGATTCGCTTGCAGACAGGTAAATACCTAGAACATCTCTATTTCCATCCATATCAACTCCATAGACAGAATAAACACACTTCTCTAAATACACGCCATCTTGCTTGACGCGATAGTGGATGCCATCTAAATACAGAATCATATAGCAAGCGGCTAAGGGACGCTGTTGCCACTCTAGTATTCGAGGCATTACTCGTTCCGTAATCAGACTTATAGAGCTTGTGGAATGGTCTATGCCATAGATCTTATACAGCAAATTATGGATATCCTCAACTGAGTTTCCCTTTGCATACAAACTGATAATGATGTCATCTAATCCGCCTTTCAGCTCTTTCTTGCGCTTCTCAACGATTACAGGTTCAAAACTGCCATTGCGGTCTCGGGGAGCCTGCACATCTAGTGTGCCAGCCTCATAACGTACTGTTTTGGTGATCTTCCCATTGCGCCTGTTCCTGATGCCTTGTGAGGATTCTTCCTCAATGTGAGCATCCATCTCACCCTCCAGAGCCGCATTAACTAGTCAACCCTCAAAAAGGGTCTAGAAGTAGTGTTTATGCACCTTTTGTGGGAAAAGATAGTGAAATAGTTTGCAAGGAAAGCAAGAATTTGTATAAAAACCTTGCAAACTAATAGGATAAAAAAAGGAGCTGTAACAAACCAATTAAGTTTTTTACTGCCAGGACTAGCAGAACAATTGGATCCTCGGCATGGCTTGTATCAATTGGCCCTTCAGATAAATTGGGAGTTTTTCGATAAAGAG
>Ga0209794_1000557_pt1 | contig 50531 bp, 29 predicted proteins | sample EBPBio232013_DNA_FD_185869 | JGI IMG/M metagenome (GOLD analysis project Ga0209794, IMG submission 185869) | Wastewater treatment Type I Accumulibacter community from EBPR Bioreactor in Madison, WI, USA - Reactor 1_5/23/2013_ DNA (SPAdes)... | ecosystem: Engineered > Bioreactor > EBPR >... | reverse complement strand
CAAGCAGTTCCGGCGCGTCGCGACCCGATACGACAAGACACGAAAATCCTTCTCGGCATTCCTCGCCCTGGCAGCCGCAAAGATATGGCTGCCATACTTTGTCAACAGGACCTAGCAAACGAGTGCCACAGGTCATGTAATCTAATCCCAGTGAAGCCAGCGATTTTGCAGACTGCTCTCCACTGCTTGGCTAGATCGGACTTCGGTTTTGCCGGATTGGTGTCTTGTGGAAAAATATAGGGGCCGCATCGCGGCATTGCTTCTAATATCGCGATGGCGGCTGCCGGTATCATGATGTGCCGCCTACCGGTTTTCGTCATACGTGTGAGAGTTCCCCGCTCTAGATCGAGCTGTGTCCATTTTGCTTCAATAAGCTCGCGAAGACGACAGCCAATCAACACCAGCAGGCGTATCGCGTCTGCGGCATTTGCGCTGATGATGTAGGGCGGATGGGACTTAGGAATGTGCTTTGCTTTTCGACCAGGCTTGGCCTGAGGTGTGACTGCGATGCCCTCGGTTTGGGCTATCGCTATGGCTGTCCCGAGGGCTTCCAGCTGTACTTCACTCAGAAACGTCTCCCTCAAATGCTCTTTATTTTTGTCGATGCCTTTCGCGGGATTGAAGTCTCTTGCGATGTGACCAAGCTTGGCCGCCTTCCCATATAGACTGCTTATCAACTGTAAGCACTTGTTCGCAGTTGTCGGATGCGTTTTGGTTACCGTATCGTGTAGACGGGTCACGTCAGCCTGCGCGATTTGATCGAGCCGCCTTTTGCCAAGCGCTGGTCGGATATGGTTACGCATCATGCTCTGATATCCTTGGATCGTCCTGATCGTCAGCTTCTCACTAGAGGGGTGCGTCCTTGCTGTCTCTTCGGCTTTGTTCAGAATCTCATCTGCAAACTGTTCCAGTGTAGGAACAGTTTTTGAATGTCCCCGCTCAAGGGCGGGGTCCCTGCCGGCCGAGACCTGTAAAGAAAAGGACTTTGCCAATATTCGCGCCTGTTCAGGGGTAAGTGCGTCGCTGAGCTTGCCTATCTTTAGACGTCTAACAGGTGCTCTTCTTCCGCTGCCCGCTCGGTACTCGTAGTGAAAGGTAATTCCCGTCTTTATTCGCCTCGCCTGGAAGTCGATCAGGTTGCCGTCGCGAATAACAGCCCCCACATCGCTCTCCATCAGCCGATTGATTGCGTTCTTGTCGATCTTCATCGGAGCCTCCCACCTCTTATTGCCGTATCTGACATCAGTCGTCACCGCGTCGTCACCAGTATGGAATTTGTAGCCAACGACCGGAAACTTACACTGATGTAAAAGTACGGATAATCAAGGGAAAACTGTTGAAGGTATACTCTGTAAAACTCCGGGATATGAGAATCTTCTGTCTCATAACCTGAAGGCCGCAGGTTCAAATCCTGCCCCCGCAACCAAATATACCTGCAGTCAACAAAAACCCCTTCAAGGGGCTTTTTGCGTTTAAAGGCGCGGAACGTTGGATTAAGCGGGGATATATGCGTCAGGCGCCGCTCTTCAGCCTCGGGCCGCAAAAAGATCCGCCAAAAATGCCGGATCAAGCGCAGGACAGATCTCCCCGCGCGGTTTGAAAGTGGCCACATCCTCCCCGGCGGCAAGCGCATTCACGACGGCCTCTTCAACAGCCTCGACAGCCGCCAGATAGAGTGGATCAATATGGTCCGGATTGAGATAGGAATAGTTTTGGCGGATCGCGCCATCCTCGGAACGGACCTGCCCGTTCGCGGTTGAAAACGCGATGAAAATGTCACCCGAACTGTTGCCGCCTGGCGTGCCATTGCGACCGATACCGATGGCGGCGCGCTTGGCGATGGCTCTGAGCGACAGCGGCGAGAGTGGCGCATCGGTCGCAAGCACGACAATGATTGAACCTGTTTCTTTCTCGACAAGCGCCTTGCCGGACAGCATGGAGCCGACCGGCTTCCCGAGAATGGTGAGCCATGGGCGAATGCCGTGATTGGCCTGTACAAGCGCGCCAATTGTGTAGGTTTCATCCAGCGTTATCTGACGCGATGCTGTCCCCGTACCACCCTTGAAGCCATAGGCGATCATGCCGTTTCCGCCGCCGGTCGATCCTTCGGCAACGGGGCCGGACGTGGCGTTTTTGAGCGCTTCGAGCGCGTGTTCCGGCGTCACCGCAAGCGTGTTGATATCGTTCAGGACCCCGTCATAGGTTTCGGCCACCACCGGCATCGCCCACGCATGGCGCTCGCGGAAATAATCGGCATAGGTGTCGATCATCCAGCGCACCGCTCCCGTGTGGCACGCGCCAACGCCATGGGTGTTGGTGATCAGGATCGGCCCGAGGAAGTGGCCCGCATCATCGATCCAGTGCGTTCCGGTCATCTCACCATTGCCGTTGAGCGCGTAATGCCCGGCGAGTACCGGGCAGGCTTCGGCGCTCTTGCCCCGTGGCAAAATGGCGGTCACGCCGGTTCGCAGAAACTGATCCGGATGGGTGAGGGTCGTGAAACCGACTTCAATCCCTTTGACATCCGTGATGGCGTTGTACGGCCCCGGCGTTCCGGGAAAAGGCAGGCCAAGGTCGCGGGCGCGGGGTTTTGCGGCGGACATGAAAAAGCTCCGGTTCATCAGTGATGCGTGCAGGTCTGTGCTGCTTCATTTTCGATGAGAGTAGAGCAATTCGCATGGAATGGAAAAGTGGCAGGCACCGAATGGGGGAGATTCAGTGGCAGTTCAACACCGTTTTACGCCCATTGCCCAAATGCAAACGCCACCGCCGTGAGGCGGTGGCGTTCTCAGCAAAGAGGGCTTTTGCTGATTTACAAACCGTTCCGGATTAGGCCGAGAACTGGTTCATCGTGTTGTGGGCACCGCCAGCCTTCAGAGCGGCTTCGCCAGCGAAGTACTCCTTATGGTCGTCGCCCATGTCCGAGCCAGCCATGTTCTGGTGCTTGACGCAGGCGATACCCTGACGGATTTCCTTGCGCTGAACGCCAGCAACGTAGCCGAGCATGCCCTGATCGCCGAAGTATTCCTTGGCGAGGTTGTCCGTGGACAGGGCAGCCGTGTGGTAGGTCGGCAGGGTGATGAGGTGGTGGAAGATGCCAGCGCGCTGCGCACCATCGTACTGGAAGGTGCGGATCTTGTCGTCAGCAGCCATGGCCAGTTCGGTCGTGTCGTAATCGACGCTCATCAGCTTGGCGCGGTCGTAGGCCGAAACATCCTTGCCCTGTTCCTTCCACAGATCGTAGATCTGCTGGCGGAAGTTCAGCGTCCAGTTGAAGGACGGCGAGTTGTTGTAGACCAGCTTTGCATTCGGGATGACTTCGCGGATGCGGTCAACCATGCTGGCGATCTGCTCGACATGCGGCTTTTCGGTTTCGATCCAGAGAAGGTCGGCACCGTTTTCGAGCGCGTTGATGCAGTCGAGAACGCAGCGGTCAGCACCCGTGCCAGCGCGGAACTGGAAGAGGTTGGAGCGCAGGCGCTTCGGCTTCAAGAGCTTGCCGTTGCGGGTGATCAGAACGTCGCCATTGCCGATTTCAGCGGTCGAAGAAACTTCGTCGCAGTCGAGGTAAGCGTTGTACTGGTCGCCGATGTCGCCTTCGCTGACTGAGAATGCGATCTGCTTGGTCAGGCCAGCGCCGAGCGAGTCGGTACGGGCAACGATGATGCCGTCTTCAACGCCGAGTTCGAGGAAGGCGTAACGAAGGGCGCGGATCTTGGCGACGAAGTCTTCGTGCGGAACCGTAACCTTGCCGTCCTGGTGGCCGCACTGCTTTTCGTCGGAAACCTGGTTTTCGATCTGCAGGGCGCAAGCGCCGGCTTCGATCATCTTCTTGGCGAGCAGGTAGGTTGCTTCAGCGTTACCGAAGCCGGCGTCGATGTCGGCAATGATCGGAACGACATGCGTCGTGTGACCTTCGATAGCGGCTTCGATTTCGGCAGCCTTGGCAGCGTTGCCAGCAGCGCGGGCAGCGTCGAGGTCGCGGAACATCATGCCGAGTTCGCGGGCGTCAGCCTGACGAAGGAACGTGTAGAGTTCTTCGATGAGGTCCGGAACCGAGGTCTTTTCATGCATGGACTGGTCCGGCAGCGGGCCGAATTCAGAGCGAAGGGCTGCAACCATCCAGCCGGAGAGGTAGAGGTAGCGACGGTCGGTGTTGCCGAAGTGCTTCTTGATGGAGATCATCTTCTGTTGGCCGATGAAGCCGTGCCAGCAACCGAGCGACTGCGTGTACTTGGACGGGTCGGCGTCATAAGCGGCCATGTCGCGGCGCATGATGGCGGCCGTGTACTTGGCGATTTCAAGACCGTTCTGGAAACGGTTCTGGAGGCGCATACGAGCGACGGCTTCGGCGTCGATGCCGTTCCACTTCGGGTTTTCTGCGATGGTCTTGGCTGCGTCCTGAATGAGCGACTTATACGACATTGTTTCCTCCTCGATGCCGTTTTGTGTTTCGGTCGACGGTTCAGTAGCCTTATCGCGAAAGCATGTGGAGTCGGTTTGGTGTGCAGTTGTATAACTTTACAAAATTCCGTTGTAATGTTGTAATGTCTTTATGGAAAAGCAAGGCGTCTACCTCGGACCGCGCCTCCGTCGGTTACGGAGAGATCTTGGCCTCACGCAGGCGCATATGGCGGCGGATCTTGAAATCTCGCCGTCTTACATCGCGTTGATGGAGCGCAACCAGCGCCCCGTCACGGCGGAGACCCTGCTGCGCCTTGCCAAGGCCTACAAGGTTGATTTTTCAGACTTTACCGAGGACAACGGCACCAATATCAGCGGACGTCTGGAAAGCGTCATGCGTGATCCGATGTTTCAGGACATCGATGTGCTGCCGCTCGAAGTCGCCGATGTCGTGCACAGCTTCCCGGCCTTTGCCGAGGCCATGCTGCGTCTTCACACCGCTTACAAGGAAGAGCAGCTGGCGCTTGCCGACCGGCGTGAAAGTGCAGGCGGCGGCAGCGATGGTGTGCCGGATGCCGGGGACCCGGTCGCTGCGGTCAGAAATTTTCTGGCCGCACGGCGCAATTTCTTCCCCGTCCTCGATGCCGCGGCGGAAAGACTGGCTGTCCGCATTGCCGATGCGGGGGGGCTTGCACCCTATATTCAGCAAAAGCACCAGCTTCGTGTTCGCCGCCTTCCGCCGGAGGTGATGACGGGGTCGCTTCGCCGTCTCGACTGGCATCGCAAGGAACTGCTGATCGAGGATACGCTGGATGGCGCCAGCCAAAGCTTCCAGCTGGCCCAGCAACTCGCCTATCTGGAATTCTATCAGGACATTCAAAACGCCACACAGGAAGGCAATTTCAGCAATGAGAACGCCCGCCGTCTGGCGCAGCGCTCGCTTGCGGCCTACTGCGCTGCCGCCATGATCATGCCCTACGCCGCCTTTGCCAAGGCGGTCGAAACGCGCCATTACGATATTGAGGCGCTGGCGCGGCAGTTCGGCGCGAGCTTCGAGCAGACGGCGCACCGCCTGACGACGCTGCAAAAGCCGGGGCAGGAACGCATTCCCTTCTTCTTCATTCGCGTCGATCCGGCGGGCAATGTCTCAAAGCGGCTGAATGGCGGTAGTTTCCCCTTCGCCCGCCATGGCGGCGGTTGTCCGCTGTGGAGCGTACACAGCGTGTTTCAGACGCCGCGCAAGATCGTCACGCAATGGCTGGAACTGCCGGATGGCCAGCGCTTCTTTTCGATTGCCCGAACCGTGAGTTCGGGGGGAGGCGGCTTCGGTGTCGCCAAGGTCGAGCGGGCCGTGGCGCTGGTTTGCGAGGCGCAGTTTGCCGAGAAACTGATTTACGCACGCAATCAGGTCAAGCCGACACCCACCCCGATCGGCATCGCCTGCCGCATCTGCCATCGCATGACCTGCACCGCACGCTCAGAACCGCCCATCGGTCGCCAGATCCTACCGGATGACTATCGCCGGACAGATGTGCCTTTCGGATTTTCGGATTCGTAAGGCGTTTAAAGCTCGCGCGCCCAAGGCGGGTTGGCCCCGGCCCGCGAGACCGTGACGGCGGCGACCTTGGCTCCGAAGGCAAGTGCGTCGCGCAAGGCCTCAGTGGTTAGGTTGGCCATCGCGCTCTTGGAAAGCAGGCCGTTCTGCTCAAGGCTTGCCATCACACCGGCATTGAACGTGTCACCGGCACCGACCGTATCGACAACCGTGACCTTTTCGGCAGCGACCGAGACACTCTCGCCATCGCCAAAATAGGCGGTCGCGCCGTCACCGCCCCGGGTGACGATCACAATCGACGGACCTTGCGCGCGAAGCATGCCCGCCTTGGCTACGAGATCATCCGAACCCGGCATTAGCCAGTTCAGGTCATCATCGGAAACCTTGACGATATCCGCCACGCCCAGCATGCGTTGGATGCGGGCGCGATAGGCGGTCTCATCCCGGATGAACCCGGGACGAATGTTGGGGTCCAGCATGACAGCGCGTGAGGAGCCTTCGCGTTCGGCAAAGGTTGCATAGGTCTCGGCCCCCGGCTCGCAGGCGAGACTGATGCCGCCGAAATAAAGCGCACTGACACTTTGCGGAAGCATCGGCAAATCATCCGGCGTAATCATCCGCCCGGCGGAGTTCTCGTCGTAGAAAGTGTAGGTGGCGTGGCCATTGGAAAGCCGCACGAAAGCGAGCGTCGTCGGGCGGTTGGAGGTGATCGAAAGGGCGGTGTCGACCCGGCTGTCGGCCAACGTCTGGCGAAGCTGCTGGCCAAAGAGATCGTCGGAAAGCCCCGTCAGCATACCGGCATTGCAGCCGAGACGACCGAGAGCGATGGCTGTGTTGAAGATCGCACCGCCACTATGCGGCGCAAAGGCTTCCCCACCCGCCACCGTCGGTGTCGGGATCATGTCGATCAAAGCTTCGCCGCAACACAAAATCATGGGGTCAAATCCGTCTTATTGAATGGCTTTGAGCGCCGGATAGGCCGCTCGGAATTGGCGATAGGCATGGTCAAACGCCGCGCCCAGATCACGCGCCGGAGAAATGACGCTGCCGGTATCGGGCGGGGTCATCACTGCCTCGACCGGCTGGCCGGTGGCGGCAACAAGGCCGAGACGCGCAGCCCCCAGTGCTGCACCGAATTCGCCGGATTTCGGCAGGATGAGATCGACACCGAGAACCGTTGCAATCATCTCCACCCACAGGCGGGAGGCGGCCCCGCCGCCAATCGCAAACAGCGCTTCCAGCCGTGCGCCGGTAGCGCGCAGCGCCTCGGCGGAATCGCGAAGCCCGAAGGCCACGCCTTCGAGAACCGCTTGCGTCAGGTCCTCGACCGTCGTGTCTGTGCCAAGCCCGGTGAAGCTGCCGCGAATGTCAGCGTCATTATGCGGTGTGCGCTCGCCCGAGAGATAGGGCAGGAAACGCACGCGGCCCGGTGCCTTGAGTTGCGAACCAAGGGCCGTAGTCAGGTCAGCGGGCTTTCGCCCGGTCATGCGGGAAAGCCAGTTCAGGCTGTCGGTCGCCGAAAGCATCACGCCCATCTGATGCCAGCGGTCCGGCACGGCGTGACAGAAGGTGTGCAGCGCGGTTTCCGGAGCGGGGGCATAACCATCGCGCGCCGCCAGAAGCACGCCGGACGTGCCAAGCGAAACGAAGCCCTGACCTTCCGACAGGGCGCCGATGCCGCAGGCCGCCGCCGCATTATCTCCGGCCCCGCCTGCAATGACCACATCCCGGCTCACACCCCAGCGGGCCGCAAGCTCCGGCTTCAGCGTTCCGGCAGGTTGTGAACCTTCAACGAGGTCCGGCATCTGGTCGGGCCGCATGTGGCCCGCCTTGAGCAGTTCCGTCGACCAGCGCCGCGCACCCGTATCGAGCCAGGACGTGCCAGCGCTGTCCGACATGTCGGCGACATATCGCCCCGTCAGGTAGAAATTGAGATAAGCGGCGGGCAGCAGAACCTTGGCGACGCGGGCGAACATGTCCGGCTCATGGTGGCGTACCCATTCCAGCTTGGGTGCGGTGAAGCCGGGAAAGACGATATTGCCGGAGAGGGCCCGCACGTCAGGGGTGGAATCAAGACGCGCGGCTTCCACATGGCTGCGCGTATCGTTCCACAAGATGCACGGGCGCAGCACATGGCCCCCGGCATCAAGCAGGGTTGCGCCGTGCATATGTCCGGCAACGCCGACACCTTTTAGCTGGCTAAATTCAGGGTGTGCGGCCCGCAATTGCCCGATCGCAGCCTCCAGTGCCACGATCCACGCCGCCGGGTCCTGCTCGGACCAGCCAGAATGGGGATGCGAGACGGAATAATGGCTTTCCGCCGCGCCAATGGCCTGGCCGTCCTGAGAAATCAGCAATGCCCGCAGACCGGATGTTCCCAGATCGATGCCGAGATAGGTCATCAAAGGCGCTCCTCAGCCGGCCAGATAGGTGTCGAGTGCGGCATTCATCCCCTTTTCGTGGATCATCGTCAGCCATCTCACGAAGGGCTCGGCAAAGCGCGGCTCGTCGCAAAGAGTGCCATAGATATGGCGCATGGCAAGCCATTCGCGAGGTTCCGTCCTGGATGCAAGAGCCCGCTCCTGAAGGTCGGCCCAGAAGGGGTCGTTCGGCTCGACCTTGCTGCCATCCTCACGGATGCCGGTGCAATAGCGCGCCCAGCAGGCGGAGACGAAGGCCAGACCATCGACCGGTGTACCGGCTTTCAGGCCGTCGAGCACGGACGGAACGATAAAGCCTGGATGGCGGCTGGAGCCGTCAAAGGCGACGCGCCGTGTGGTATCGACAATCGCCGGATTGGAAAAGCGCCGGTCGATGAGATCGACATAGGCATCCGGCGTGAAGCCCGGCACAGGCTTCACATGCGGCATGATTTCCTGCGTTTCCACCTTTCGGAACAGGGCCCGCACCTTCGGATGCTCCATGCAGCCGGAAATGGTTTCAATGCCCAGCACCTCGCCCACATCGGAAATCACCTGATGCCCGCCATTGAGAATGCGGATTTTCATGATCTCGAAGTCGTGGACATGGTCGGAGAAGGTCGCGCCCGCCCGGTTCCAGTCCGGACGACCGGCACAGAAATTGTCTTCAATCACCCACTGGCGGAAGTTTTCATGCGTCACCGGCACCATGTCATCGATGCCGAAGCTCTGGGCAATCGCCAGTTCCTTCGGGCCGGTGGCGGGCACGATGCAATCGACCATCGAGTTCGGGAAGGTGCAATGCGTGCCGATCCAGTCGGCGAGCGAAGGGTCGGAAAGCCGCGCCAGCGAAACGATGGTCTGGCGCAGAATGTGGCCGTTACCCTGCAGGTTGTCGCAGCAAAGCCCGGTGAACGGGCCGATGCCGCGATCCCGGCGAAGCTTCAGCGCCGCGATCATCGCGCCAAACGCCGTGCGCGGCGCATCCGGGTGGGCCGCATCATGCACGATATCGGGATGGCGGGCGGCAAAACCCTTGGTGGCCGGGTCGATGTAATAGCCGCCTTCCGTCACCGTCAGCGCCACAATGCGGATGGCCGGATCGGCCATCTTTTCGATCAACGGGCCATGGCCTTCAACAATCGGAATATAGTCGATCATCGAGCCGGTCACTTCCGCCGATTTTCCCGACGGGTCGAGTTCAATCAGCGTCGTGAGGTAATCCTGCGCCGCCAGTTTCAGGCGCTGCGCTTCGTCATAGGGACGAACGCCCGCACCGAGAATGGCCCAGTCATGGTTCAGCCCCATCTCGAACAGCCGGTGCAGATACCAGGCCTGATGGGCGCGGTGGAAATTGCCAAGCCCGATATGGACGATGCCGGGGGTCAGCCGCGAACGATCATAGGAAGGAACCTTGATGGTTCTGGGCAGGTCTTTGAGCGTTGCGTTTGAGAGTTTCATGTCAGCTCATCCAGTTCCCGCCATCGACATTATATGTCTGGGCGACGATGTAATCGGCTTCCGGGGAGGCGAGGAAAATGGCCATGCCGGTCAGGTCTTCGGCGCGGCCCATACGCCCGAAGGGAACGGCCTCGCCCACTTCCATCTTCTTCTGGCCGGGCGCCTTGTTTTCATATTTGGCAAAGAAGGCATCGACGCCATCCCAGTGCTCGCCATCCACCACGCCGGGGGCAATGGCGTTGACGTTGATGCCATGGCTGATGAGGTTGAGGCCCGCCGACTGGGTCAGGCTGATGACGGCGGCCTTGGAGGCGCAGTAAACCGCAACCAGCGGCTCACCGCGCCTCCCGGCCTGGGAGGCCATGTTGATGATCTTGCCGCCGCCGCCACGCGCGATCATGTGGCGGGCAACCGCCTGCATCGTAAAAAGCACACCGGCGACATTGATGGCAAAGACGCGATCATAATCGCTCCGTTCGATCTCGGTGATCGGTGCCGCGGTAAAGAGTGCGGCATTGTTGATGAGAATGTCGATCCGCCCCAGCCGCTCAACGGTCTGGGAAACAGCGGCCTCGATACTCTCCTGTCGCGTCACATCCATGGAAACGGCAATCGCCGCCTCACCAAGGGAGCGCGCCGCATCCTCGGCGCGCTTGAGATCGATATCGGCAATCGCCACCTTCGCGCCTTCCGCGACATAAGCCTTGGCAAAGGCAAGGCCGATGCCGCGGGCGGCGCCGGTGATCAACGCGCATTTCCCCTGAAGACGTCCGCTCATCGAAGGGCCATCCCGTCCTTGTCGAAGCGATGGATATTCGCCTCGGAGGGGGTGAGATAGACGGTATCGCCATGGTGCACGCTCACCTCGCCCGACGTTCTCACATTGAGCGTGCCGATGCCGTCGACATGGACGTAGCAGAAGGTGTCGGAGCCGAGGTGTTCGGAAACGCCGACCGTGCCCTTCCACTGACCACTTTCCTTGGAAAGGGCGAGATGTTCCGGGCGAACGCCGATGGCGTAAGCCCCGTGGCGGGCGGCTTCCTCGCCTTCCACGAAGTTCATCTTCGGACTACCGATGAAGCCCGCCACGAAGCGGTTGCGCGGTGTGCGGTAAAGTTCAAGCGGCGAGCCGACCTGTTCGACATTCCCGGCCTGCAGCACGACGATCTTGTCCGCCATGGTCATGGCTTCCACCTGATCATGCGTCACATAAATCATCGTGGTCTTCAGCGACTGGTGCAGCTCGGAAATTTCCAGTCGCATGTTGACGCGCAGCGCCGCATCGAGGTTCGACAGCGGTTCGTCGAACAGGAAGGCCGAAGGCTCGCGCACAATGGCCCGGCCAATGGCGACGCGCTGACGCTGACCACCGGAAAGCTGGCCGGGGCGGCGGTCGAGATAGGGCGTGAGGTTCAGCACCTTGGCGGCGGCTTCCACCTTGCGGTCCTGTTCGGCCTTGTCGACACCCGCCATTTTCAGCGGGAAGGCGATGTTCTTGCGCACCGACATATGCGGGTAAAGCGCATAGGACTGGAACACCATCGCCAGACCCCGCTTGGCAGGCGCAATGTCCGTCACGTCTCGGCCGTCGATCTTCAGCGTGCCGCCGCTCACGTCTTCCAGACCGGCAATCAGTCGCAAAAGCGTGGACTTGCCACACCCCGAGGGGCCGACGAAGACGACGAACTCGCCGTCATTGATGGTCAGATCGATGCCCGGAATGACCTCGACATTGCCGTAGATCTTCTGAACCTTTTCAAGGGTAATGCTTCCCATGGACTTAAATCCTCACTTCACCGCGCCGAAGGTCAGGCCGCGCACGAGTTGTTTCTGGCTGAACCAGCCCATGATCAGGATCGGAGCGATCGCCATGGTGGAGGCAGCACTGAGTTTGGCGTAGAAAAGGCCCTCGGGGCTCGAATAGCTGGCGATGAAAGCCGTCAACGGCGCAGCATTCGCGGCGGTGAGGTTCAGCGTCCAGAAGGCTTCGTTCCAGGCCAGAATGATGTTGAGCAGCAGGGTCGAGGCAATGCCCGGCACGGCCATCGGCGTCAGCACGTAAAGGATTTCCGCCTTGAGACTGGCCCCGTCCATCCGCGCCGCTTCCAGAATTTCGCCCGGAATTTCGCGGAAGTAGGTGTAGAGCATCCAGATGATGATCGGCAGATTGATGAGGGTCAGCACGATCACCAGACCGATGCGCGTATCCAGAAGCCCGGCATCGCGAAACAGAAGGTAAAGCGGCACGAGCACGCCGACCGGCGGCAGCATCTTGGTGGACAGCATCCACATCAAGACATCCTTGGTCCGCTTGCCCGGCACGAAGGCCATGGCCCAGGCGGCGGGAACCGCAATCACCAGACCGGCAAGCGTCGAGCCGACGGAAATGATGACCGAGTTCATGAAGTGACTGAAATAGTCGGATCGCTCCTGCACCGCTGTGTAGTTCTCCAGCGTCCAGTGGAAGTTGAGAAACAGCGGCGGATCGGCAATGGCGTCCGCCTCCGTCTTGAAGCTGGTCAGAAACGTCCACAGGATCGGAAAGAAGATGGCAAGGCCTACACCCCAGGCGATGACGGTGAAGGCAATCTTGCGGGAAGTCTTGACTTGGCGTGCCATGGTTCAGGCCTCCAGATTCTTGCCGATCATCCGCATCAGGAAGATCGCGACGATATTGGCGAGGACAATGGCAACCACGCCGCCTGCCGAACCGCCACCCACGTCGAACTGCAACAGCGACTGGGCGTAGATGAGGTAGGTGAGGTTGGTGGACGACGTGCCCGGACCGCCATTGGTGGTGACGAGGATTTCGGCAAAGACCGAAAGCAGGAAGATCGTCTGGATCAGGATGACGACGGTGATGGCACGGGCCAGATGCGGCACCATGATATAGAAGAAGCGCGACAGCGGGCCTGCGCCATCCATTTCGGCGGCTTCCAGCTGCTCCTGATCGAGCGATTGCAGCGCGGTCAGCAAAATCAGCGTGGCAAAGGGCAACCATTGCCAGCTGACGATGCCGATGATCGAGGCGAGCGGGGCCTGCGCGAAGAAATCGTAAGGCTGCAGACCGAGCGCCTTGGCCGCATGGGCAAACAACCCGTTGACCGGATTGAGGAACATGTTCTTCCACACCAGCGATGACACCGTCGGCATGACGAAGAAGGGGGCGATCACCAGAATGCGCACCACGCCCTGCCCGAAGAAGGGTTGATCCAGCAAAAGCGCCAGAAAGATGCCGCCGATGATGGTGATGACCAGCACGCCACCGACCAGCAGGAGCGTGTTGATCAGCGCGTCAAAGAAGGCCGGATCGGTGAGAAAGTACTGGTAATTGGCAAGGCCGATCCATTCCTCCATGCCCGGCATCAGCAGGTTGTAGCGCTGGAAGGAGAAATAGAGCGTCATCGCGAGCGGGACGATCATCCAGCCCAGAAGCAGCAGAACTGCGGGCGAGATCATCAGTCTGGCTGCGGCGCGGGAATGCTTCGTGGCCATGGTTGCCTCGGCAATCGTCAAACAGAAAGGGAATGAAAAAGCCGGCGCCCGCGGGGAGCGCCGGCAAGGAGAGGCGGATTACTTGATGTAACCGGCCTTGGTCATTTCACGCACGGTCAGGGCCTGCGCGTTTTCAAGCGCCTTGTCCGCCGTGATCTGACCGGCAAGCGCTGCCGAGAACTGCTGGCCGACAGCCGTGCCAAGGCCCTGGAATTCCGGAATGGCGACGAACTGCACGCCGACATAGGGAACCGGGTCGACGGTCGGATGCGTCGGGTCGGCCGCGTTGATCGACTCGAGCGTCATCTTGGCGAACGGAACCTTGGCGTATTCCGGGTTTTCATAAAGCGAGGTACGCGTGCCCGGAGGAACGTTGGCCCAGCCTTCCTTGGAGGCGACGAGGCTCAGATAGTCCTTCGACGTGGCCCATTCCACGAAGGTCTTGGCAGCCTCGACCTTCTTGGAACCGGCCGGAATACCGAGGTTCCAGGCCCACAGCCAGTTGCCACGCTTGCCAAGGCCCTTATCGGGCGCGAGCGCGAAGCCCACCTTGTCGGCCACCTTGGAGTCCTTCGGGTTGGTCACGAAGGAAGCGGCCACCGTCGCGTCGATCCACATGCCGCACTTGCCGGACTGGAAGAGCGCCAGGTTTTCGTTGAAGCCGTTGGCCGAAGCGCCGGGCGGGCCAAACTTGTTCATCATGTCGAGATAGTCGGTGAGCGTCGCCTTCCAGGCGGCGGTGTCGAACTGCGGCTTCCACTTTTCGTCGAACCAGCGGGCGCCGTAGGAGTTGGACATGGCGGTCAGGAAGGCCATGTTCTCGCCCCAGCCGGCCTTGCCGCGCAGGCAGATGCCGTACTGTTCCTTGCTCTTGTCCGTCATCTTTTCGGCGGCCTGCTTGATGAAGTCCCAGGTGGGCGCGGCAGGCATGTCGAGACCGGCGGCCTTCATCAGGTCGGTGCGGTACATGACCATCGAGGATTCGCCATAGAACGGGGCGGCGTAAAGCTTGCCCTCAATCGTCAGGCCGTTACGAATGGCCGGCAGAATGTCATTGGCATCATAGCTTGCGGGCAGATCGTTGAGGTCTGCCAGCCAGCCGCGCTGGCCCCAGATCGGAACTTCATAGGTGCCGATGGTCATCACGTCGAACTGGCCGCCCTTGGTGGCGATGTCCTGCGTAACACGCTGACGCAGAACGTTTTCTTCGAGCGTAACCCACTGCACCTTGATGTCGGGGTGCTTCTTGTTGAAGTCCTCCATGAGACCCTGCATGCGGATCATATCGCCGTTGTTCACGGTGGCGACGGTGATCGTGGTCTCAGCGAATGCGGTGGTGGAAAGCGCGCCAAGCGCGCACGCACCCATCAGGGCGCGAAGCTTCATATTCATGGTAATCCTCCCGTTCGAATTGAGCAATTGTTCAATCCGTGAGTAAATATTCGACATAGAACGAAAACGTCGTCAAGAGGGATTTCGTCAGCCGCAGGGGTAGAGGCATCACAAATGCGTGGCGGAAATCACCGGAAATTCAGCCGAATGCGGCGATCAAAATTTAAAAAACAATCACTTCCCGCGATGCACAACGCAGGCAAAAAAGACGTCAATCCTTGAGCAATTTTCGCGCCGTCGTCTCGTCCGTGATCAATCCATGCATCAGTTTTCCGGTCAGTGCCGCCTTCAGCGGCAGCAATTTCGATGTGCCGCCCGCAACGCACAGCACCGACATCGAGCGTGTCGGAACCCGCACACCGACCATGCGGTGGTTGACGGGATGGTCGAGATAGACCCCGTCGCCGTTGAAAATGTGGCCGAGCATTTCGCCGACGGCCCCGGCGGCCTTCAGTTCGGCATGGTCTTCGCGCGTGATGAAGCCATCAACGAGAAGGGGGGCATTGTCATCCATCTGGCCGATGCCGACGATGGCGAGATCGGCGGAACTGGCGAGAGTCCGCGCCGCGTGCACATGCGGCAGGCTGCGGAAAAGCTCGAGTTCGGACGCAGTGCGGGCTGCAACCGGAATGGCCATCTGGTAATGGGGTGCGCCTACTTTTTCGGCCAGACGCATGATGACTTCGAAGAACGAAGCCGAGCCGTCGGGCGCAACATTGCCGATCAGCGACACAAGCTTGTGGCGGGAACCATCCACAGGCTGCATGTGCTCGATCACCATGCGCAACGTTCGCCCGGTTCCAAGCCCAATGGTGCGCGGCTTTTCACCCAAGAAGAGGCGTTCGAGAACCGGGGCGGCAAAAGAGGCGATCCCCGTCAGCGGCTCGCTGCCCTCGCCAAGCGATGGCGCAACCCAGGCCGATTGCAGGCCAAAGCGGGCTTTCAATTGACGTTCCAGGGTCAGACAATCGGCAATCGGATGGTCGATGCGCACCCTGACCAGCCCTTCGGCGGATGCGCGTGCCACAAGGCGCTGCACGCGCTGGCGGGAAATCCCCAGTTCGGCGGCAATCTGGTCCTGCGTCAGGCCGCCGACAAAGGAAAGCCATGCGGCACGGGCTGCGAGATCGCGCGGGGAAAGCTCATTGTCTGCCTCTGTCGTCTGCTTGGCCATTCTGAATTTATCCCTCAGGTGCGCTTTTCCAGATTCGGGGCAAGCGCAAAGAAATCCGCAAATGATTTGAGCACTTTATGGGGCTTCACCGCAAGCTCTGCCGTGTTGTCGGCATCGCGCAGATGGCTGCCGCCGGTAAAGCGCCAAACCTGCATGTTCGCGGCCAGACCACCTTCGATACCGACGGAGGAGTCCTCGATGACGAGGCAGTTCGAAGGCTCGACGCCGAAGCGGTCTGCGGCATGCAGGAAAATATCGGGCGCAGGCTTTCCGCGCTTCACTTCCGAAGCCGTGATGGCGCGACCTTCAAAAAGCGGGGCGAGGCCGGTGATCGCCAGCGAGTGACTGAGCCGCTCCGGGCTGGAACTGGTGGCAAGGCAATAGGGAACGGCAAGGCGCGTGATCACATCACGAACATGCGGCATTACCTGCAATTCACGCCTGAAGGCATCGAACAGCTGGCTGCGATAATAGGCTTCGAAGCCGTCGGGGAGCGGAATGCCGAAATCCGCCTTCACGCGTTCGACGGCCACGCGGTAGCTGCGCCCCAGAAAATGGCGCGTCACATAGGCGGTGTCGATGAAGACGCCCTCTGTTTCCAGCGCGCTGACCAGCGTTCGGGTCGAAATCACCTCGCTATCCACCAGCACGCCGTCACAATCGAATATGATCAGTTCGCAGTTCATGACCGCGAAGTCCTCCCCGTCCGGTCCTGATTCTCCCGCGCGAGACAATCACGCCGGCGCTTGACCCGTCCAGTCCTATTAAGCGCCGCGTGTGAAGAGATTTTGATTCGAGCGCGCCGTCTTCAAGATGAAATCGGTGAGCGAGCGAATACGGGGAACGTCGGCCAGATCCTGATGCGAGGTCAGCCAATAGCCGCGTTTCAGCTCCACCTCCTCCGGCAGAACGATCACAAGTTCGGGAAATCGCGTGGCGATGAAGTTCGGCAGAATGCACAGGCCACGCCCGCTGAGCGTCGCCGTCAATTGTGCAAAAATGCTCGAAGACTGGAAACCGGCCCGCAAACCCGTGTGCACATCACGCAGATAATCAAGGCCCGGGGAGAAGATCAGATCCTGCACATAGCCAATGAAGAAATGGGACAGAAGATCCTCCCGGCGGGTGATCGGCGGATGGCTTTCGAGATAGGATTGCGCGGCATAAATATGCAGCGTGTAATCCATGATCTGCTGGCTGACATAAGGCCCCGCTTTCGGTGGATCGAGCGTCACCGCCACATCCGCTTCTTTACGCGAAAGCGCCATGATCTGCTGGATGGTGATCAGTTCCAGCGTGATATGCGGGTGCGTCAGCGCGAATTCCTTCAATCTTTCAACGAAGAAGAAGTTGGCAAAGCCTTCCGGTGCGGAAAGGCGCACAACACCGCGAAGCAGGCTTCCACCTTCCGAAATGTCGGACTGCAGGCGCTCGGCCTCGGCCTCGATCCGTTCGGCCATCTCCACCAGACGACGCCCGACGGTCGTCAGTTCGTAACCGCGCGGATTGCGCTCGAACAGCTTGACCTTGAGCGTGAATTCCAGCCGGTCGATATGGCGCGAAACGGTTGCATGGCTGCTGCGCAGCGAACGGGCCGCGCTGGACAGCTGCCCCGTGCGCGCCACGGCCAGAAAGTATTGCAGGTCATCCCAGGTAAAAAGCGTCATCGCACCACATCTGTTCAAAAATGAACGGAACCTGTTCGCAATTTGCTAACGCCCTGCTCTTGTGTCAACGGGTGATTTAAAGAAGTCTAGGGATGGAAGTGCCGCTTTGAGGAGAGCGGCCTGACCGTTTTTAGACAGTTCGCCGGAAATCGCCGCGTCACTGTCGAAAAGGAGGATTGGCGGCCCGCACTCCGCGAGGTCGCTTTGGCAACCGCAATCTCTGGGAGGAGAACGCAATGCGCAAGAGCATCATTCTGTCCACGGCCATCGCCCTGGCAGCCGGTACGTCCGCTTTCGCCGCCGACATTTCGGACGGCAAGGTCAAGATCGGCATCCTGAACGACCAGTCGGGCGTCTACGCCAACTTCGGCGGCAAATATTCCTACGAAGCTGCCAAGATGGCTGCCGAAGACTTCGGCGGCAAGGTTCAAGGCGCGACGATCGAAGTGGTGACCGCCGACCATCAGAACAAGGCTGACGTGGCCTCGAACATCGCCCGCCAGTGGTATGATACCGAGCAGGTCGACTCCATCATGGAACTCACCTCGTCCTCCGTTGGCCTTGCCGTGCAGGCGCTGTCGAAGGACAAGAAGAAGATCACCATCAACACCGGCGCCGCAACCACGGAACTGACCGGCAAGCAGTGCACCCCCTACGGCTTCCATTGGGCTTATGACACCTATTCGCTGGCCGTCGGCACGGGTGGCGCGCTGGTGAAGCAGGGCGGCGACAGCTGGTTCTTCCTGACCGCTGACTATGCCTTCGGCTATTCGCTGGAAGAAAACACCTCGAACTTCGTCAAGGCCAATGGCGGTAAGGTTCTCGGCTCGGTCCGCCATCCGCTGGCAACCACGGACTACTCCTCCTTCCTCCTGCAGGCCCAGTCTTCCGGCGCCAAGGTCATCGGCCTTGCCAATGCCGGTCTTGATACGGCCAACGCCATCAAGCAGGCGGCCGAATTCGGCATCGTCGCGGGCGGTCAGCGCCTTGCAGCCCTTCTCTTCACGCTCGCTGAAGTCAACGGTCTCGGCCTTGAAGCAGCCCAAGGCCTGACGCTCACGGAAGGTTTCTACTGGAACCGCGACGACGAATCCCGCAAGTTCGGCGAGCGCTTCTTCAAGCGTACGGGCGCCATGCCGAACATGGTCCATGCCGGAACCTATTCCGCTGTGATGTCCTACCTGAAGGCGATCGACAAGGCCGGCACGGATGATGCCGATGCCGTGGCCAAGACGCTGAAGGAACTGCCGGTCAACGACCTCTTCACCAAGGATGGCCATGTGGCCGCCAACGGCAAGATGATCCACGACATGTATCTGATGCAGGTGAAGAAGCCGGGCGAAAGCGCCACTCCGTGGGATTACTACACGGTTCTGGCCACCATCCCCGGCAAGGAAGCCTTCATCGATCCGGCCAAGAGCGGTTGCCCGCTGGTCGCACAGTAAGAGGCAGTCCATCATGACGATTGCTCCCGTCCTTCGCAAGGAAGAGGAACCTCAGGTCGTGCTCACGGCCCGTGGCCTCACCAAGAGTTTCGGTGCCTTTACGGCCGTCAAGAACGTCAATCTCGACGTTCACCATGCCCGCGTGCATGCCCTGATTGGTCCGAACGGTGCCGGCAAGACCACGGTCTTCAACCTCTTGACCAAATTCCTCCAGCCGACGGGCGGGACGATCGAACTCATGGGTGCCGACATCACCAGAACACCGCCGGACAAGGTGGCGCGCATGGGTCTCGTGCGCTCCTTCCAGATCTCGGCGGTGTTCCCCCACCTGTCTGTCCTCGAAAATGTTCGGGTGGCCCTCCAGCGCCCGAATAACCTCGCAACCCAGTTCTGGCTGCCCATGTCCTCGCTTGACCGGCTGAACGCCCGCGCCGAGGAACTGATCGCAGCAGTCGGGCTGACGCGCGAAAAGCATGCGCTGGCGGCAGACCTTTCCTATGGGCGCAAGCGCGTTCTGGAAATCGCCACCACGCTGGCCCTCGACCCCAAGGTGCTGCTGCTGGACGAGCCGATGGCGGGCATGGGGGGTGAGGATGTGTCGCATGTGGCCGAACTGATCCGCGAAGTGGCGAAAACCCGCGCGGTTCTCATGGTCGAGCACAATCTCAAGGTCGTTGCCGACATCTGCCATCACGTCACGGTGCTGCAGCGCGGTGAAATCCTCGCCGAAGGCGATTATGCGGAAGTCGCCGCCGATCCGCGCGTGCGCACCGCTTACATGGGCACGGAGGAAGCCTGATATGGCCGCACTGCTCGAAGTTTCCAATCTCGAAGCCTGGTATGGTGAAAGCCAGGCGCTCCATGGCGTTGATCTGAAGGTCGGCGAAGGCGAGATGATCACCATTCTCGGCCGCAATGGCGTTGGCAAGACGACGACGCTGCGCGCCATCATGGGCCTGATCCGCAGCCGCAAGGGCGAAATTCGTCTTGCTGGCAAGGACATGCTGCCGGTGCCTCTGCACAAGACGGCCAAGCACGGCCTCGGTTTCGTGCCGGAAGAGCGCGGCATCTTCGCAACGCTGACCGTTGAGGAAAACCTGAAGCTTCCCCCCGTCGTGGCGGAAGGCGGCATGAGCCTCGATGAAATTTACGAACTGTTCCCGAACCTTCTGGAGCGTCGTTCAAGCCCCGGCACCAAGCTTTCCGGCGGCGAACAGCAGATGCTGGCCATGGCCCGCATCCTGCGCACCGGCATCAAGGTTCTGCTGCTTGACGAACCGACGGAAGGCCTCGCCCCCGTCATTGTCCAGCGCATTGGCGACGTGCTCCAGAAACTGAAGGCCCGCGGCATGACCGTGGTCCTCGTTGAACAGAATTTCCGTTTCGCAGCCAAGATTTCGGACCGCTTCTACCTGATGGACCACGGCCAGATGGTGGCGGATTTCCCGGTCGGCGACCTGCCGAACCGTATGGGCGAACTCAACAAGGTGCTGGGGGTTTAAATGACCATGATTTTCGGTATTCCGATCCAGGCCCTGCTCGGTCAGCTTCTGGTCGGTCTCATCAACGGCTCCTTCTATGCCATGCTGTCGCTTGGCCTTGCGGTCATCTTCGGCCTTCTGCGCGTCATCAATTTCGCCCACGGCGCGCAATACATGCTGGGCGCCTTCGTGGCCTTCCTTGGCATGCAGCATTTCGGCATGAATTTCTGGGCGGCGCTCATTGTCACCCCGCTGGTCGTTGCGATTTTCGGGGCCATCATCGAGCGCCTGCTGCTGTCCAGGCTTTATGATCTCGATCCGCTCTACGGACTGCTCTTCACCTTTGGCCTTGCCCTCACCGTGGAAGGCACGTTCCGCTATTTCTATGGCGCGGCCGGTCAGCCCTATTCGGTTCCCGCAGCCCTGTCGGGCGGCACTAATCTCGGCTTCATGTTCCTGCCGAACTACCGCGCCTTTGTCGTCATCGTGTCGCTGGCAGGCTGCCTTGCCACCTGGGCGCTCATCGAAAAGACCCGTCTCGGCTCTTATCTGCGAGCAGCTACCGAAAACCCGAGCCTCGTTCAGGCCTTTGGCATCAACGTTCCGCTACTCTTGACGCTGACCTACGCTCTGGGTGCGGGTCTCGCAGGCTTCACCGGCGTCCTCGCCGCCCCGATCTACCAGGTCTCACCGCTGATGGGCACGAACCTCATCATCGTCGTCTTCGCCGTGGTCGTGGTCGGTGGCATGGGCTCCATCATGGGCGCCATCATCACAGGGTATCTGCTCGGCATTACCGAAGGCCTGACCAAGGTCTTCTACCCTGAAGCCTCCAGCATCGTCATCTTCGTCATCATGGCGATTGTCCTGCTCATCCGCCCCGCCGGCCTGTTCGGAAAGGACGCCTGATCATGTCCAAAGCCATTCACTCGCATCACGCTTCGGCAACCCATCCTGCGCAAGCCCCGGTCGGGCTCGGCCCGGTCAAGATTGGTCTGATGGCCATCGGTCTGGTGGCGCTGATCGCGGCCCCGCTTCTGATCTATCCGATCTTCATCATGAAGCTTCTGTGCTTCGCGCTCTTTGCCTGCGCCTTCAACCTGCTCCTGGGTTATACGGGGCTCTTGTCCTTCGGCCACGCTGCCTTCTTCGGCGGGGCTGCCTATTTCACCGCCCATGCGGTGAAGGAATGGGGCGTCACGCCGGAAATCGGCCTCATCATCGGCATGGCAGGCGCTGCCGTCCTTGGTTTTGTCATCGGCTTCGTCGCCATCCGCCGCCAGGGCATTTATTTCGCCATGATCACGCTGGCGCTCGCCCAGATGTTCTACTTCTTCTGCCTTCAGGCCCCCTTCACCCATGGTGAGGATGGTCTGCAGTCCGTGCCGCGCGGCCATCTCTTCGGCCTCATCGATCTCTCGGTGCAGACGAACATGTACTACACGGTTCTCGCAGCCTTCGTGATTGTGCTGCTGGTGATCTGGCGCTTCGTTCACTCGCCCTTCGGCATGATCCTGAAGTCGATCCGCGAAAACGAAAACCGCGCCATTTCGCTCGGCTATTCGGTGCAGCACTACAAGCTCGGGGCCTTCGTCATGTCGGCAACGCTGGCCGGTCTCGCGGGTGGCCTCAAGGCTCTGGTCTTCCAGTTCGCCACGCTGACGGATGTCAGCTGGCAGATGTCGGGCGAAGTCATTCTCATGACGCTGCTCGGTGGCATCGGCACCATGATTGGCCCGATCTTCGGTGCGGGTCTGGTGGTGACGCTGCAGAACTACCTCGCAACCTCCGATTTCCCGGTCACCATCATCACCGGCCTTGTTTTCATGGCCTGCGTGCTGGTCTTCCGCCGTGGTCTGGTCGGGGAATTTTATGCCTCCCGTCTCGGTCGAAAGCTCGGCTTCGAACACCGCCGCTAATCCCGCGACCCTTTGCAATGAACGGAATGCCCGACCCGCGTCACCTCTGACGCGGGAACGGGATCCCCTTGGAGAACATCATGGGCGATTTTGATTATATCGTCATCGGGGCAGGCAGCGCTGGCTGCGTTCTGGCAAACCGCCTCTCGAAGGACCCCGCCAATCGCGTGCTGCTTCTGGAAGCGGGCGGCAGAGATAACTACCACTGGATTCACATCCCGGTCGGCTATCTCTACTGCATCGACAATCCGCGCACCGACTGGCGTTTTCGAACGGCCAACGAGCCGGGTCTGAACGGTCGCTCCCTGATCTATCCGCGCGGCAAGGTTCTCGGCGGCTGCTCCTCCATCAACGGCATGATCTACATGCGCGGTCAGGCGCGTGATTATGACCAGTGGCGTCAAATGGGCTGCGAGGGCTGGGGCTGGGATGATGTTCTGCCCTACTTCACCCGCTCGGAGGACTTTTATCGCGGCAAGAGCGATCTTCATGGCGAAGGCGGTGAATGGCGCGTCGAAAAGGCCCGCGTGCGCTGGGAAGTGCTCGAAGCCTTCCAGAAGGCTGCGGCCGAAGCCGGGATTCCGACCACCGAAGACTTCAACCGTGGCGACAATGAAGGGTCCGGCTATTTCGATGTGAACCAGCGCAACGGCTGGCGCTGGAACACCGCCAAGGCCTTCCTTCGCCCGGCCCGTGACCGCGCCAACCTGTCGGTGTGGACCCATGCCCACGCCCGCCGCCTGATCATCGAACAGGGTGCGGTCAAGGGTGTCGAAATCCTGCATGACGGTCAGGTGAAGTCGCTGCGTGCCCGCAAGGAAACCGTGCTGTCTGCCGGGTCCATCGGCTCGCCGCAGCTTCTGGAACTGTCGGGCGTTGGCCGTGGTGATGTGCTGCAGGCCGCAGGTGTTGACGTGCGCCACGAGGTCAATGGCATCGGCGAGAACCTTCAGGATCATCTGCAGCTTCGTATGATCTACAAGGTATCCGGCGTGCCGACTCTGAACGAGCAGGCCTCCAGCCTCATCGGCAAGATGAAGATCGGCCTGGAATACGCGTTGAAGCGCTCCGGTCCTATGTCCATGGCCCCGAGCCAGCTGGGCGTGTTCACCCGCTCGTCGGCGGAAAAGGAAACGGCGGACCTGCAATATCACGTCCAGCCGGTCTCGCTCGACAAGTTCGGCGATCCCGTCCATCCCTTCCCGGCCATGACGGCGAGCGTGTGCAATCTGCGTCCGGAAAGCCGGGGTTCGGTGCATATCAAGAGGCCGGATTTCAGCGCCCAGCCGGAGATCCGTCCGAACTATCTGTCGGCAGAGGCCGACCGGCAGACCGCTGCCAATGCCATCCGCCTGACCCGCCGCATCGTTGCCCAGCCGTCCTTCGCCCGCTTCAAGCCCGAGGAGTACAAGCCCGGCCCGTCTTACGAAAGCGAAGCGGATCTGATGCGCGCAGCAGGCGATATCGGCACGACGATCTTCCATCCCGTCGGCACCATGCGCATGGGCGCGGATGAAAACAGCGTGGTCGATACGCGCCTGAGATTGCGCGCCCTGAAGGGGCTTCGCGTCGCCGATGCCTCGGTCATGCCGACGATCACGTCCGGAAACACCAATTCGCCGACCATCATGATCGCGGAAAAAGCCGCCGACATGATCCTCGCGGACAATCGATAAAAGACGGGGGAGACACCCATGAACACCATCGCATTCATCGGTCTCGGCAATATGGGTCTTCCCATGGCCGCCAATCTCGCCAAGGCAGGCTACACGGTCAAAGGCTTTGACCTCTCCGAGGCAAGCCGCGCCGCCGCCGAAGGCGAAGGCATTCACGCCGTCTCCTCGCTCGCGGATGCCGTGAAGGGCGCCGATGCCGTCATTACCATGCTGCCGAAGGGCGAGCATGTCGTGGCCGTCTACCGCGATCTGGTCGGTCTGGTTGCGGCCGGAACACTGCTGATCGATTGCTCGACGGTCGATGTCACCAGCGCCCGCGCCGCCCACGATCTGGCGGCTGGCAAGGCCTGCCATTCTGTGGACGCTCCCGTTTCCGGTGGTACGGGCGGGGCCAAGGGTGCAACGCTCACCTTCATGTGCGGCGCAGAGGCGGCAGCCTTTGAGGCGGCGCGCCCCATTCTGGAAAAGATGGGCCGCAAGATCGTTCATTGCGGCGGGGCCGGGGCCGGGCAGGCCGCCAAGATCTGCAACAATATGATCCTCGGCATCTCGATGATTGCCGTATCGGAAGCCTTTGTCCTCGGTGAGCGCCTCGGCCTCTCCCATCAGGCCCTGTTCGATGTCGCCTCCACGTCGTCGGGCCAGTGCTGGGCGCTCACCTCCTATTGCCCGGTGCCGGGTCCGGTGCCGACGACGCCCGCCAATAACGGCTATCGTCCGGGCTTTGCCGCCGCCCTTATGCTGAAAGACCTGAAGCTCTCGCAGGAAGCGGCCGACAGCGCCGGCGCATCAACGCCGCTCGGGGCCGCCGCCACCGCGCTTTATGATCGCTTTGCCACGGCCGGCAGCGGCGACCGTGACTTTTCCGCCATTGTCGAAATGCTGCGCGGGAGTGGAGCATGACAAACACCGACGCCTCAACGCTTCTCTGGTCGCCGTCCCGGTCTCGTATCGAAGGTTCGGCTCTTTATGGTTTTGCCCAACGCACGGCGGACGCAAGCGGTGCGGCGGCGGATGATTATGCAGCCCTTCTCGATTGGTCGAATCGTGCGCCGGAAGCGTTCTATGCAGCGCTGTGGGATGAACTGGGTATCATCGGGCAGAAGGGCGACAAGGCCTTTGAAGCGGGAAAGACGCTTCGCGAAACCCGCTTCTACCCAAATGCCCGTCTGAATTATGCCGAAAACCTGCTGCGCGATGCCGATGACCGGCTGGCCGTGATTGCCTATCGTGATGATGGCACCCGCCGTACGATCACGCGCCGCGCCCTTTATGCCGAAGTTTCGCGCATGGTGCAGGCGCTCAAAGCCCGTGGCGTTGGCGAAGGCGACCGCGTCGGGGCCATTGTCACCCATGATATTGAAGCAATCATCGGCTATCTCGCGGCCAGCGCGATTGGTGCCATCTGGTCGTCCTGCTCGCCCGATTTCGGCCCGGCAGGGGCTTCCGACCGGCTGTCGCAGATTGCGCCCAAGGTGCTGATTGCGGTGCCGGAATATGGCTATGCCGGAAAACGCATCGATGTCGCCCCGACAATCCGGGCCGTGGCGGAAAGCGCCACGCCGGAGCACATCATCCTGATCGGTGACGTGGTGCCGGTTTCGCTGGCCGACCTTGCCTGCGAAACCTGGGAAAGCGCCCTTTCTCCCTACGCCCCGGGCGAAATCGCCTTCAACCGACTGCCCTTCAATGCGCCGCTGGCGATCCTTTATTCCTCCGGCACCACCGGAAAGCCGAAATGCATCACCCATTCCGGTGGCGGCCTTCTCTTGCAGCACATGAAGGAACAGAAGCTGCAATGCGACCTTCAGGAAGGCGAACGCTTCTTCTATTTCACCACTTGCGGCTGGATGATGTGGAACTGGCAGGTCTCCGGTCTGGCGCTCGGCACGACGCTCGTCACCTATGATGGCAATCCCGGCTATCCCACGCCCGCCCGGCTGGTAGACCTGATCGATGCCGAAGGCATTGCCACCTTCGGCACTTCGGCCAAGTTCATCGACGCCTGCCTGAAGGCGGGGCTGAAGCCGCGTGAAACGCACAAGCTCACAAGCCTGCGCACCATTCTGTCCACCGGCTCGCCGCTGATCGGCCCGTCCTTCGATTACATCTATCGTGACTGGAAGGCGGATGTGCATCTCGCCTCGATCTCGGGTGGCACGGATATCTGCGCCTGCTTCCTCGGCGGCAACCCCCTGCAGCCCGTCCATCGCGGCGAATTGCAGGGTGCCATGCTGGGCATGGATATCGACACGCTGGACGATGAAGGCCGCCCGGTACGCGGTGTGGCGGGCGAACTGGTCTGCCGCAACGCCCATCTGTCCATGCCGGTTTGCTTCTGGGGGGACGAGGATGGCAGCCGCTATAACGCCGCCTATTTCGAACGCTTCCCCGGCCTCTGGGCGCATGGCGATTTCGCCGAACAATGCCCGACCGGCGGTTTCGTCATTCATGGCCGCTCCGACACGACCCTGAACCCCGGTGGCGTGCGCATCGGCACGGCGGAAATCTACCGTCAGGTGGAAACCGTTGAAACCGTGGAAGAGGCGCTGGCCGTTGGTCAGGATATCGATGGCGACCAGCGCGTTATTCTGTTCGTGCGCCTGAAGGCCGACCAGCCTTTGACGGAGGATCTGGAAAAGGTCATCCGCACGCGCATCCGCTCCGGTGCCACACCGCGCCACGTCCCGGCGAGAATCATCGCCGTCACCGCCATTCCCCGCACCCGTTCGGGCAAGATTTCCGAAATCGCCGTGCGCGACACCATTCATGGTCGCCCGGTGAAGAACGCCGATGCGCTCGCCAACCCGGAATCGCTCGAACTTTACCGCAATCTGCCGCAGTTGAAGGAGTAGGCCATGGTCGATGCATCCGAACCGAAAACCGCGCTGATTACCGGCTCGACAAGCGGGATTGGTCTGGCAATTGCCAAGCGTTATGCCGAGGCCGGTTATCGGGTCGCGGTGCATGGCATCGAAACGCCGGACAAGGCCGCGGACGCGCTCGCCGAAGTGGCGGCGGTTGCCCGGCATGAACCGGCCTATTTCTCTGCGAACCTTTCCAATGACGCGCAGTCGACAGCGCTCGCCAAGGCGGTCATTGAAGACTTCGGCGGCATCGATATCCTCGTCAACAATGCCGGTATTCAAAAGGTTGCGCCGATTGACGAGTTCGATCCGGTCGATTTCTCCCGCATCGTTGCCATCTCGCTCGACAGCACCTTTCTGACGATCCGTGCCGCCCTTCCGGGCATGAAGGCAAGGGGTTGGGGCCGCATCGTCAACATCGCCTCGGCCCACGGCCTGCGCGCCTCGCCCTTCAAGGCGCCCTATGTCGCCACAAAGCATGCCGTGGTGGGGCTCACGAAAAGCGTCGCGCTGGAAGTGGCCGAACAGGGCATTACCTGCAATGCCATCTGCCCCGGCTATGTCTGGACACCGCTGGTGGCCGCCCAGGTGGCCGATCAGGCCCGTGTGCATGAGATGAGCGAAGAAGATGTGGTCAAAAAGGTGATGCTCGCCCCGCAGCCGACCCGTCGCTTCGTCCAGCCGGACGAAATCGCTGAAATGGCCTATTACCTGACGGGTGACATGGCGCGCTCGATCACCGGAACGACCATTTCCATCGATGGCGGTTGGACGGCGAAATAACCCTCTTCGAGTTTGATGCCGAACCCTTTCCACACTCTTCTCGTCATCCTCGGGCTTGACCCGAGGATCCATCATTTCAATAACTTATGGATGGTCGGTCAAGCCCGACCATGACGAAGCGAGAGGTTGGCGACTTTTGACATCAGTCTCGCCGCGTCCTTCGCGGCTGTTGCTTACTGGCGCAGCGCCAGATCGGATGCGTTCTTCACCGGCGATAGCAGGTATTCCAGAACCGTATATTCCTTGGTGATCATGTCCACATTGACCATCATGCCCGGAATGATCGGGTGCTTGTCGCCAAGCGTGCTGGGCGCGCTGAGACGGACGCGGAAATAGGGCGGATTGTCCTTTTCCTTGATAATGTCCGGCGAAATGTCGATGACTTCGGCTTCAAGACCGCCATAGACGGAATAGTCATAGGCCGTAACCTTCACCACAGCCTTGGTGCCCGGCCAGATCTGGGCGCGGTCCTGCGGTGAAAGCTGCGCTTCGATGGCAATCGTATCGGAATTCGGCACGATTTCGAGAATGGCTTCACCGGGGGAAATAACGCCGCCAATGGTGGAGACCATCATCTTGTTGACGATGCCGGAAAGTGGCGCGCGGACATCGGTGCGCGCGGTGCGGTCTTTCAGGCTGTCAGCCGATTCCTTCAGCTGGGCCATTTCGACCAGCGCCTTGGTCTTTTCTTCCGCCAGCGCCGAACCATTCTTCAAAATGCTGGCGCTACGTTCGCGCTGCGCTTCACTCAGCGCCGCCTCGGTCTGCGGAATGTCGTGGTTCAGGTCATCGATCTTGGTGTTGATCTGCTGCAGCATGGTCATGGCCTGCAGCAGTTCGTTCTGCGAGGCCGCCCCCATCTTGTTGAGGCGCTGGACATTGTCCAGGCGCTCGGAAACGATGAGCTGTTCTTTCATCTGGTTCTCAAGCCGGGTCTTGAGACCGGCCAGAGCAATTTCCTGCTGGCGGATCTTGTCTCCCAAAAGCAGGTTCTCTTCATGGCGCTGGCGGCGATGCTGCTCGAACAGGCTCTGCTCGTTCTGCATGATGGCGCGGTCTGTCAGCGTATCGGGAAAGTCGATCACGTCCAGATCAGCAAGTTCGGCTTCAATACGGGCAATCGCCGCGGTCTTGGCGGAAATCTGCGTCAACGTCTGCTGCAAGGTGGACTTGGCCTGTGAATCCTCGATGGACAGGAGAACCTGCCCTTGCTCCACCTGATCACCCTGTTTGACGCGGATCTGGGACACGATGCCGCCTTCGAGATGCTGGACGATCTGGTTCTGCATGGAAGGCACGACCATGCCGGTGGCGCGCGTCACGCCGGTCAGTGTCGTCATGGCGGCCCAGGAGAGGAGCGCGATGACAGCCGTGAACATCAAGATGATCAGAAAACGCCGCGAACGACCGCTGTCACTGTGAAGTGAACCGGCCTCGAGTTCGGGAAAAAGCTGTGTCGTGTCTACGGACATGGTCACCAATAACCGACAGGTTTGAACTCGTTAACTTATCGACCGATTTCGTTAACCAATAGATAACGTTAATGAGTTTATTCTCGCCGCATCACGCGTAGAGAGGCCTCATGCTCAAATTCAAGGGAAACAGCGCAATCGAGGGCGAAGTGCGTCATGCCGCGCCCGCCGTAAAGCCGTTTGTCGATGAAGAGCCGGTACAGGCTTTGCGTCGCGTCGGCTTTGCCGCATCCCAGTGCCGAATTGTGAAAATTCCGCTGGCAGAGATCACCAAGTCCCACCTGCCGTGCCTGGCCATGATGACGGGCGGTCGCGCCGTTGTTCTTCTGGCGTTGCGTCCTGATGGTCTGTTTGATCTGCAGCAGGAAAATGGGGTCAGCGCGGTTTCGGCCGATCAGATCGCCCCCTATTTCGGCGGCTCGATCATCACCCAGTATGCGGATGAAGCGAGCGCTGAAAAGTCAGAGGATCGCCTCCATATCGATCTCCTCAGCATCATGAAGGCGACGCTCAAGGCGCCGAAGCTGTTCGAGATCATTCTGGTTGCCATCATGTCGAACATTTTCATGTTCGCCCTGCCGATGTTCAGCATGGCGGTTTACGACCGCATCATCCCGCACAAGGCTTATGAAACGCTGTGGTCGCTGACCATCGGCATCATGCTGGTCTTCACGCTGGATTTCGTCGGTCGCGTCCTGCGCAACGGCGTTCAGGAGCAGATGGCCTATCGCATCGGCTCGCAGATGCAGATGCGCATGTTCTCGCGCATCCTGTCGACGGACATGGAGCACGCGCCGAAATCGGCAAGCGGCATCTCGAGCGCCATGTCGGCGGTCGATGGAGCCTGCCATCTCATGCCGCCGCTCCTGATCGGTCTCATGGTCGATCTGCCCTTCATGCTCGTCCTGTTCATCTATGTGGGCGTCACGGCGCATTGGGTGGTGCTGTCACCGCTGGTTTCCGTTCTGATCCTGCTCGCAGCCAACGCTTACCTTCATTACTCGGCCCGCAAGGCACATGAACAGTCGGCCAAGCAGGCCATCGCCCGCAACACGTTGATTGAGGAAAGCGTCAATGCTTTCGGCGTGACGAAGGTGACGGCATCGCAGGGACCGACGCTGCGAGCCCTCGCAGAGCTGACCGCCGCCACGCACAAGAGCAGTGCGGCGGCCCGGTCGGCCAATTCCACGGCGGCTCTGGTTTCAAACACGGTGATCCAGCTGAATACGGTGCTGGTTCTGGTTGTCGGCATTTTCATCATCAATTCCGGGGGCATGACGGTCGGTACGCTGGTCTCCGCCGTGATGCTGAGTGCGCGCGGCATTTCGCCCATCATCGCGCTGGTCGGCAGCGTCGTTCGCGCCTTCAGCCTGGCGGAGCCCCTGCGCATCGCCGACAAGATGATTTCGCTTCCGGCCGAAGAAGCCGGGGATGCCAACCGCACCGTCGCAAGCCTCAAGGGGCAGGTCGATCTGTCGGGCGTGACCTTCCGCTATGCCCAATCGGTCGCCCCGGCACTGAAGGAGCTGAATCTGTCGTTCAAGGCTGGCGAGCGCGTCGGCATCATTGGCAGTATCGGCTCCGGTAAAAGCACGCTGATCAAGCTCATCCCGCGTCTGCATTGCCCGACGGCGGGCGGCGTTTTGATCGATGGCCACGATGTGCGCCAGTACGATCCTGATTTTCTGCGCCGCCAGATCGCCTACATGCCGCAGGATTGCGACCTCTACGATACGACGATCCGCGATAACATCATCAAGGGTCTCGGCGTTGTGGACGAGGCGGCCTTTGATGAAGCCGTGCGCATTTCCGGCGTGCGCGACATCGTGACGCGCCACCCGGCGGGTTATGATCTTCAGGTGGGTAAATATGGCCGTCGCCTGTCAGGCGGCGAGCGGCAGGCCGTTTGCCTTGCCCGCGCCCTGACCCGCAACGCACCGATCCTCATCATGGATGAACCGACATCGGCCATGGACAGCCAGATGGAAAAGGCCGTGATTGACCGCCTTTCCGGCGCTCTGGCGGGCAAGACCCTGATTGTCGCAACACATCGCGCCCCGCTGCTTTCGCTGGTGGATCGCGTCATCTGGCTCGACGGCGGCAAGGTGATCGCTGACGGACCTCCCGCGGAGGTCATCGCCCGCGCATCCAAGGCGGCGTGAGGGGTTTATGGCAAGCAAGCACCATCAGGAAGACCCGTGGGCAGGCTTCGTGGATGTTCTCTCGAACATGCTCGTGGTCGTGGTCTTTCTCGTGATTATTCTGGGTCTTGCGATCTTCGCGCTCTCCCAGCAGATCACCAAGCAGGCCGTTGAGCAGGCGCTCGAGCAGCACCAGCAGGATAAACAGCAGAAAGAACCGAAGCCGGAGCCGCCGAAGGAAAGCGCTGAATCCGCTGACGCCACCACAAAGCCCGCCGAGCCGGCCCCGGACGCTGAAAAGCCGGTCGAAACCGCCAAGGCTGAAGGTGCGGCTGCAGAAAAACCCGCGACCGCAGCACCGCCGAAGGAAGGCAAGGAAGCTGCCGACAAGGGACCACAAGATGCCGGAACCGGCGGCCCCGCTGCTCAGGCCGCGCAGGAAGACGTAACGAGCCAGGCCGAAAGCGCAGAACAATCAAAGGGTTCTGCGGGTGATCGTCAGGCCGGCTATGCCCAGCGTGTTCGCGCCTCTGACGAAATTGAAGGCAACTCCAACCTGACGGTGCGCAGCGCCAACGTCGACTCCGAGCAGAAGCTTGAAGTCGCGTCCGAGGAAATCAAGCCTACCTATGGCAAGATCGAAGTTACCTCGTCCGATGCCTTCCTGAAGCTGAGCTTTGCCAAGGGCAACTTCCGCATTGACGAAACGACCAGCGGCAAGCTCAAGGAATATCTGGGCACCTCGCCGGTTGCCAAGAGCGACACGATCGAGATCCGCGCCATCGCCCAGTCGACGGTCGGTTCGATCAGTGAAGCCCGCCGCATTGCCTATTACCGCGCCATGGAAATGCGCTCGCAACTGATTCAGGCTGGCTTCGACTCGACCAAGATCATGGTCAAGGTTCGCGAGTCCGCTTCGCCCGAGGATGCCGACGTCGTTCAGGTTTTCAAGAAATCATGAACGACCGTTAAGCCGATTTTACTCTTCGTTAAGGCTATTCCCCTAGCCTTGATAGGTGTGACGGATTCTGCACACCGGTACGAAGAGGAAATCGATGAGTCACTCCAAGGCAAAGAAGGTAGGCGGCATATCAGCGGTCCGCGGCGAAATTGCCAAGCAGACCGCGGTGATTCTGATCCTGCTCGCGATCGCCACCTGGCAGCATCACTTTGTGATGCAGGCGGCGACGGCAGATATTTACATCTTCCTCCTCCTCGTCGGCGTTGCGTTGTTCGGTATCTACAACGCGATCAAGGGCACCTACACACTGGGTAACGACTTCTCGGCGCTGGCTGCCATGAAGGAAGTTCACCAGGACGCATTGCGCAAGAAAAACGCGCCTGAAGATCACGTGCAGATCATCGAGCAGCGGCTGGCCAAGCTTCAGACGGTTTACAAGGCGCCGAGCGCGCTTGGCACCGCCCACAACCTGATTGTTGAAGAAATTCTGCGCAGCGGCTCCTTGCGCATTCCCACCTCCACCATGCAGGTTCTGGTGCAGGACCTTGAAACGAAGCTCGATGAACGCCAGGGGATGTCCCACTATCTGGCCCCGCTCATGGTTCTTCTTGGCCTGCTCGGCACCTTTATCGGCCTCATGCACGTTCTGGAATCGGTCGGCGGCATTCTGGCCAGCCTTGACCTTTCGGGATCGGCCGGTGCCGGGACGATTGCCAAGCTCATCGAAAGCCTGAAGCGTCCGCTGGAAGGCATGGCCACCGGCTTCGGCGCCTCGCTGCTCGGCCTGATCGGATCACTGATCATCGGCGTTCTGGCCAAGTTCGACGTGAAGGCGGCCCAGCGTCTCCAGCACGATTTCGAAACCTGGATTCGTTCTGCCGTGCAGATCGAAGCCTCGGGTTCCGCTGACGTTGCCACCCGCGAACCGGGGCGCAAGGGCGGCACCGTTGATCCGCAGGCGGCAGGCAACTGGCGCGCCATGTTCCAGGTTGCCCGTCTGACGGTTCAGTCCAACTCGCGCATGTCGGAACAGGTGTCCGGTCTCTCCCAGACCATTCAGGAACTGGCCGAGAAGCTCGATGCCCAGAATGCCATGAACGAGAAGTGGTTCGCACGCATGACCTGGGCCGTCCAGAAGGACGCGACCACCCAGACCGGCATCAAGACCAGCGTTGAAAACCTCAATGGCATGCTCAGCGAAACGCGTCAGAAGATAGGCACGCAGATGATGGAACTGACCGACGCGGTCACGGCCTCGTCGCAAAAAACCGACGCCTTCTCCACGCAGGTCAGCGAAGACCTGCGCAAGATCGGCGATGCGATGCTCTGGTACAAGGAAGGTCTTAGCGACGCGGATCGCCGTCTGGAAGCGGCCGAAAACCGCCTCGCCCGCTTCCGCAACAGCCCGGATGAAGCCGCCGCTGCCGCAACCCGTGATGAAGCCGCTGAACTGGTCGCCAATCTTGACCACCTGATCGCGGCAACCCGCCTCAACAAGGAGGATGTGGACCGTCTGCGCAAGATGTCGTCCCTGATGGGTGAGATGTCCGGGGAAAAGAGAGATGACGACAACAACCCGATGGCCACGGTCGAGGCCTCGCTGAAGGAAGCGTCGAGATGAGTATATTTCGCAAGCTGACCTCGAAGTTCAAGCGCGATGGCAGCGGTTCCCGCCGCCATATTCGCCATGAGTGCTTTATGCCTGCACGCCTCTATTTCCTGGACCACGGGTTCCACATTGACGGTTTCATCAATGAAATCTCTCAAGGTGGCGCCCGTTTCCGCTCGGAACAGAACTTCATCATGCAGCGTTCGAACGAGATCGTTCGCATCTGCACCGACGGCTTTGATTACGACGGCATTCTCCGCAACACATCGGTCGATGGCTACGGCATTCAGCTGCGCCAGCCGCTGGATGAAGCGGCGCTTGCGGCCATTCTGATCGAGAACCCGCCGCGCCGCCAAATCGCCGCCTGATAATTCCATTACGGATTGGTCGATACCATGTCTGCAGATAACGCCAGCACCACCTCCAGCACCCCGAACTCCATTTCGGTCGGCAAACCGGCGGCTGGACAGACAGAAGTGGTCGCGCTGGATCGCGCCCAGTCGGTATCCTTCGATTTCAACAAGGACGCGGCGACCTTCGAGTTGCGCGACGTTGACCTTGTCATCCACTTCCCGGATGGCGCGACCATTGTTCTTCTGGGCTTTGGTCTGAAACTCATTGAGGAAAACCCGGCGGAACTGACATTTGACGGTCAGCCGATTGATCCTCAGATGCTGCTGTCGCTCATTGGCAAGTTTGTGGCGTCGGATGTTCCGCTGCAGTCGAGCTCCAGCGCCGAAGCCGCCAAGACGGTCTCCGCAAAGGCCGCCGCCGAAGCCGCAAAGGCTGAGAAGGACGCCAAGGTCGAGGAGAAGAAGGTCGAGGTTGTTGTCGAGGTTCAGGCCGAGCCGAACAACCACAAGGCCGATTCCGAAGAAGACGATTCGAAGAAGAGCGACGCGGACTTTAACGACAACACGTCGACGGCGCCCATTATCACCAAGAAGATGTATGACGAACCGCCGTCCACGTCGGCGAGCAGTTCCTCGTCCAGCAAGTCCAGCGATGCCACGGGTCCCGGCAATTACGACATTCCCGTTCCCGAAATCACGGCCAAGCTCTTCGGTATTGTCGATCATCAGGAATCGAACCACGCCGATGGCCTGACGGTGCGTGGTGCACTGGCGCTGGACCCGGCCGATACGGATGAATCCTACGCCGTCCAGGCGGCCGTTGATACGATCACCGGCACCAGCGGCAGTGATGAAATCTACGCCGATGACCCGACCTATGCGGGCTATGGCAACACCTCGCGTTCCGTTGAATTCGAAGTGAAGATGCCCAACGCCAGCTGGGACATCACGGGTGTCAAGGTTTCGGGTCTGCCGGACGGCTACTCGATTGTTGGCGCGCAGCTGGTCGATGGCTCTTACGTCATTCCGATCAATCCGGATGAGCCGGAGAAGTTCACCGTTGCCCTGCAGTATGTCCTGCCGGTTGGCGCGACGCCGAACGAGGACGGCTTCTACTCGTTCTTCAGCCTGAAGTTCGACTTTGACATCGAAAATACCTACAGCGGCTCGGAAGCCACGACCTCCGGCACGGTTCTGTTCGGCATTCGTGACGTCAATTCTGAAGCGGAAGCCGAATACGAAGATCCGCTCACCGAGCGCCCGATTTACGTCTTGTGGTCCAAGCCTCCGGGCAGCATCGTCAACGGCGGTGCAGGCGACGATGTCATCATGGCCGGTGCAGGTAACGACATTCTCACGGGGGGATCGGGCGATGACGTCCTCTCCTATCGTCAGTCGAACGCCGCCGTGAACGTTGATCTCGAATCCAACACGGTGAGCGGTGGTTATGCCCAGGGCGACACCATCAGCGGCTTTGAAGGTGTCGAAGGTTCTAGATTTGCCGATGAACTGCGCGGCACGACCGGCGATAACATTCTGGCGGGTGGCGCTGGCGCGGATATTCTCGATGGCCGGGCGGGCAATGATACGGCGCGCTACGACAACTCCACCGATGGCGTGACGGTCAACCTCGTCACGGGCACTGGTAGCGGTGGCGATGCCCAGGGCGATACGCTGATCTCGATTGAAAACATTGCTGGTTCCGGTTTCGCCGATGTTTTGATCGGCGACGGCGGCGATAACCAGCTTTACGGTCTGGCTGGCAATGACCGGCTCGTGGGTGGTGCAGGCGGCGATCTTCTGGATGGCGGCGCGGGCACCGATACGGCGGATTACTCGGGTGGTGCATCCGGCATCGTCGTTGATCTGGCGGCAGGCGTCGGTTCGGCCGGGGATGCGATGGGCGATCAGCTCATCTCGATCGAAAAGGTTATCGGCTCGGCTTTCGACGACCAGATTTTCGGCAGCGCGACGGATGAAACGCTGGTTGGCGGCGATGGCGACGATCTTCTGGATGGCCGCGACGGCAATGACACGCTTCAGGGCGGTACGGGCAACGACGTTCTGCGCGGTGGCGCGGGTGCCGATGCGCTCGACGGCGGCGCTGGCATTGATACGGCGGACTACGCGACGTCCGGCTCGGCGGTCGACATCAGCCTCACGACCCGTGTGGGCACGGGCGGCGATGCCGAAGGCGACACGTTCTCGGGCATCGAAAACCTCACCGGCTCGGCCTATGACGACCGATTGATCGGTGATGGCGCGGCCAACGTTCTGTCTGGCGGTGCGGGCAACGACACGCTTTCGGGCGGTGCGGGTGCCGATACGCTGGATGGCGGCACGGGCAACGACACGGCGGATTACGCTACCTCGACCGCTGCCGTGACGGTTGACCTTGAACTGGGTACGGGCAGCGGCGGCGATGCAGCTGGCGATACGCTGATCGGCATCGAGAACGTCATGGGCTCGACCCTGAACGATACCTTGCGCGGCGACAGCAACGCCAACATCCTTTCGGGTGGTGCGGGCAATGATACGCTTTCGGGTGGTGCCGGTGCCGACACGCTTGATGGCGGTGATGGCCTTGATACCGCGACCTATGCCACGTCCAATGCTGCCGTGCAGATCGACCTCGGCGCAGGCACGGCCAATGGCGGCGATGCCGCGGGCGATACGCTGATTGCCATTGAAAACGTCACGGGTTCTGCCTTCGACGATACTCTGACGGGCGACGCCGAAGCCAACGTGCTGAATGGTGGCGCAGGCGACGACCTTCTCGATGGTGGCGATGGTGCTGACACGCTGCAGGGCGGCTCCGGCACCGATACGGTGACCTATGCGACCTCGACCGCAGGTGTGACGATTGACCTGACCACCGGCTATGGTCAGGGCGGTTTTGCCGCTGGCGACCGCCTTTACTCCATCGAGCGCCTGATCGGTTCGGCCTTTAACGACAACATGACCGGCGATGTCAGCGATAACCAGCTTTTCGGCGGCGATGGCGACGACACGTTGCAGGGCGGTGCAGGTGCCGACCTCATCGATGGCGGTGCGGGTTTCGATACGACAAGCTACGCCACGTCGACCGCGGCCGTCACCGTGGATCTCTCCACCGGCTCGGCCTCGGGCGGTGATGCCGATGGCGATACGCTTGTCTCCATCGAAGCGGTTTACGGCTCGAATTTCGACGATACGCTGAAGGCCGGTGCCGCAGCAGCCACCCTGTCCGGTGGCGCTGGCGATGACACGCTGATTGGCGGTGCCAGCGCCGATACGCTGCTGGGCGGTTCGGGCGACGACTTCATCACCGGCGGCCTCGGTGCGGATCGCATCGATGGTGGCTCAGGCGTCGATACGGCGTCCTATTCGGATTCCACGGCTGCCATCCAGATCGACCTTGCCAATGGCACGGCGACGGGTGGCACGGCGGCAGGCGATATTCTGCTGAATGTCGAAAACATCATCGGTACGGATTTCGGCGATACGCTGACCGGTAACTCCGCTGCCAATGCCCTCACGGGCGGCCTTGGCAACGATACGCTGACCGGCGGTGCAGGCGCTGACATTCTCGACGGCGGCGACGGCGTCGATACGGCGGACTATAGCGGCTCGGGTCTGGGTGTGACGGTCAACATGACGACCGGCAGCAATTTCGGCGGCGATGCGCAGGGCGATACCCTCATTGCCATTGAGCGCATCCTCGGCTCGGCATTCGCCGACACCATCACGGGCGCTGAAGGCGACGACACGCTGATCGGTAATGACGGAAACGACGTTCTGTCCGGCGCTGCCGGCAACGACCGTCTGGAAGGTGGCCTCGGCAACGATACGCTGGCCGGTGGTGCCGGTGCCGACGTGCTGGATGGTGGCGATGGCATCGATACGGCCGATTATTCGACGTCCAGTCTTGCTGTTCAGGTGAACCTGCAGACCGGCCTTGGTGTCGGTGGCGATGCGCAGGGCGATACGCTGACCGCGATTGAAAACGTCACGGGCTCGGCCTTGAATGACGTTCTGATCGGGAATGTCGAAGCCAACATGCTCACGGGCGGCGATGGCAATGACCGTCTGGAAGGTGCCGAAGGCGATGACATCCTGATTGGCGGCGCTGGCGATGACATTCTCATCGGCGGCGCCGGCGCGGACGTGCTGCAGGGCGGTGCTGGCGACGATATGGTCGATTACTCGGCTTCGTCCGCGGGTGTGTCGGTCAACCTCGTGACGCAGTTGGGCAGCGGCGGCGATGCCACCGGCGACAGCTTCTCGTCGATTGAAAGCATCACCGGCTCTGCCTACAACGACGTTCTGACCGGCAATTCGGCCTCCAACACCATTTTCGGCGGTCTCGGCAACGACATCATCAATGGCGGCGCAGGCGCTGACACCCTCCATGGCGGCGATGGTTATGACGTCTTGACCTATGCGACCTCTTCGGGGGCGGTCAATGTCAACCTTGAAACGCAGACCGGCACTGGTGGCGATGCGCAGGGCGATACGCTGGACGGCTTCGAGGAACTGATCGGTTCGGCCTTTGACGATACGCTGACCGGCTCGACCGGCGCGGACACGCTGCGTGGTGGCGCAGGCAATGATACGCTGATTGGCGGCGCTGGCGCCGACACGCTGGATGGTGGCACGGGCACGGACATTGCGTCCTACGCCAATGCGGCCGCCGCGGTTCAGATCGACCTTTCGACCGGCACGGCAACGGGCAGCGATGCACAGGGCGACACCTTCACCTCGATTGAAGGCATCACCGGCTCGAACCATGACGACTGGATCAAGGCCAGCTCCACCGGATCGATTCTCGACGGTGGCGCGGGCAATGATACGATGGTCAGCGGCGCGGGTGCGGATACCCTGACCGGCGGCACGGGCCGCGACACGGTTGATTATTCCGAATCCACGGCAGGCGTGAACGTCAATCTGACCACAGGTTCAGGGAGCGGCGGCTTTGCCCAGGGCGATGTCCTGGCGGGTCTTGAAGACGTGATCGGCTCCGGCCATGCCGACCGCATCACGGGTAACGCGTCCGACAACCGCCTGCAGGGCGGTGCGGGGGATGACGTTCTCTCCGGTCTCGGTGGCGCGGATATTCTCGATGGTGGCGATGGCGTGGATACCGCGGACTATTCCGCTTCGGTTGGCGCCATTACCATCAACTTCGCAGCCGGAACGGGTACCGGCGGTGACGCCGAAGGCGACACGCTGATCTCGATTGAAAACGTTCTGGGCTCCGCTCAGGCCGATACCTTCCTTGGCGATGCCAACACCCATGCGATCAGTGGTCAGGGCGGTGACGACCTCATCATGGCCGGTGCCGGTGCGGAAGCCATTGATGGCGGTTCGGGCTTCGACACGGTCAACTATTCCAATTCGACCAGCGCGATCACCATTGATCTGGCCTCGAACTCGGCCTCTGGTGGCTATGCGGCGGGTGATACGCTGACGGCCGTCGAAGCGATTATCGCAACGGCCTACAACGATACGCTGATCGGCAACTCCTCGGCCAATACCCTGACGGGTGGCGCTGGCAATGACACGATTCGCGGTGGTGCGGGTGCCGATACGCTGGATGGTGGCACGGGCGAAGACACGCTCGACTACTCCACCTCGTCGGCGGGCGTGAACGTCTCGCTGGATACCGGCGCGACCTCGGGTGGCGATGCGACCGGCGACATCATCAGCAACTTTGAAAACATCAAGGGTTCGGTCCATGCCGATACCCTGACCGGCGACAGCCAGGACAACCGTCTGGACGGTGGCGCTGGCGATGACGTGCTGATCGGCCTCGGTGGTGCAGACCGTCTGGATGGTGGCACGGGCAACGACACCGCCGATTACTCGGCTTCGACCAGTGCCATCAATGTGGATCTCGATCTGGGCACGGCCTCGGGTGGCGATGCGGCGGGCGATACGCTCATCAGCATTGAAAACATCACCGGCTCGGCCTTTAACGACCGGATTGCCGGCGACAACAATGCCAACATCCTGAACGGTGGCGCGGGCGACGACGTTCTCGTCGGCAGCCTGGGTGCCGACACGATGATCGGTGGCTCTGGCAACGATACGGCCGAATATTCGACCTCCGATGCTGCCATCGTCATCAGCCTCGACGGAAGCGCAGGCACGGGTGGTCAGGCAGCGGGCGACGTTCTGCAGGGCGTCGAAAACATCACCGGCTCCGACTATGACGATACGCTGACGGGTGATTCCGGCGCGAACATCCTCAAGGGTGGTGCCGGTGCCGATACGCTTTTCGGCGGCGCGGGCAACGACCGTCTTGAAGGTGGCGATGACGACGACCGTCTGGTCGGCGGTGCCGGTGCCGATGAACTGATCGGCGGCGCGGGAACGGACACGGCGGACTACGCCACGTCCGGACAGGCCATCAACATCAACCTTGCAGCCGGAACGGCTTCGGGTGGTGATGCTGAGGGCGACACGCTGACGGGCATCGAAAACATTACCGGCTCGGCCCATGACGACGTTCTGACGGCACTTTCGACCGGCTCGCTTCTGAGCGGCGGTGCAGGCGACGATACGCTAACGGGCGGTGCGGGCGACGACACCCTTCTGGGTGGCAGCGGCGCAGACCTGCTGGAAGGTCGCGAGGGTGCCGACACCATTGACGGCGGCTCGGGCAATGACACGGTGACCTACGCCAGTTCCAGCCTCGGGGTCACGGTTGACCTGACGCTGTCAACGGCCCAGATCTCCGACGGCGATGCGGCAGGCGATGTCATCACCTCGGTGGAAAACGTCATCGGCTCGGCTTTTGATGATCGCCTGACCGGCAACACCAGCGCCAACATCCTGAACGGTGGTGCGGGTAACGACACTCTCGATGGCGGCCTCGGGGCTGACCAGCTGATCGGCGGGGCCGGAACGGATACGGCCGATTACACCAATTCGACGGCCGCCGTGACGGTCAACCTCACGACCAATGCCAACACGGGCGGCTATGCGCAGGGCGATGTGCTCTCGGGTATCGAGAACATCACCGGCTCGGCTCACAATGACCGACTGACCGGCGATGCCGGTGCAAACGTGATTTCGGGCGGCGGCGGCGATGATATTCTCGCTGGTCTCGGCGGCGCTGACGTCCTTGATGGCGGTTCGGGCTCGAACACGGCGGACTACTCGGCCTCGGGTGCTGGCGTTGCGGCGAACCTCGCAAGCTTCTCCGTTGGCTCGGCCTACGGCGTCGTTGGCACGGGTGGCCATGGCGGAGACGCGGAAGGCGATACCTACGTCAACATCCAGAACCTGATTGGCTCGATCTATGCCGATACGCTGGTGGCCGGTGCGACGGGTGGCTCGCTCGCAGGCGGCGCAGGTGATGACATTCTGATTGCCAACTCCGGTGCCGATATCATCGACGGCGGGTCCGGGTCCGACCAAGTCTATTACGGCTATTCGAACGCTGCCGTTAACATCAACCTTGCCAATGGCACGGCCTCGGGTGGCTATGCGACCGGCGACGTCCTGACCAACATCGAAAACGTCTTCGGCACGTCTGCAAACGATACCATCACCGGCAACGCCAATGCGAACACGATCTGGGGTTCGACCGGCAACGATACGATCGAAGGTCTCGGCGGTGCCGATACGCTGGATGGCGGGACCGGCAACGATACGGTTTCCTACGCCAACTCCAACGCGGGCGTTACCGTCGATCTGGGGCTGACCACGGCCCAGTTCTCCGGTGGCGATGCCTCTGGCGATATTCTCTCGGGCTTTGAAAACATCATCGGCTCGTCCCAAGCGGACGTGCTGATTGGGGATGCCAATGCCAACCGCCTGACCGGCGGTGCGGGCGACGACCTCCTCATCGGTCTCGGCGGGGCCGACCAGCTGATCGGTGGCGACGGCATTGATACGGCCGATTATGATGCATCGGCGGCGGCGGTGAACGTCAACCTGACCACCGGCATCGGCTCGGGCGGTGACGCACAGGGCGATACGCTGACGACCATCGAAAACGTTATCGGCTCGGCCTTCGATGATACGCTGACGGGTGATGCCAATGCCAACACGTTGATGGGCATTGATGGCAACGACCTTCTTCAGGGTCGCGGCGGGGCGGATATTATTGACGGTGGTGATGGCATTGACACCGCGACCTATGTGAACTCCGACGCGGCCGTGACGGTCAACCTGTCGTCGGGCGTCAACACGGGTGGCGATGCGCAGGGCGATACCCTTGTCAACATCGAGAACCTGACGGGTTCGAGCTATGACGATACGCTGACGGGTGATGAAAACGCCAACGTCATTGTCGGCGGGATCGGCGACGACGTGCTGGCGGGTCTGGGCGGTGCGGATACGCTCGACGGCGGCACGGGATCGGATACGGCGGATTATTCGGCCTCGATGCAAGCGGTCAACATCAACCTTGCAACCGGCGTGGTCTCGGGTGGCGATGCGCAGGGCGACACCCTGATTTCCATCGAAAACGTCATCGGTACGATCTTTGGCGACACGCTGACGGCTGCTGCAGCCGGTAGCCGCCTTGATGGTCGCGGCGGCGACGATGTCCTGTTTGGTGGCGTCGGCCAGGATCTGATCGATGGCGGCACGGGCAACGATACGGTCAGCTACGCGAACTCGTCGCAGGCCGTAACGGTGAACCTTCTGACCGGCATGAATGTCGGCGGATATGCTGATGATGACATTCTGATCGACATCGAGAATGTCACAGGTTCGGCCAACGACGATTCGCTGACCGGCGATAACAGTGCCAACATTCTGACGGGCGGCGCAGGCAACGATACCCTGGCGGGTCGTGGCGGCGCGGATAACCTGATTGGTGGCGCGGGCCTTGATACGGCGGATTACTCGGCCTCGGCCTCGGGCGTGGTGGTCAACCTTGCGCAGGGTATCGGTTCGGGCGGCGACGCACAGGGCGACACGCTGAGCGAAATCGAAAACATCACAGGGTCCGGTTTCGCCGATACGCTGACGGGTAATACCGATGCGAACGTGCTGCGCGGCGGTGCGGGCGATGACGTGCTGGCCGGTCTTGGTGGCGCGGATACGCTCGATGGCGGCGCTGGCACCAACACGGCGGACTACTCGGCGTCAAGCGAAGGCGTTTACGTCAACCTGTCAAACGTCATACGGGATCCGAACGGCGTTTCCGTTGGCGCTTATTCCGGTTTGTCCGGCGACGCGGAAGGCGACACCTACGTCAATATCCAGAACATCACCGGCTCCGCCTATGCCGATTACCTCGTGGCAGCCACCGGCGGTTCAACCCTCATGGGTGGCGGCGGTAACGACAGCCTCTTCTCCGGTGCCGGTTCCGATGCCTTGAACGGTGGCACGGGGAGCGACTGGGCCAATTATCGTTTCAGCACGGGTGCGGTTACGATCAACCTGTCGAATGGTGATGCGTTCGGCGGCTACGCCAACGGCGATACGCTGACCTCGATCGAAAACATCGCCGGCACGAACTATGCCGACACCTTGAGCGGTAACGCGCAGGACAATGCGATTTCTGGCGGTACAGGCAACGACGTGATCGAAGGTCTGGCCGGTGCCGATACGCTCGATGGTGAAGGCGGCGTCGATACGGTTTCCTATGCGAATTCCTCTGCGGCGGTCACGGTCGATCTGCGCCTTGCAACGGCACAGGTTTCCACAGGCGATGCCTCGGGCGATATTCTTGCCAACTTCGAAAACATTCTCGGCTCGAACTATGCCGACCTTCTGACTGGTAATTCTGCAGTCAACGTCCTGACCGGCGGTTTGGGCGACGATATTCTGGCTGGTCTCGGCGGTGCCGATACGCTGGACGGTGGCGCCGGTTCCGACTGGGCCGATTATTCCGGCTCGCTGGCGGGCGTCACGGTGGACCTCAACCTGACGACGGGACAGGTATCGACGGGCGACGCCTCGGGCGATGTGCTGACCTCCATTGAGAACGTCATCGGAACGGACTTTGCCGATACGCTGACGGCACTGGCTGCAGGCAGCCATATCCAGTCCGGCAACGATGACGATACGGTGATCGCAGGCGCGGGAACCGATACGCTGGATGGTGGCGCGGGCGACGATACGGTTTCCTATGAAAACTCGACGGCCGGTGTAACGGTCGATCTGAAGTTGGCCACCGCGCAAACCTCCGCGGGCGATGCCAATGGCGATATCCTCACAAACTTCGAGAACGTCACCGGCTCGAGCTTTGACGACGTCCTGATGGCCATCGTCTCGGCTGCCGGTTCCAAGGGCAGCATCCTGCTCGGCGGTGAAGGAAACGACCGGCTTGTTGCCGGTGCGGGCAACGATACGTTTGATGGTGGCAACGGTGATAATACCGTCGACTATTCGCTGTCAGATGCGGCAGTGACCGTCAATATCAGCTCCACCAATGGAAGCTTTGCCAATGCCGGTTTGGGTGCTGGCGGCTTTGCAGCGGGCGACACCTACGCCAATATTCAGAACGTGATCGGCTCCGCCTATGCCGATTATATCTACGCTAACAATGCGGGCGGGTCTGTTACTGCGGGCCTTGGTAACGACACCATCGTCGCCGGTGCAGGGCGCGATGTCGTCGATGGTGGTGCCGGTGTCGACCAGATCAACTATCTATGGTCGAATGCGGCGGTCACCGTCAATCTGGCCACCGGCCTGGCATCGGGTGGCTACGCCGCCAGTGACGTTCTGACCAATATCGAAGACATTGTCGGCTCCATCTACAACGACATCCTGACAGGTAACGCATCCGCGAACACGATCCGCGGCGGCGATGGCAATGACACAATCGATGGGGGTCTCGGCAACGACATCCTCGAAGGCGGAAATGGCTCGGACACGCTGTCCTATGCCAGCGCCACCAGCGCTGTGCGTCTCCTGCCGAATTACTACACGTGGACCTGGCCGAGCGGTGTTCAGACACAGACCTTCCTCGCCTACAATACGGTCGGTGCGGGAAGCGATACGACGAGTGGCTTCGAAAATATCACGGGTTCGAATTATTCGGACATCATCAACTTGGCTTATGGCGGCAACAATGTCAGTGCCGGCTCCGGCAGCGACCTTGTTTACGCCAACGGAGCCACGAACTCGCTTGATGGTGGCGCGGATGTCGATACGCTGAGCTTCTCCAACAACAACGGTTGGGGCGGTGTGACGGTTGATCTCTCTATCAATGCCACGACCCGTGCCTGGGGTGGCGGTGCACAGTCGGACTACTATACCGGCTTCGAAAACGTCATTGGTTCGGCCTACGCCGACTTTATTACGGGCGATTCCGGCGCGAATGCCATCACGGGTGGCACGGGCAATGACACGCTCAAGGGCGGCGCTGGCAACGACGTCCTGTTTGGTGGCGATGGCGATGATACGCTGATCGGTGGAACGGGTGCGGATGCGCTGATTGGTGGGAACGGGACCGATACCGCCAGCTGGGTCGGCTCGTCTGCCGGTGTGAACGCCAATCTGGATACGGGCATTGCCTATGGTGGCGACGCCGGTGCGCTTGGTTCCGCGACGGCTTACACCAATGCCAGCCTTGCCGCAGGGTTCGGCTTCTCGGAAGGAACGGGCAGCACGTCCGATGCCTTCAACAACAATGCGATCAAGGCGACACTCTATGGTGGGGCCACTTGGGCCACTGGGCAGAGCGGCCATGGCCAGGCGCTGGACTTCAATGGTGTCAACGGCACTTACGCGAAGGTCGGCAACATCCAGGCCTCCGATTCCTTCACGGTGGCCGTAAGCTTCAATCTCGATACGCTTAACGGTTCGCTCGGTAGTCAGGGTGTCTGGAAGCTCGGGAATTCAACGACGAATTACTTCACCTGGTTGCGTGTCAATAACAACGGCAGTCTGACATGGGAAGTTCGTGGTGACATTGCAGGCGCAGTGACTCCGGCGCAATCCACAGCCAGCATCACCTCGGCTGCGGGCCTCGTGTCTGTGGACGGTTGGCTTAACGTCTCGGTGACCTATCAGGCTGGCCGTATGACGATGTATGTCAACGGGGAAGTGGTCGGCCAGACCGACAGTAGTATTCTTCTGCCGACCAGCCTGATCTGGAATAACAATGCGCTAGGGTATGACTATCGCTCCAACTGCGTCATGGACGGCCAGATGGATGACTTTGCCGTGTTCACATCGGCGCTCACCCAGGCGGAGGTCAAGCAACTGGCCACGTCCACTTCCGGTCTTGAGAATGCCGGGCTTGTGACCGACACCCTGTCCGGCATCGAGAACCTGACCGGTACGAGCTATGCCGATACGTTGACGGGGGACTCCAACGCCAACGTTCTGGACGGCGGCGCGGGCAACGATACGTTGAACGGCGGCGACGGAGATGACACGCTGATCGGTGGCGCAGGGGCCGACGTTCTGAACGGTGGTTTGGGTTCGGATACCGCCTCCTATTTCGGTTCGACGGCTGGCGTGACCGTCAATCTTTCCAACAACACCACAAGCGGTGGCGATGCGGCGGGCGATACCCTGTCGTCCATCGAAAACCTGCGTGGTTCGTTCTATAATGATACCTTGACGGGCGTTGATACCGGCTCGACGCTGGTCGGCGGTGCTGGCAATGATGTGATTGTTGGTGGTGCGGGTAACGACGTCATCAAGGGCGACGACGACCTTTCGAAGCTTGTGACCTATGCAACGGCGGCCACCAATCTGATCGTCAATGGCAACTTCGAGGCCTATTCGACCGCACGCTATTCGAACGCCACGGTCTCGGGTGGTATGGGGACCGGCTGGCAGACCTCGACCGGCCAGATCCATATCAGTGATAGTGTCTACCTTGCCAATGGTTCTGCGGAGAACCAGTCGTTCCGCATGGTCAATACCACGGGCGGTACGGAAGCTTGGCAGACCCTGTCGACGACGGCGGGCGAAACCTATCTTCTCCAGTTCAACTTTGCCGGTATGAATAACACTGCGCTGTTGTTGGGCGTCTATGTCAACGACGTGCAGATCGGCAACGTCGTGAATGGTGCCTACACCAACAATTGGGGCACGGTGGATTACCTCTTTACCGGAACAGGTTCCGACAAGGTCGAATTCCGCCTTCTGGGCACCAGCGGCGATCTTCTTTTGGATGATGTCGTTGTGACCGCCGTCGGCGGACATGACAATATCTCCGGCGGCGCTGGCGATGACACCATTGATGGCGGGTTTGGAAATGATCTGATCGATGGTGGCGATGGCGCCGATTTGATCACGGGCGGCTTCGGCAATGATACGGTGAGCGGTGGCGAGGGTGACGACCGCATCATCGGCGGTGACGGCAACGATACGCTGAACGGCGGCAACGGTGATGATATCGTTAGCGGTGGCGCCGGAAATGACATTGTGAATGGCGGTGCTGGCAACGACATTTTGAAGGGCGATACGGGCAACCTCATTGTTGTTGAAGCCGCAGAGACCTTCAGCTCCGGCACGGATGGTTGGACGGGCACGACCACAATGAACCGCAACGACACCGGAGATGCCTATCTCGGTCAGATCGGCGGTTCGGGAAGCAACGCCGTCGTCAACCAGACCGTTTCGAAGACGTTTACGCTGCCGTCAGCTCAGGAAATGATCCAGATCGAAATGGATGTCCTGAAGCTCGACTCGATGGATGGCGGCGAAAATCTGTCTATTTTCGTCAACGGGCAGATCGTGGCGAATGTTAATAAAAACGGTTCCGTTCAAGTCGTGGCTGCTGGCGTTGAGGTATCCTCTACGGTCATCGGAACGGGTCTCGATATTTTTACGACCTCGGCCACTTGGACCGACGATGTTTACCACGTGATTGTGAAGGTCCCGACCACAGCCACGACGATTACCGTTGGTTTCGGCAGCAACGCCAATGAAGGGATCAACAATGAAAGCTGGGGTATTGACAACTTCTCGCTGAAGGCCGGTGAAATCGGGGCCGATGGCTCCGCAGGTGATGACATCATCACAGGTGGCGCAGGCGACGATACGATTGATGGCGGTGGCGGCACGGATACGGCCGTCTATTCGGGCAATCGTTCCGCTTACTCCGTGACCTATGATGCCGGAATCACGACCTATTCGCTCTCCGGCACCGATGGCAATGACACCGTGACCAATGTCGAACGCTTCAAGTTTGACGACGGCACGCTGACGGCTGCCAAGCTGATCACCGGCGTCGCGGTCAATGTTGCATCGAACACCATAGCCGAAGGCTCTGCGGCAGGTGCTGTTGCGGCGGTTCTGTCGGGTCTGGCCGGGTCTTCGCAGACCTACGCCATTACTGGTGGTACGAATGCGGCTCTGTTCGAGATTTCGGGCAACAATATCGTCTTGAAGTCGGGCGCAAGCCTTGCCTATTCCGATGGCGCAACCCGAACGGTTCAGGTCACGGCAACCGCCGATGACGGATCGACCCACATTCAGAACGTGACCATCAATGTGGACAACGTGGCGCCGACCATTTCGACGGGGTCGCTGGCCGCCACCGAAGGTCAAACGGCGGTCGGCAATGTCGTCGCATCGGACCCGAGCGGCTCGTCTGTGCTGCGCTGGTCGATCAGCGGCACGGATTCCAACCTGTTCAACATTGATACCAACACGGGCGCATTGACGTTCAAGAATGCGCCCAGCTCGTCCAATCCGCAGGATAGCGGAGCGGACAACGTCTACGATCTCACGGTTGCCGTAACCGACGGAACCGTAACGACGACGCGCGCCCTTCAGGTTTCCCTGAACAATGTTGCCCCGACCATTACGTCGGGTTCGACGTTCAATGCGGCTGAAAACGGCACGACCGTCGCAACCATGACCGCAACGGACCCGGGTTCGCCCACGCTCACCTGGACGATCCTTGGCGGTGCCGACGCGGCCCTGTTCAACATCGATGCACTGACGGGTGTCCTGACGTTCAAGAATGCGCCGAACTTCGAAGCGCCCGCAGATGCGGGTGCCGACAACGGTTACGATGTCACGGTTCAGGTGTCCGATGGTTCGCTGACGAGCTCTCAGGCCGTCCACGTGACGGTGACCAACGTCAACGAAGCCCCGGTGATCACGTCTGCCGCGACCTACAACACGACGGAAAACTCGACCGCCGTTGGCACGATGACCTCGACCGATCAGGACGCCGGTGCAACGGCAACCTGGTCGATTGTCGGCGGTGCCGATGCCTCGAAGTTCACGATCAACGCCTCGACCGGCGTTTTGACCTTCGTGTCCGCGCCGGACTATGAAACCCCGACCGATAACGGTGCCGACAACGTCTATGACGTGACGGTGCAGGTTTCCGATGGCACGCTGACGACCCAGAAGGCCGTTGCTGTGACCGTGACCAATACCAACGACGCCCCGGTGATTACCTCGGCTGCGACCTTCAATGCCGCTGAAAATGGTACGGCTGTTGCCACCATGACCTCGACGGATCAGGACGCCGGTGCAACGGCTACCTGGTCGATTGTTGGCGGTGCGGATGCCTCGAAGTTCGCCATCGACGCCAATACGGGTGTTCTGACCTTTGTATCGGCCCCGGACTACGAGGCTCCGACCGATAGCGGTGCCAACAATGTCTATGACGTGACGGTGCAGGTGTCGGATGGCACGCTGACGACCCAGAAGGCGGTTGCCGTCACGGTGACGAACGTCAACGAAGCTCCGGTGATCACCTCGGCCACCAGCTTCACGACCAACGAAAACGGCACGGCTGTTTCGACGATGACGGCCTCGGATGTCGACGCTGGCACGACCTTCGCTTGGTCGATCACCGGCGGTGCCGACGCCTCGAAGTTCACGATCAACGCCTCGACGGGCGCGCTGACCTTCGTGTCTTCGCCGGACTATGAAACCCCGACGGATAGCGGTGCCAACAACGTCTATGACCTGACCATTACGGTTTCGGATGGCTCGCTGACAGCGTCGCAGAACGTGGCGGTCACGGTCGCCAATACCAACGACGCCCCGGTGATTACCTCGGCTGCGACCTTCAATGCCGCTGAAAATGGTACGGCTGTTGCCACCATGACCTCGACGGATCAGGACGCCGGTGCAACGGCCACCTGGTCGATTGTTGGCGGTGCGGATGCCTCGAAGTTCGCCATCGACGCCAATACGGGTGTTCTGACTTTCGTTTCGGCCCCGGACTACGAGGCTCCGACTGATAGCGGTGCCAACAACGTCTATGACGTGACGGTTCAGGTCTCGGATGGCACGCTGACGACCCAGAAGGCCGTTGCCGTCACGGTGACGAACGTCAACGAAGCTCCGGTGATCACCTCGGCCACCAGCTTCACGACCAACGA